>ENA-UPXC01002335-UPXC01002335.1-human-gut-metagenome-genome-assembly--contig:-NODE-2335-length-22721-cov-7.915872_pt1 | contig 22721 bp, 17 predicted proteins | sample MGYA00250047_ERZ773371 | MGnify/ENA primary metagenome ERZ773371 (study PRJEB29103, sample SAMN06111975) | human gut metagenome | biome: human gut; feature: ankylosing spondylitis patient; material... | reverse complement strand
ATGCCTGCGGCCTTGCAATGTTTGCTGAATAAGATTATAGACGCCACACCTTACAAAGGTAGTGTAAACATCGTCATTTCTCATGTAACCGATAGTTGGTGCCTGCAAATTAGCAATTGCTCCAATTATGATAAAAACAGCAAAGAAATGATTTCAGCTATTTCTGCCTTAAAACTAATGCCTGCATTTGGAAGTTTACGAACTATAAAGAAGATTATCCATCTGCATGGAGGAAAAATGACTGGGAGCTGTCATGGTGAAACCGCTATGTTCAAGATTATCATTCCGGCAAAATGCTATAGTAACATGGCCAATCAACCGCATCTGACAAATTCTGCATTTAAAAGCACCGGACTCACCCCTTTGAATAATGAAAACATTAACAACCGCAACAAATTGTCTTCGATGGCAGATAATGTTCCGAACATCTTGCTGGCAATGGCCGATACAGAATTAAGCAATTATTTAGGAGAGACCTTATCGACAGCTTTCCGCATTACGATACTTGAAGAGCCGGAAGATATTTTCCAGTTTTCCATTCAGCACCATCCGGATGCGATCATTATTGATGAAATCATCAAAGGCGTTAATGGAGAGAGTCTCTGTTCAAAAATAAAATCGGAAACCAACACTTCCTCCATACCCATTATTCTTTTGATAAGTTCGGATGATAACGAAAGCTATTTGTCAAGACTTCGTTGTGGGGCAGATAAACTGGAAATGAGAGTAACGAATATCTGTAAACTGAAGGCCGAAATCCAAGTACTCATTGACAATCATTTAGCATACCTGAATCAATCTAAAAAAGTTTTGCCGATAGAACCGGAAACTGAGCAACCACAATCCTCCTCGATCGAAGAGGAAAATGCCAAATTCATAAACAAAGTATATGAAGTTCTGGAAGAAAAATTAAACGTAGAAAAGTATACAATAAAGAAATTAAGTAAGGATATAGGCATGAGCCGTACTGCATTTTATAACAAAATGATAAAAATTACCGGAAAGCCTCCTACCAATTGTATACTGGAGTATAGAATGAACAGGGCTAAACAGCTTTTGCTTACACAACAATATTACGTTACGGAAGTAGCCGAAATGGTGGGCTATTGCAATGCAAAATACTTTGGCAAGATATTCAAAAAGCATTTCCACGTTCCACCATCCGATTACCTCAGAAGTCCTAAAGTTTGAAACATTATCATCCCTTTGCGTTTTTAATTTAAAATTCGTGGCTTCACGATGCAATATTTTTCATTTTAACTCATTTATAAAGTAAAACCATCTAAATTATATACTTATGAAATACTTTAGCAAAAAAGGTATGTTCTATTCTCTATTAGGGCTATTAGGTTTCAGTGGTTGCGAAAATGAGACACCCGATATGTACGGACCTATGCTCATGTACGGACCAATGCCAACGAGTCTATCTTTCTCTACCCATGTGACTGATCATTCCGACCAACCCATCAAGGGTATACGTACCATCATGGAAGTAAGTGGTGAAAATGAAACGACATTAGTGAGAGACACCGTTTTTACTGACCAAAATGGCATGGCTTATAATAAAATATCTGATACTTCGTCCTGCTATCCGGATGAACAGACCAAATTCACTTTTACATACGATGATGTCGATGGAACAGAAAATGGTTTATACGAAAGTAAAACAGAAGAAATAGCTTTCAAAGATTTACCCACTGGTGATATTATAACTGTGAAGTTGAAAGAAATAGAAAAAGAAAATGAAAAGTGATTCATTATCTTTGAGGCAACGTCTTGGATTGGAAATCTTCCGAAAACTGGAAAACGAAAAAATAAAGGAACACCCTTTGAATCAACTATTTTGGGAATGCACATTACGTTGTAATCTTCATTGCCGCCACTGTGGTAGTGATTGCAAGAAAATAGCAGGACAGCCGGACATGCCTTTACAAGATTTTTTGAGAGTGCTTGACAATGTAGCACTTTATAAGAATCCCAATCAAGTTTTTATCAGTATTACCGGTGGAGAACCTCTGATGCGGAAAGATTTGGAAGAATGTGGCAGGGAAATCACAAAGAGAGGTTTTCCTTGGGGAATGGTGACTAACGGATTTTTCCTCACCCAACAAAGGCTGGATGCCTTAATGAAAAGCGGACTACGTAGCATTGCCATCAGCCTCGATGGGTTTGCTACGGATCATAACTGGATGAGAGGCAACTCTGAAAGTTACGATCATGCCATAGAAGCTATAAAAACGATGATTGCCGAACCAAATTTGATTTTCGACATCGTGACATGTATCAACAAACATAGCTTTCTACGCCTAAAGGAAATGAAAGAGTTTCTAATCGGTTTGGGAGTGAAACATTGGCGTATCTTTACTATATTTCCGGTAGGACGCGCGGCAGAAGACAGTGATTTGCAACTATCAAACCAAGAAATGCGTGAAGTGATGGAATTTATTCGCCAAACCCGTTCGGAAGGTCGCATCCACCTGAACTATGGTTGTGAAGGATTTTTAGGGAATTATGAAGGAAAAGTAAGAGACAATCTTTTTTCCTGCCATGCCGGAATTACCGTCGGATCAGTATTAATCGACGGTTCTATCTCCGCCTGCCCAAGTATCCGTGCCGATTATCATCAAGGGAATATTTACAAGGACAACTTTATGGACGTCTGGAATGAAAAATTTCTACCTTATCGAGACCGTACCTGGATGAAAAAAGATGAATGTGGCGATTGTAAGTATTTTAGCTACTGTAAAGGAAGTGGGATGCATCTGAGGGATGGAGAAGGGAAATTATTGTTTTGCCATTTGAAACGTTTGAAGGGAGAATAATGAAGAACAATATCTGTTCCAATTTGTTACATATATCAAGTATATTTAAAGAGAGAGGAATAGAAGAATGAAAAAGGTAGTAGATAAAGCTTCATCCAGAGGCTTCTTCAACCACGGATGGCTGAAAACCCATCATACATTTAGCTTTGCTAATTATTATAATCCCGACAGAATGCATTTCGGTGCTTTGAGGGTATTAAACGATGATAGTGTCGACCCATCCATGGGATTTGATACACATCCACATAAAAACATGGAAGTAATTTCAATTCCATTGAAAGGATATCTGAAACATGGGGATAGTGTACAGAATACAAAGACAATCACACCGGGAGAAATACAGGTTATGAGTACCGGAAGCGGCATATTGCATAGTGAATATAACGGAAGTAATAAAGAACAACTGGAATTTCTACAGATATGGGTATTTCCAAGAGCAGAAAACACCAAACCGGAATATAATAATTATGATATCCGCCCCATCTTAAAGAAGAATGAGTTGGCTGTCATTATTTCTCCAACTGGGGAAAGTGAAGCTTCTATAAAACAAGATGCTTGGTTTTCAATGGGTACCTTCGATGCCGGAGAAGTAATGAACTATAAACTACATATGGAAGGCAATGGCGCATACGTATTTGTGATAGAAGGAGAAATCGAAGCCGCAGGTGATCATCTACTAAAACGAGATGGTATTGGTATTTGGGAAACGAAAGAGTTTCAAATCAAAATAATTAAAGAAGCTACAATCCTCGTGATAGAAGTTCCTATGAGATAGAAAAACTTTGATATAGTATATAACGCACCGGTTTAGCTGGTTAATTAAAAGCCAACTTCAAAATTGAAGTTGGCTTTTTGATATGTTTACCCTCTTACACTATTTCTGATAAATCAAAATAGTATATGAATTAGCCGGGAATTCATATTTCAAATCGTTCGTATGATAAAGCATTTTCTCCTGGGGAACGATGCGCTCAGGTTGCTCAGGCGTATTCTTCTCTTTTTTATCACCTGCCAAAAATATAACCTTTATTTTAGAAGGATTCTCAAAACCTTTTAAATTAATAGCAGTCTTAATCGTACGGTCGTGGACATTGGAGACATGAACTACCACTTCATTCTTCCGCTCGTCAGTGGCAGCCGTCACGTCCAAATCACCCTCCGTAGCTGTAAATACCCGGAAAGGTTTATGATGTCCGGCAGCCATTTGCTTGGCATAAAAAGGAGGCATTCCCCAAACCAAAGACGGAGTGAAAAATATCTGCCCCTGATTCCAGCCATTATCATTCTGCATGTAAGGCTCAAGAGCATTGGCAGCACATGTGGTCAGCATGAAATCCCCCATTCTGCGGGCTGCGTTCTGAATGGTCACATGCCCTAATGCACGACGCATGTCATGTGTAAGTCCGTTTTCTTCAAAAAGTGCGCATTTCATTTTTGTGGCAGGATTCCATTTGAGGAAATAATCTTTCATCTCTCTTAATTCACCTTCTACATGCGAACCCAAGTGATTATCATCTGCCCAAGGATGATAATCCCAATAGGAAGCCTTCCCATCCAAAGCATCGAATACCATTTTCATATTCTCAGGTGAATCGGGACGCCACCAAGCAGCCGAAATGAATTCAACATTCGGATCTTTCGACTTAATCGCATCATAAATTCGATTGAAATCTTGAATGTATTTCTCGTAATCTTTACGGATATCTCCCCAAATCACTTCTTCATTACCAATCTCTATATATTTCACATTGTAAGGTTCAGGATGTCCTGCTTCCGCACGTTTCTTACCCCATTCGGAAGTGACGGGACCATTCAGATATTCGATCATATCCGCCATATCCTGTGCAGTCTCTCCTACATTAACCGCAAAAGAAGGGACGAAACCAGCGGCTTCACAGAATTGAAGGAACTCCTCAATACCAAAACCATTCGTCGAATAAGGGTACCAGTTCCCTTTATATTGTGGACGTTTTGCTCTGTCACCGATCATATTCTTAAATTTATAATCGGGCACATTGACCATCGACCCTCCATATCGCAAGAATGTCAATCCTTGATCGACCATTGCCTGCCCAATATCATTTCTAAATGGTAATCCGTGGAAAAGATCAGATCCTGTTCCCATCAGTGTCACCTGATCGACCCACAACTTGCCATTACCTTCCATATAAAGGGCAAAGCGGGCATTGGTATCTGTGGCATCTGCTATCAAATCGAATGAGAATCTTCGCCACTTATTGGTTATACCGGTCAAATCGCATACTGCATATTCTTTAGAACCATCCGCACTTTGTAATGCCACTTTTACCATTCCATTATAAGCTCCCTTCAAATAGAGATCACCTGTGTACTTCTGACCTTGCTTGATGCCGATCCCCCACTTATTCAAACCTCTGTTAGCAATACCAACTTGCCCGGTACCGGACTTCTTTTGAATAATTTGAGAACACTTGCTATTATAAGCCTGTTTGGTATCTTGCGCAAAAGATGCTTTCGCAGAGCCGGTTTCAATGGCATCCCACATAGAACTTACCATAGGAGAAGGTACCGCCTCAAACGGAATAGCAGTCTTCTGTCCATTGATCTCATAAAAGAAATTACGGTAGGAAGTATCCGAATCCCAGATTCGTATGCCAGGATTACCTGATAATATCGGATTTACAACATCATCGTAATCAATCACAGTCTTACCATTAATCATCACTTCTATACGCGATCCTGTCGTACGGACTGCCAGTTTATTCCACTTTAACGGATCAAAATCAGCTTTTGCTTCCTTCAGCATTTCAAAATTATGTCGAAGTTTACCCAATAGACAGCTCTTGCCATTATTGCCAATGCTGATTTCATATCCATTAAAGCTATGACCTCCCGTTGCAGGCTCGGACACCCGTACCAGAATGCCTGCATTAACACCTTTCGCATTGTCAAACTTGATTTCCGTTTCTATATACCCATCGGAAATGACCGCCTCATCAAAAACGAGCTTAGCTCCTCCACAACGATCCACATGTAGAATCCCCTTCTTAGCAGTCCAATACCCATCGTACCGCGAAAAGCCAACCAGGTCAGGACTACCGGCCGGTTCTTCAAAACTTTCTCCAAAAATTCTCTGATTATATAAACCTCCGTATATTTCATGGTTTACATCTTCCATACAAGAGCCATACAATGTGGCCGGAATGGTGTTTTCAATTCTGGATGCATCAATATCGATCCGTGCTGTTGCATTTTGTGCTGATGCGAGTCCGCTACTACCCAACGTAGCGATCATAACAGGTACAAACAATAACCTGTTTATTTTCAAAACTTTCATCGTGGTATTTTATTATTGGTTAGTAAATGTCTTATTTTTGATAAACCAGAATCGTATATGAATAAGCTGGAAAATCGTATTTAAGATTATCCGTGGCAAAAAGTGTTTTTTCCTGAGGAACGATTCTTTCTGGTTGCTCCGGTGTATTCACATCTTCCAAACGGCCCGCCAACGTAATAACCTTTATTTGTGAAGGTTTTCCAAACTCCTTAATGTTGATATCGGCAGTGACGACACTATTTTGCGTATTGGCTACATGGAGTACGACCTCTTCTCTTTTTTCATCAGTCGTAGCAGTAACGTCCAGTTCCTCTCCGGCCGTGTTAAACACCCGGTAAGGCTTATGATGGCGCGATGCCATCTTTTGTGCATAATAAGGAGGCATAGCCCACACCATAGAAGGAGTGAAAAACACTTGTCCTTGATCCCAACCGTTATCATTCTGTTCATAGGGCTGCAATGCATTGGCAGCACAAGAAGTAAGCACAAAATCCCCCATACGACGAACGGCATTCTGTACCGTCACGTGCCCCAAAGCTCTTTGCATATTATGTATACGGCCATTTTCTTCAAAAATGGCACATTTCATTTCTGTATTCGGATCCCATTGCATAAAAAAGTTTTTCATCTCTTTCAAACGCTGTTCCGTCTCCTTCCCGTTAGTCAGAACGTCAGCCCAAGGATGATAATCCCAATAGGCGGCTTTTCCATTTATAGCATCGAATACCATTTTCATATTCGCAGGTGAATCATGGCGCCACTGCGCACCACATATCACTTTCACATTCGGGTCCTTCGCTGTGATAGCATCGTATATACGATTAAAGTCACGGGTATATTTTTCATAATCCTCGCGGATATCACCCCAAATCACTTCTTCGTTACCCACCTCTATATATTTTACATTATATGGTCTCGGATGTCCGTTTTCCGCACGTTTCTTACCCCAGACTGAAGTTTCGGAACCATTCAGATATTCAATCATATCTGCCATATCCTGTGCAGTTTCATCCACATTGACAGCAAAACACGGTTCAATACCGGCTGCTTCACAATATTGTAGGAATTCTTCAATACCAAATCCATGTGTCGAATAGTCATAGAAAGTACCTTTGTACTGCGGACGCTTATCACGATCACCAATCATATTCTTGAATTTATATCCTTTGGCATTGATCATGCCCCCTCCAGACCGCAAGAAGGTGAGTGCCTGATTGGCAAAAACGTCTGCAATATCGTTCCTAAACGGGAAATTATGATAAAGATCATCGTTTGTTCCCATCATGACCACCTGATCGATCCACACCTTTCCATTATCTTCTAAATATACGGTGAAACGTGCTTTGTCATCGGTGGCATCTGATGTCAATTCAAATGGAAATTTCTTCCATTTACCAGTTACATCTTGCAACTCTTGCATAGCATATTCTCTGGTACCATCGGCACTCTGCAAAGCCACTTTCACAATCCCCCGATAAGAGCCTTTCATGTAAATGCGCCCTTGGAATTTTTGTCCTTCTTTCACAGCAATTCCCCACTTATTAAGGCCCATATTGGCTATTCCAACTCTTCCGGTGCCTCCTTTCTTAGCTATCACCTGGGAACAATTCGTATTATAAGCATTCTTCTTATCATGAATGAAAACAGCTTTTGCATCTCCGGTTTGGACAGGTATCCAATGTAAACTGACCTCCGGTTGGGAAGTTGTTCTATATTGTAATTCTTCATCTATACCCTCTGTTTTAATCCTAAAATTACGAAATTTCACATTCGAATTCCAAGAACGTAGCCCAACCTTTCCTTTAGCTAAATTTGGATAGTCTTCATTATGTACAAATATACTTTTGTCATTCAAAAAGACTTCCATTCTTCCATCGTTCATAACAACCTTTAAGCGATTCCATTCCGTGGGATGACAATCGACTTTTATGTCACGGATATGTCCGAAATTATGTTCATGTCTTCCCACAGCTACCTTCCGTCCGTTAGATGCAAGACTTATTTCGTATCCATTGAAAGTGTCGGCACCTTTTGCCTCCTTAGAAACTCGGGTGATCAAACCGGCATTGTCACCTGATTTGCCATCAAATTTGATTTCAACCTCCACAGAACCATTTCTCATTTCGACAGGATTGTATACAAATTTAGATCCTCCGGTTCCTTTCACATCGAGTTCTCCCTGAGAGGCTGACCAACCCCCTTCATAAATGGAAAAGTCATCAAAGATCATCCCAGGGGTTGGTTCCTCAAAGCTTTCTCCAAATATCCGTTGATTATAGATTCCTCCATACACCTCATGATTGACATCTTCCATACATGCACCATACAAATAGTCCGGTATTCTATTTTCAATTCTAGAAGCATCTACATCTATACGAACATTTGCTGTTTGAGCTTGAGAAAATACAGTTCCATTTCCCAATGCGGCTGTTAAAAAGGGAATTAAAAGCAATCGATTCATTCTATTAGTTTGTCGGTTCATAAATATTATTGTTTTAAATTGGTTGTATTATTCACTAAGGGAACACCCCTATTTGTAATTCAATCAAATTATAATAAAAAGTATGATTCGTGTTTGTGCCGCAAAGATAAAGCAATTACATCATACTAGTACGAACTGGTATGTACTTTTTATTATGTTATATAACATCACGACTATTAGCACATGGAGCAGACAAAAAAAGAGAGGATTCTAAATACAGAACCCTCTCTCTACTAAACAATCTATAAATTCTTATTTTTCCTTCTTGTAATTTTCCAATCCTGTTTTGAGGAACGCAATATAATCAGGTACACTCTCATTGAATGCATCAGATTTATTCAAAGGTTTGCCTTCATTATCCAACAGTACATAGAAAGGTTGCGCATTGGCACCAAATTTCACACGCTGCAAATAACTCCACTTATCACCTATCGTACGCAATGTACGTTCTTTGCCGTTTTCCACCACTTTTACCGGAGCAGACAGTGGCGTCTTGTCATCCACGTAAAGACTTATCAACACATAATCATCATTAATAATATTGCTCACTTTAGAATCTGTCCATACGGCAAGCTCCATCTTACGACAATTAACGCAACCAAAACCTGTAAAGTCAACCAGAACCGGCTTATGATGCTGTCGAGCATATTCCATACCGAGATCATAATCTTTAAACTTAGGATGCACTTCGTTCGTATAAAGGTTGAAATCTTGTGTATTCATAGGAGGTGAGAAAGCACTTACAGCTTTCAGAGGAGCCCCCCACAGACCAGGCACCATATACAAAGCAAACGAAAGGGAAGCGAGTGCCATGAAGAATCGACCTACACCGACTTTATTATCATCATCGTCATGCGGGAATTTAATCTTACCCAATAAATAGAAGCCAAGCAAAGCAAAGATTACTATCCACAATGCCAGGAAGGTTTCACGATCGAGAATTCTCCATCCGTAAGCCAAATCGGCAACGGAAAGGAATTTCAGTGCAAATGCCAATTCAAGGAAACCAAGCGTTACTTTGATCACATTCATCCACCCCCCCGATTTAGGCATAGACTTCAGCCAAGACGGGAACATGGCAAACAACGTAAACGGAAGTGCCAAAGCAATGGCAAAGCCAAGCATGCCAATAGCAGGAGCGACTACACTACCTGAAGTAGAGACTTGCACCAATAAAAAACCAATGATGGGACCTGTACAAGAGAAAGACACCAACGACAAGGTAAATGCCATCAGGAAGATACTGAGCAATCCGCTGGTCGCCTCTGCTTTGCTATCTACTGCATTGCTCCATTTCGAAGGCAACGTCAATTCAAAAGCGCCAAAGAAAGAAGCTGCAAACACGATCAGCATCAAGCAGAACAGGATATTGAATACCGCATTGGTAGATAATGCATTCAAAGCACTGGCACCGAATATAGCCGTGATTGCAAGTCCCAAAATTACATAGATCACTACAATAGAAGCACCATAAGTCCATGCATCACGGATACCTTTCTTTTTATCTTTCGTACGTTTCAGGAAGAAACTTACCGTCATCGGTATAATAGGCCATACACAAGGAGTGAACAAAGCAATCAAACCTCCCAGAAAACCAGTAATAAAAATATAAAGCCATGATTTATCTTTCTGCTGTGCATGCTCCTCCCCGAAAGATTGTAAATCCTCAATAACCGGTTCCCAAAGAATGTCGGCAGAAACTACCGGCTGTTCACTTGCCGGTGTTGTTGCGACTTCAGTAACGCCTTGGCCAGTAGTTGCCTCAGTTCCATCTGTATCCTGAGATTCAACATCATTCGTTTTAGCATCCGCAACAGCAGCTTTTAAACTGGTCTTGCCGGAATAATCAAACGGAACTTGCGTAGGAGGCAAACAATTCTCATCATTACAAGCACCGTATTCCAAATAACCTTCAATCTTATAAGTAGGAGCGGTAAACTTAATCTTCTGTACGAAACTAGCCTTGTCTTCAAAGAACCGAAGCGTCATTTCAAACATCGGGTCATACTTCGATACCACATTTCCACGGGGAGTTAACTTACCGATCAGCTCTACTCCCTCTTTCTTATCAACATTAAAAGTCGCAGAGACAGGACCGTCACTCCCCAAGTCGGTAGAATAGACATGCCAACCCTTATCGACCGTAGCATTAAATACAATTTCAGCCTCAGTCTCCGAGAGGGTTTTCAATTCAGTCTTGAACTTTACCGGTTCCTGAATTTGTGCATGAGCTGCTATCACGAAAAATAGCATCAGCAACAAAGAATATAATTTTCTCATTATCTTAATTTTTATTGTTTTATATTATATCAGTTAGAAAAAACACGCTATCATGCAATCAAACCTCATAATCCACACACGAACGGCTCTCTTTAGTTTCTGCAAGAATCTTACCGGCAGCCACGTGATCGGGATGGATTGCATAACTCTTCACGTCTTCCAAACTATCAAATTCGCTATACAACGCAATGTGCCACGCTTCTTCCGGATTGATGTTCAACCCTACTTCTATTTTGCGAATAGATTCAATTTTTTTACACATGGAGGAAAGATACAATGTTAAGCGTAGAAGAAAAAAAAGCAATCGTAGCTAAATTTGGTGCCAATGAAAACGATACGGGTTCTCCGGAAGTACAGATCGCGCTCCTCACGAGCCGCATCATCTATTTGACGGAACATCTCCGCAGCCATAAAAAGGACCATGCATCCCGCCGCGGCCTGTTGAAACTCGTCGGCCAGCGCCGTAACTTGCTCGGTTACTTGCAGAAACACGATCTCAATCGTTATCGTGCAATTCTCGAAAAATTGAACTTGCGTAAATAATCTCGCATACTGTGAGGCTGATGCTGATGTGACTGCATCAGCCTCTTTTTTCAGGACACAGGGTGGTAGGTTGTAGCCTGGGTATATCGCCGATGTTCCCGGACTAGTGCCTATCACCTGTGAATTCAAGGAGGTAACAATGGAAGAACAGAAATTCCAAATGGATTTCGCCGGCCGCCCGCTGGTGATTGAAGTCGGCAAACTGGCTAAACAGGCCAGCGGTGCCGCATTGGTCCGTTATGGCGACACGGCCGTTTTCGTCACGGCTACGGGCTCGAAGGAAGCGCGTGAAGACGCTGACTTTTTCCCGCTCACTGTCGATTACGAAGAAAAGATGTACTCCGTCGGCAAGATTCCCGGCGGCTTCATCAAACGCGAAGGCAAACCGCCTGAATCGGCAACCCTTTTTGCCCGCCTCATCGACCGTCCGATCCGCCCGCTCTTCCCGAAGACATACCGTCATGACGTCCACGTCGTGGCTTATGATTTCTGCGTAGACCATGACAACGCTCCGGAAATCGCCGCTATGATCGGCGCATCCGTATCGCTGTGCATGTCCCATATCCCCTTTGCCGGCCCGATTGCCGGTGTCCGCGTCGGCCGCGTCGATGGCCAGTTCATCATCAACCCGACCGTCGCCCAGAGCGAACAGAGCGACATGGATATCGTCGTCGCCGGTACGAAAGACGCCATCCTCATGGTTGAAGGCGGCGCTCACGAAGTCCCGGAAGAACAGGTCCTGGACGCCATCATGTTCGCCCATGAAGAAATCAAGAAAGTCGTCGAATTCCAGCTCGGCTTCCTCGACAAGATTTCCGTACCGAAACAGGAATTCGTCGAAAAAGAACCGCCGGCAGATATCGTCGAAGCCGTCCACGCTTACGGCGAAGAAGCCATGAAGACGGCTATCTTCACGGCTGACAAAGTCGAACGCGAAGAAAAGATGGACGCTGTCGAAGCCGACATTTATGAACACTTTGCCGACATCTATCCGGACAACGCCGATGATGTAGCTGAAGTCACGCAGAAGATGATCAAGGAAATCGTCCGCCACATGATCGCCGTCGACAAGATCCGTCCCGACGGCCGCCGTGTCGACGAAGTCCGTCCGGTCAGCTGCGAAGTCGGCCTCTTTGCCCGCACTCACGGCACAGGCCTGTTCACCCGTGGCCAGACGCAGATCATGAGCTTCTGCACCCTGGCTCCGCTGTCGGAATGCCAGCACATCGACGGCGTCGGCCTGGAAACAGACCGCCGCTACATGCACCACTACAATTTCCCGTCCTTCTGCGTCGGCGAAACGAAATCGTCCCGCGGTCCCGGCCGTCGTGAAATCGGCCACGGCAAACTGGCAGAACGCGCATTGACCCAGGTCATGCCCAGTGAAGAAGAATTCCCGTACGCCATCCGCGTCGTATCGGAAGTCCTCGAATCGAACGGCTCCAGCTCCATGGGCAGCGTTTGCGGCAGCACCCTGGCCCTGATGGATGCCGGCGTGCCCATTAAAGCGCCCGTTGCCGGTGTCGCTATGGGCCTGGTCACCAAAGGCGATGACTTCACTATCCTGACCGATATCCAGGGCATGGAAGACGCCTTGGGCGACATGGACTTCAAAGTCGCCGGTACCATGAAGGGCGTCACGGCAATCCAGATGGATATCAAGATTAAAGGCCTCAGCCGTGAAATCCTGGCCCAGGCTCTGAAACAGGCCCACGAAGGCCGTATGCACATCATGGGCAAGATGATGCAGGTCATCAGTGAACCGCGAAAGGAGCTCTCTCCCTACGCTCCGCGCATCATCTCCATGCACATCAAGCCGGATAAGATCCGCGACGTCATCGGGCCGGGCGGCAAGATGATCAAGCAGATCACCGAAGAAACAGGCGCCAAGATCGACATCGACGATTCGGGCCTGGTATACATCGCTGCCGTTGACGGCGAAAGCGGCCAGAAGGCCAAAGAATGGATTGAAAAACTGACCGAAGACGTCGAAGTCGGCAAGACCTACGTCGGCAAAGTCACGCGCATCATGAACTTCGGCGCTTTCGTCGAAGTCCTGCCGGGCAAAGAAGGCCTAGTCCATATTTCCCAGCTGGCTAAAGAACGGGTTGAAAAAGTCGAAGACGTCGTCCACGTCGGCGATGAAATCATGGTCAAATGCGTCGAAATCGACAGCCAGGGCCGTGTCAACCTGTCCCGCAAAGCTCTCCTGGGCGGCGGCGACGAAGGCCCGTCCCATCGCAGCCGGGGTCCCCGCGGCGGTCACAACCACGACCGTCAGAAACGGTAGGGCTTATGGCAGGCAGAGGATTTGAAATCGTCACGGCCTATGAAGGCTGTGGCATCCATCTTCCCGTCCGCAAGACGGCCAAGAGTGCCGGCTATGACTTGGAAGCCGCAGAAACGACGGTCCTGGCACCGCATGCCGTCACCGTCGTCCCGACAGGGCTGAAGGCTTTCATGGAAGACGATGAATACCTTTCCATCTTCATCCGCTCCAGCCTGGCCTTCAAGAAGGGCCTCATGCTGGCCAACAGCACGGGCATCGTCGACAGCGATTACTACAACAATGCCGACAATGAAGGGCATATCATGATTGCCTATTACAATACCAATGATCAGGCCTATACCCTGGAAAAGGGCGAACGCATCGGTCAGGGCATCTTCATGAAGTACCTGACTGTCAACGACGACGCTGCCAGCGGTATCCGCACTGGCGGCATCGGCAGCACGGGAAAGTAAAAAAGTGAAAATGAGATAATATACCTATCTGGAGGGTTTTGCCTCCCCTGATAGGGGAGGTGGCCCAACGGGCCGGAAGGGTTGCACTGAAAAAACAACCTCTCAGCCAGCCTGCGGCTGCCAGCTCCCCTATTAGGGGAGCCTTTTTTTGAAAGGATGATGAATCAAGTGAGTATCAGCAAAGAAACACTCGTTTCTCGTAAAGAAATCATGAAGGGCCGGGTCCTGCACGTCACGGTCGATACGGTTTCCATCGACGACGGCCAGGGCGGCGAAAAGAAGACGGCCACGCGCGAAGCGGTCTGGCATTTCGGCGCCTGCGCCATCCTGCCGCTGACCAATGACGGCAAGATCATCCTCGTCCGCCAGTATCGTTATGCCGCCGCCCAGGCCATGCTGGAAGTGCCGGCCGGCAAAATCGAACATGACGGCGAATCGCCCGATTACTGCGCCGCCCGGGAACTGGAAGAAGAAGCAGGCGTCACGGCTTCGGAAATCCTGCCCCTAGGTTATACCTATACGTCGCCGGGATTCTGCAGTGAACGGATTTACCTCTATCTGGCCCGGGGCCTCCAGAAAGGGAAGCAGCACCTCGACGACGACGAATTCATGAACGTCGAATACTACACGCCCAAGGAAATGGAAGACCTCATCGATAAGAACGAAATCACTGATGCCAAGACTATTGCAGCTTTTGAAAAAGCCCGCAAATATCTGCCGGGATTATAAGGAGGGAACCCTATGAAATTCAATCGCATCATCGTCATCGTCACGGACAGCGTCGGCGCCGGCGATGCACCGGATGCCGAAAAATTCGGCGACAAAGGAGCCGACACGTATGGCCACATCGACGCCAATGTACCCTTGAAGGTGCCCAATCTGCGCCGCCTGGGTCTGGGCCGCGTCGCCCATATCCATGCGGAACCGGCCGATGTCGTCGGCTCGTATGGCCTCATGCAGGAAATCTCGGCCGGCAAGGATACGACCAGCGGCCATTGGGAATTCATGGGCAATCCCGTGGAAAATCCCTTCCCGACCTTCCCCGATGCCTTCCCGCCGGACCTCTTGAAAGCCTTCACGGAAAAGACGGGCTACGGCTACATCGGCAATGAAATCGCGTCGGGCACGGAAATCATCGAACGCCTGGGGCCGGAACACTTCCGCACGGGCCTGCCCATCGTCTACACGTCGGCAGACAGCGTCTTCCAGATCGCCGCCCACAACGACGTCATCCCCCTGGAAGAATTGTACCGCATCTGCGACATTACGCGCCGCGAAGTCTGTGTCGGCCCTTATGAAGTAGGGCGCATTATCGCCCGCCCCTTTATCGGGACCCAGGGCCATTTCGTCCGCACTGGTGACCGCCGCGATTACAGCCGTCTGCCCAAGCGGAAAATGGTCTTCTCCTATTTGTCCGAAGCGGGTTATGCCGTCGTCGGCGTCGGTAAGATCGGCGACATCTACGCCCACATCGGCCTGACCGAATCGTACCACACGGCCAACAACCACGAAGACATGGAAGCCCTGCGGACTCAGCTGGCAGCCCATCGCCAGGATAAGGGCCTGCTCATGGCCAACTTCGTCGACTTCGACAGCATGTACGGCCACCGCCGCAACGTCCAGGGCTATGCCGACTGCCTGGAAGCCTTCGATCAGGAACTGGGCCAGCTCCTGACGGAAATCCACGACGACGAACTGCTGGTCATCACGTCGGACCACGGCAACGACCCGACCTGGCACGGCACGGACCATACGCGCGAACGGGTACCGCTCCTGCTCTACAGCCCGGCCCTGAAGGAATCCGTCGACTTAGGACTCCGCCAGACCTATGCCGACCTGGGCATGAGCATCATGGATAATTTCGGCCTGACAGGCCTTGAATTCGGTACCAGCTTTTTATCGGAACTGAGGTGATCCTATGTGGCCCATCGACTGCATCGAATACAAACGGGACGGCAAGGTCCTGACGAAAGAAGAAATCTCGCGCTTCATCACTGACTATACGGCAGGGCGCGTCGCCGACTACCAGGCGGCGGCCTGGCTCATGGCCGTCTATTTCCAGGGCATGACCTATGAAGAAACGAAGGAACTGACCCTGGCCATGGCCCATTCCGGCGATATGGTCGACTTGTCGTCCATTCCGGGCATCAAAGTCGACAAACACAGCACCGGCGGCATTGCCGATACGACGACGCTCATCGTCGCGCCCTTAGTGGCGGCAGCCGGCGTCCCCGTCGCCAAGATGAGCGGCCGCGGCCTGGGCTTCACGGGCGGCACGGCAGATAAACTGGAATCCATCCCAGGCTTCCACGTCGTCCTGCCGGAAGACCGGTTCCTGGAACAAGTGCGCCGCATCGGCCTGTCCCTCATCACCCAGTCCGGCGAAATCGCACCGGCTGATAAGCTGCTCTATGCCCTGCGCGACGCGACGGCGACGGTAGAGAGCATCCCTCTCATCGCCAGCTCGATTATGAGCAAGAAAATCGCCTCCGGTGCCGATGCCATCGTCCTCGACGTCAAATACGGCGACGGCGCCTTCATGAAGACCAAAGAACGGGCGCGGGAACTGGCCCGGACCATGGTCGGCATCGGCAACCTCGCTGGCCGGCCGACACGGGCCGTCGTCACCTCTATGGAAGCGCCTTTGGGGACGGCTATCGGCAACTGCCTGGAAGTCGATGAAGCCGTCGAAGCCCTGTCGGGCAAAGGCGGCCGGCGGCTCATGGAAGTCGTCGAAGCCATCGGCGCCCAGATGCTCATCGTCGGCGGCAAGGCCCAGGACGAAGGGCAGGGGAGAGCCATGATCCGCGACCTCATCGCTTCCGGCAAGGGCCTGGCCAAGTTCCGGGAATTCGTCAAGGCTCAGGGCGGCAGTACGTCGTGGATCGGCAAGCGGCCCCTCACCAGGGCACCCCAGGTCTTTACGGCCGTCTGCACCGATGAAGGCTACATCACCCGCATCGACGGCCGGGCCCTTGGCGAAATCGCCATGGCTATGGGCGCCGGCCGGGCCCGCAAGGAAGATGCCATCGACCCCATGGTCGGCATCCGCCTGTTCAAAGAGCTCTATGACCCGGTCCGTCCCGGCGAAGCCCTGTTCACCTTGTACGGCGAGGAAGGCGCCGATATGATGGACCTGGCCCGGCAGGTTGCCGACCACATCATCGTCACAGCCGAACAGGCTCCCGTCCAGGAACCGGTCATCAGCGAAATCATCGTCTAAATAGAAAGGAATCTCATGAAAGAAACACGGCAAATTCCCGTCCAGAAGGGGAAAACCTATGATATATCCATCGTCCGCCTGGGCAGCAGCGGTGAAGGCGTCGGACGCTATGAAGGCTTTACGGTCTTCGTGCCCTTCGCCCTGCCCGGTGAAACCGTACGGGCCCGCATTACCCTGGTCAAGAAGACTTACGCCACGGCTTCCCTGGTCGAAGTCCTGAAGCCCTCGCCGGACCGGATCCAGCCCCAGTGTCCCGTCTACGACCGCTGCGGCGGCTGCCAGCTCCAGCACCTCAGCTATGAAGGGGAATTGAAGGAAAAGCGCCAGCAGGTCCGGGATGCGCTGGAACGCATCGGTCATCTGCAGGGAATCGACGTCCTGCCGACCCTGGGCGCCCATACGCCCTGGCATTACCGCAATAAGATGCAGTTCCCCGTCGCCGCTGCCGGCAAGGGCAAAGTCGCTATCGGCTGTTTCGCTGCCGCCACGCACGAAGTCATCGACGTGACGGACTGCGCTATCCAGAAAGAAGGGAACAACGCCATCGTCGCCGTCGTCCGCCAGTGGATGAAGGACTTCAAGATCCCCGCCTATGACGAAGACGCCCGGACGGGCATCGTCCGCCACATCATGGGCCGCGTCGGCGTCCATACGGGCGAAATCATGGTCTGCCTGGTCACGGCCTGCGACATGGTGCCGCACATGAAAGACCTGGTCCAGCGCCTGCGCCGCGACATCCCGGGCCTGACCAGCGTCGTCCAGAACGTCAACAAGCGCCACACCAACGTCATCTTGGGACCCAAGACCAAGACCGTCTACGGCAAAGGGACCATTCACGACTCCATCGGGCCCCTGACCTTCCACATTTCCGCCCAGTCCTTCTTCCAGGTCAACAGCGAACAGGCCCAGCGCCTCTATGAAACGGCCCTCGACTTTGCCGACCTCAAAGGCGGCGAAACCGTGGCCGACGTCTACTGCGGCACCGGGACCATCACCCTGTTCCTGGCACAGAAAGCCAAGCAGGTCTACGGCATCGAAATCGTCGCCCCGGCCATCCGCGACGCCGTCCGCAACGCCAAAGACAACCGCGTCGGCAACGCCCAGTTCATCTTAGGCGATGCCATCTATAAATTGCCGGAACTCATCAAAAACGGCGTCCGTCCCGACGTCATCGTCCTCGACCCGCCTCGGGCCGGCTGCGGCGAACCGGTCCTCAAAGCCATCGCCCAGAGCAAACCCAAACGCGTCGTCTACGTCTCCTGCAATCCGGCCACCCTGGCCCGCGACCTGGCCTACTTGGACCAGCACGGCTACCACACCACCAAAGTACAGCCCGTGGACATGTTCCCGCGGACCCACCACGTCGAGTCCGTGGCCTTGTTGACCAGAGCTCACTAATTGAATCGGGATTACCTACACAGGACCTGCGCACATAACCGTGCACGGGTCCTATTTAGGTATGCAAAAAATCATAGCTGATACGAAAGATAAACAGAAACAAAACAATCAACTAACCCCGATTGGGGTTGCGTAGGGGCTGTCCCAAGCCTTTTGGCCCGTCAGGTGCCGACCAACGGAAGGCGCAGAACGGCTGCCAAAACGGACAGCCGTGGCTGGGCAGCCCGTTGCGAGATTTCATCAAAGCCCATTCTGGTATCGTCATAAACTTTGGCTATTCACAGGATTCTCAGCGGGACGCCTTGTTCAGGACGTCCCCTACGAAATCGCATATAGGCGATGAGAGGGTTACTAATTTTCAAATCCGATTTTGCATAGAGTGTACAAGATGAATAAAATGGCCTGAACCCGCTTTTTTTGCTATAATAAAGGTATTATGCAGAAGGGAAGGGCTAGTGTATGGAATTAGAAGAATGTCGCCGGGAAATCGACGTATTGGACCGGGATTTGACGAAAATACTGGAACGGCGCATGCAGGTCGTCGCTGAAGTCGCCGCCTATAAGAAGGAGCATCATATGGAAATCTATGACCCCCGCCGGGAACGGCAGGTCCTGGATAAGATCGCCAATCTGACCGTCCAGAAGGAATTGTCGCCGTATCTGCGGCGTATTTATCAGTGCATCATGGATGAGAGCAAGAAATACGAACGGGAGCATATGGGGCTGTGAAGATGGAACAAATCGTAGTACGAGGCATTGCGGAACGCCTCTTATTTGAAGCGCCCGATTCGGATTACCGCGTCTTCCGTCTGCATGATGAAGACGATGATGCGACGTATACCGTCACCGGCCACGGGACGAAACCCCTCGTCGGCGACCGCCTGGAAGTGAAGGGCCACTGGGTCCAGCATAAGCGCTATGGCCGCCAGTTCGCCGCTGACGGCTGGAGCCGCATCATCCCCGAATCGGTCGACGGCATCGAACGCTTCCTGGGCAGCGGCGCCGTCAAGGGCATGGGACCGGCCCTGGCCCACCGCGTCGTCGCAGCCTTTGGCAAGGATACCATGGCCGTACTGGAAAAAGACCCGCAGCGGCTCCTGGAAGTCGAAGGCATCGGCCCTAAGAAGCTGGCCGTCATTACGGAATCCTTCTATGAAGAAAAACAGGTCAACGACATCGCCTATGACCTGGAACAGCACGGCGTCGCCGGCCGTTATGCCAGCCGGCTCTTGCAGAAATACGGCGACGACGTCCACTACGTCCTGACGGAAGAACCGTACCGCATGATCGCCGAAATCGACGGCATCGGCTTCAAGACGGCCGACCAGATCGCCCTGGCCTACGGCATGGACCGGCAGGACCCGCAGCGCCTCAGCGCCGGCCTGACCTATGTCCTGCGGACGATGACCCAGAATGGCCACGTCTGTATCCCCGATACGGAACTGGTCCGGCGGGCGGCTTTCATCCTCCAGGCCGATGCCCTGGGGCTGCACGACATCCTCCGGGAAGCCATCGAAGTGGGCCAGCTCTGTACGGCCGATTTTGAAGGGACTTTGTACGTCTACACGCCGGAAGCCTATGAAGAAGAGGAATATATTGCCGGGCGCATCGGCGAAATGGGGAATATGAAGCCCCTGCCCATGAAGACCCACGTCCAGCTCTTCCTCGACCGCTGGCAGGATGCGCGCCATTTCGAGCTGGCCGACAAGCAGCGCGAAGCCGTAGAGAAATCCCTGCAGTCCGGCATGACCGTCATCACCGGCGGTCCTGGGACGGGCAAGACGACTGTCGTCCAGACCATCATCCGCCTGGCCGAACAGGAAGGCCTGCGCATCCTGCTCTGCGCACCGACAGGGCGGGCTGCCAAGCGCCTGGCCGAAACGACGCAGCGCAAGGCCAAGACCATCCACCGCCTGCTCGTTCCCGACGGCCACGTCGGGGCCATGCAGGTCTTTGAATACAACGAAACGAAGATGCTGCCGGCCGATTTGGTCATCGTCGATGAAGTATCCATGCTCGACATGGAAATGATGTACCATCTCCTCAGCGCTCTGAAGCCTCAGTGCCGCTGCATCCTCGTCGGCGACGCCGACCAGCTGCCGTCGGTCGGGGCCGGCGCCGTCCTGCACGACATCATCGCGTCCGGTCAGGTCCCGGTCGTCCGCCTGGATACCATTTTCCGCCAGAAAGAAGGGGGCCGCATCGTCACCAATGCCCATCTCATCAACAGCGGCCGCCTGCCCGTCGTCAATGAAGACACGGAATTCCGCTTCGTCGAAATCGACAACGAAGCCGACGGCGCTGAAAAGATAAGCGCCCTCTATAACAGCGAATTATTGGAAACGGGCGATAAATTCGCCGTTCAGGTCTTGTCGCCGATGTATAAGAACCCCTGTGGCGTAGATAACCTCAATCAGCTCATCCAGGAACGGTTCAACCCGCCGGCCGAAGGGAAGACCGAACTGAAAGGGAAGAACGTCGTCTTCCGCGTCGGTGATAAGGTCATGCAGAAGCACAACGACTATGAAAAAGGCGTCTTCAACGGCGATATGGGTGAAATCTTTGCCATCCAGAAGGACATGGTCTATGTCCGCTATCCCGAACAGGATGTCAAATACGAAGGCCAGGAAGTCGATGAAATCACCCTGGCCTATGCCATTACTGTCCACAAGAGCCAGGGCAGTGAATACCACACGGTCATCATGGTCCTGGTCAACAGCCACGCCATCATGCTCCAGCGCAACCTCTTCTATACGGCCGTCACCCGGTCCAAGCGCAAAGTCATCCTCGTCGGCACCAAGCGGGCCGTCCAGACAGCCGTCCAGAACCAGCGCACGAGCCGCCGCTTCACACTGCTCATCCCGCGCCTGCAAGGAGAACTCATCGTCTAGGGAGGGAAGACCATGTCCCTGATCACGCAGCTTTTCAACCTCATATATCCGCCGCGCTGTCCGTCCTGCGGCGCCATGGTAGCCCATGATGGCGACTGGTGCCCGGCCTGTCTGGCTGCCATCTGGCATCCCCGGCGCATCAACAAGCCGCCGGCTGTGAGGCACCTCAGCGCCTGTTACTGCCTGGCCGATTACCGCGGTGCCATGCGCCATGTCTTGCACGACATCAAATATAACGGCAAGCCAGGGAAGTGCCGGGCCTGCCGGACCCTGCTCGACCGCTTCCCCTGGCCGGAACGGTTCGCCTGCATCGACGTCGTCGTCCCCGTGCCGCTGGCACCGGAAAAATTACAACGCCGCGGCTTCAACCAGGCCGAAGCCCTCTTTCGCGACTGGGCCTCGTCCCGCTGGACCTGGTGCGACGCCTTGCAGCGCTTGCGGCCGACGAAAGTCCAATGGCAGCTCCGGCGGGACGAGCGGACCGAGAATGTCCACGATGCCTTTGCCGTCAAAGAAACCATCGACGTCGGTAAAAAACACATCCTCCTCGTCGAGCAAAGATGCTTGGGATTGATACAATATTGGGAACGGTGTGCATAGCGGAAATGTCCATATATAGCGAGGTCTTGGCAAACGTCGGCAGATGGCCGGCATTTTTTATGCTTTGAAATGCGGGTGGAATCAGAAGGAATCGTATAAGTTCTTAACAGCACTATGAATATGCTATTAACGATAGTAATGGCATCGTTAATGACATAGAAAAATAGTTATCGCGTTATCTGACTAGTTTTCTATTGTTCGGTAGTATTACTATGGATAGGATAAAAAATGTAGTACAATATTATTATCAATGAAAAGTGCGTTATCGTCTGGACGAGGTGATAATTCATGCGGGTTTACAATTATGCATCTTTTGCTGAGGTGTTTTCGAAAGGCATTATCAAACCTACAGCACTTTACAACTTTTACGCCGCCTCAGAAGTTGACGAAGCTAGTTTACACAAGGCCTGAACTAAGTCCGTTG
>ENA-UPXC01002325-UPXC01002325.1-human-gut-metagenome-genome-assembly--contig:-NODE-2325-length-22780-cov-6.179932_pt1 | contig 22780 bp, 22 predicted proteins | sample MGYA00250047_ERZ773371 | MGnify/ENA primary metagenome ERZ773371 (study PRJEB29103, sample SAMN06111975) | human gut metagenome | biome: human gut; feature: ankylosing spondylitis patient; material... | reverse complement strand
TAGAGTAAATCATACCAAGAATACTCTGGTCATCGGCAATCTCAAAAGCTATATTTGGCGTAAGGTGATGTCGATTGCACATGTCCAGAAAAATTGTACGGTTTCTTGTAGATGGAGTACTGTTTATGATAAACTTTTCATCCATAAGTTCTTCAAGAGAAATTTCTGTTCGGGAAGCCAAAGGATGTTCTTTGGAGGTAACAATCACCATTTCTTCTTGTCGTATTTGTTGTATCGTAAGACAAGAGTATCTTTTGTCGTCAATATCAAAATCAGAGCAAAATCCAATGTCATATTTTCCGTTTAGTACACGGTCTATCACATCAATACTGTAATGCTGTGCCAGAGAGATCTGAATATTTGGATATTGTTTTAAAAATTCTTTCATCTTTTCAGGAAGATAGTTAAGGCAAAGGACATAAATACCGGAAACAGTAACGGTACCTGTCTGAGCCTCTGTCATGGCTCGGACTTCTTGAATGCCGGTTTCAATACAGGCAATGGATTTGTCTACATACTTTTTGAATTCTTTTCCATAATCGGTTAGAACAGAATTACGACCAGATTTTAGGAAAAGAGGAAATCGAAGTTCTTCTTCTAGGGAAGCAATTGCTTTGCTTAAAGTAGAAGGAGTGATATAGAGTTCTTTTGCTGCCAGAGTGAAATTTTCGGTTTCAGCCACTGTTCTAAAATAAATAAGATGTTGCAAATTCATGACAAACCTCCTGGTACAGTGGAAATCACTAAAAATATTATAGTAAATTAATATAACTTGTGCAAGTTATTGTTGAAATATTTGCAACGATCGATTGAAATATGGCAAATAGACGGTAAAATGCTTTGCGTGGTATACTTCATATATCAAATCGTTGCAGCGAAAAAGATTAATCGAATGTTGTTGGGTGTAAAAAAATTATTTACAAAGGAGAAGGAATATGAAAAAGAAAATAGCAATATTGTTAAGCTGTACATTACTGGTAACAGGTCTGGTCGGATGTGGTTCAAAAGATACTTCATCAGCAAATACCTCTACGGAAACTTCGACAGAACAGTCTACAGATGGAGCGACAAGAGTGTTCCAGCTGGGGCATCTGGATCCCAGTCAGGATGATAATGCATATCAGATATTATGCATGCAGTTTAAAGAGAATCTGGAAAAAGTATCAGGTGGTAAATTAAGTGTTGATATTTTTGGAGATGGAATGTTAGGAGGAGAAGTCGAGCTGGTAGAAGGAATGAAGCTTGGAAACGTTGATATGGCAATCGTCACCAATAACTATTATGGAAATTTTGTAAAAGATTTCATGTTATTTGATCTTCCGTTCATGTTTGAAGATTATGACCAGGAGCATGCGATTCTTGATGATGAGGAAATTATGACTCCGCTGAAACAGCAGTTATATGATGACTGGGGTGTAAAGATGCTTGGATATGGAGACAGTGGGTTCCGTTATGTGGTAAATACAAAACGTCCGCTTGTCAATGTATCTGACTTTAATGGACTGAAGATTCGTCTTCCAGAGAATACAGTATATGTAGAGACCTTTAAGGATCTTGGAGCAAATCCTACAACCATGGCATTCAGTGAGGCATATACCGCAGTCCAGCAGGGAACAGTAGATGGACTTGAGATTACTGCATCTGCAATTAATACAGCCGGATATTATGAAATCTGTGATTATCTGTCTCTGACAAAACATTTTGCATCTCCAATTGCACTGAACATGTCTGCAAAAGTCTGGGAAAGCCTGACCGAAGAAGAGCAGGGATGGGTACAGGAAGCAGCTAACCTTGCAAGAATGGCACAACGTGAGATTGCAATTGAGAATGAACAGAAGCTTCTTGATAAGATGGCAGATGCAGGATGTCAGATCAATGAGATCGGTGATATTGAAGAGTATCGTGAGGCAGTACAGCCGGTATTCGAATATATCCGTACAGTAGTTGATCATCCGGAAATGTTAGATACCATACTTGAAAAGATTCAGTAAATTCAATTGGTGGAGGAATATACGTGTTAATCAAAGGAATAAAGAAAATCAATAAAGCAGTGGATACCATTTATATGACAGTAAGTATCCTTCTGTTAGTCCTTCTGGTTGGCTCATCTGCGGCACAGGTTTTTACAAGATATATCTTAAATAATTCTCTGATTGGTACAGAGGAAGTTGCAAGATATTGTTTTATCTGGATCAGTATGCTTGGAGGCTCCATCTGCGTAGGCAGATGGGCTCACTCCACCGTATCGATTCTAAGTGATGCTTTGCCGGAGAGTGGACAGAAGATACTGTTTATCTTTATCAATGCGCTAATCATTGTTTGTGCATATATTTTTATATCTGGTGGAATCGAGATGTTCATTGCGTCCGGAGATCAGCTCACACCGACAATGAGAATTCCTAAATGTCTTATTTATCTATGTGTTCCATTGGGTGGTGCTGGAATGGGATTTCACAGCATTGAACATATTTTGGTAACAATAAAAGAAATGGCAGCAAAAAAGAAAGGAGAAGATCATTCATGAGCAGTGCGTTATTATTGATTGTTACATTATTGGTGCTGGTACTGATCGGGTGTCCGATTGTATTTTGTATCGTGTTATCTTCTTCCTTATATTTGGTTGTGACAGATCTGAGAACTTTAAGTGTAGTTGCCCAGAGAGCAGTTGTTGGTATGGACAGTTTTGTTATGTTGGCAGTTCCGTTGTTTACACTAGCAGGTTACTTGATGGAGCAGGCAGGACTTTCAAAACGGCTGACCGACTGGGTTAGTAAGATTTGCGGACGAGTTACCGGAGCTACTGGAATGATTACGATTATCTGTTGTGCAATCTTTGCAGCACTGACGGGATCTGGACCAGCAACGGTTGCGGCAATTGGGGCAATTATGATACCGGCATTAAAAGAGGCAGGCTATTCAGAAAATGCATCTGCTGGTATGTTGGCAGCAGGTGGAGCACTGGGACCAATTATTCCACCAAGTGTGGCGATGATTGTATACGGAAGTACCATGGGAGTATCCATTCCGGATATGTTCATGGGTGGAGTCGTTCCAGGAATCATAATTGCATTTTTATTTTGTGTAGTGAATTATTTTGTTGCTAAAAAAGAAAATGTAAAGAAACCGACAGAAACTTATACTTTTAAGGAAATTGCGGTTGCAACCTGGAAAGCACTTCCGGTTATTGCTATGCCGATTATTGTATTAGGTGGCATTTATGCCGGAATCTTTACCCCCACAGAGGCAGCAACAGTATGTGTACTTTACAGTTTAATTCTTGGTGTTTGTTATCGGACGATTACAGTAAAGATTTTAATTGAGACTTTAAAGAAAACCATTATTTCATCAGCAAGTATTGCGTTGATTATAGGCATTTCCAGTGTGTTTGGTCTGACACTTGCAGCGGCAAAAATCCCGGCTATGGTGGCAGAAGCGCTGGTTCCGATTCTTGGAACGCAGTTTACTTATATGCTGGTACTGATGCTGTTCCTGTTTGCTGTAGGATGTCTGATGGAATGCCTGGCTGCAATCGTTATTTTAGCGCCAATCCTAGTGCCAATCGGATTGAACCTTGGATGTGATCCACTGCATCTTGGAGTTATCTTCTGTATTAATCTGGTAGTCGGATTTGTTACCCCACCGTTTGGTGTAAATCTGTTTACAGCAGTATCTACAACAGGAACACCATATGCGAAGGTTGTTAAAGGAGTTCTTCCGTATTTGATTGTTGCAATGGTGGCGGTTATGGTATTTGCATTTGTTCCGGGAATTATTACATGGTTACCAAATCTTATGAAAGGCTAATCTGAACATACTATGAAGAATAGAATCATTATTAAGAATGTAAATGTATTTGACGGGGTTCAGGACAAGCTTCTTCAGAATCAGGTTATTATTGTTGAGGATGGTAAGATTAAAGATGTTTTTACCAATTCAGGAGAGAAAACACTGGAAAATGGAGAAGTTTATGATCTTAAGGGATATACACTAACTCCTGGGTTTATCGACTGCCATATGCATATGTTGTTGGAAGAGGTAACAGATAAAGAGAAATCTCTTTCTACGTCTTCACCAGGAGGAGAACGCTTGGATACAGCACAGGCTGCAGTTGCCTATCTTGGGGCGTACAATTGCAGAAAGATGTTGGATGCTGGTTTTACCACTGTTATGGATGGCGGTGGAAATAATTTTATTGAGTGTGCACTAAAAGAGGCGATTCAAAAAGGATATATTGAAGGTCCAGATTATTATATTGCTGGAAAACAAATTACAACAAATAAGGCGCATTTTGTAGGTTTTTCTACAGAGCCTTTTGGACCCTATGGAATGAGAAAAGCAGTAAGAGATCTCATGTATCACAGCGTGGATTTTATTAAACTTCAGTTGAGTCCGCCGATTCGAATGATTGGAAGAAACTCGCAGGCATGTGATTTTACCATGGAAGAGATTCGGGCGGCAATTGATGAGGCTCATAATTACGCAACTCCAGTACATGCACACCTGAGAGGTGCAGAAGCAATTAAGCGATTTCTTCGAGCTAATGGTGATTTGGTTGTACATGGAACAGGGATAGATGATGAAGGAATTGAGTTGATGTTAATGAAGGAGAAGTATCTGCTTGAAACCTTGTTATCACCAACGCCAACTCCGTCAGAAGCACTTCTTCGTGCTAAGAATCAGGCCACTCTTGATTTGCTTAGAGAAACTGCTGATAGACATTGGAATAGTGTAAAAGCTGCATATAAAGCAGGAGTTAAACTTGCTTTCTCTACAGATGCAGGAACATTAGGAATTCAGGTAGGCACTAATGCTCTTGAATTTCTGAATCTTCAGAAGATAGGTATGAGTTGCGCAGAAGCGTTAAGAGCCGCCACTTCTGTAGCTGCAGAAGCAATTGGTCATTCAGATACAATTGGAAGAATTGTACCTGGCTATAGAGCTAATTTCACGATTCTTGATGGCAATCCATTGGAGGATCTCACAGCAACACAGCGAGTTATGATGACATGGAAAGATGGACGAGTAGTTTCAGATAAAAGATAATCCATTGGAAATATATATTTTTATAACTGATCTAGCAAAGGTACTTGTGTTCGAAATAAGCACAAGTACCTTATTTTCACTGTCAGAATTGGAAATAAGATCATGCAAATCTATCGAAAAATCCACGATTTTATGATATAGTATAAAAATAATAAGAAGCTTCCTGTATAATGCCAGTTAGTAAAAAAACTGCAAAATTCTTAATTGTGGCATAGACGATATTCTGAAATTTCTATCTAATAAGACGGAGGAAGAACAGTGGATAAAAAGAGAGTCGGTCAAATTAAAGAACAGTTTGATCTTGTTATACATAGCGATGAGAATGCTAAAATTGAGTTTTGGTTTGCTCGTGAATTGATGTCGTTGCTTGGTTATGAGCGTTGGGAAAACTTTGATAAAGCCATCTCTCGTGCGATGGATTCCTGCGAAACCAGTGGTATTGAGGTGTCTAACCATTTTCGTGAGGTCACGAAAATGGTTGTTCTGGGTAGTGGCGCACATAGATCGGTTAAAGATTACATGTTGACACGCTATGCTTGCTATCTAATTGCACAAAATGGCGATCCTAAAAAGGAAGAAATTGCGTTTGCGCAGAGTTATTTCGCTGTGCAGACTCGAAAGCAGGAGCTGATTGAAGAGCGCATTACGTTGATCGAGCGCGCTGAGGCTCGTGACAGACTGCGTGAATCTGAAAAGCGCCTTTCTCAGAACATTTATGAACGTGGTGTCGATGATGTCGGGTTTGGTCGTATTCGCTCTAAAGGTGATCAGGCTTTGTTTGGTGGTCATACTACGATGGATATGAAAGCAAGGTTGGGGGTAAAAGACAATCGCCCGTTGGCTGATTTCCTTCCGACATTAACCATAGCAGCAAAGAATCTTGCAACAGAAATGACAAATTATAATGTGGAAGAAAAAGATCTGCAGGGCGAACGTGCCATTACGGGTGAACATGTGCAGAATAACCTTTCTGTTCGTGAAATGCTTGGTCAGCGAGGAATTAAGCCGGAAGAACTTCCTCCTTCTGAGGATATAAAAAAATTGGAACGTCGAGTGAAATCACAGGAAAAGAAGCTGGCAGTACAGGCAGGAAAATTACCTGAAATAACAGATGGAGGTGCCATATGAAAAAAACAGCTTTACTAAATTCAGAACTGTCATATGTGATTGCAAAAATGGGACATACAGATACTTTGACGGTTGGGGATTGTGGACTCCCAATTCCACAAGAGACCCAGCGAATCGATCTTGCGCTTAGAAAAGGAACACCAGGATTTCTGGAAACTCTTGATACGATTCTGGAAGAACTGTGTGTGCAGGAAATTATTCTGGCAGAAGAGATGAAAGATGTATCCCCGGAGCTATGGCATGAAACACTTCATCGTTTCCCAAATATAAAAGTGACATATGTTTCTCATGAAAAATTAAAAGAGCTTACAAAGAAGAGTCGAGCTGTTGTGAGAACAGGAGAAACGACATCTTATGCCAATGTGATCCTGGTGTCAGGGGTCACATTCTGAAACCGGAATTGTTGCTCAACTACCTACTTAAGTAAGTAGTTGAGTATGTCTTTTCACTTTCAGAGATATAACAACGTTCAATTAACTGTAGATTTTTGAGTGATTTTTCATTTACAAATACATATTGGAATCCTAGATTAGTTGCAGCTAGGCAATGTTTACATTGCACATCTGTAATCTCACCAAAAATAAAAGAGTTAATAATCTGAAACATTCGATTATCGGCAATAGGAGCAATTATGTAATCACAATTTTTGGATTGCGCAATCAGTTCTTTGATTTTAGGATGATCTTTATATGCATTTAAGGCACCTTGATAATAAGCAATGGTCAGCATCCAATCTTGATTTACATTATATTTTTGACAGCGTAATTTGTTGTCTGTAAAATCAAGAAAGTATACGCAGGACTTGTTAAAATTAGAGACAAAAGAAATTGCCTGATGATAACTCTCGCCTGTATAAAAGCCCTGGCCAAAATCATTGTTGGATCTGCTTCTGGAAAGATTTAATTCGCTACTTAGTTCACTTTTAGCTCCATGAAATAGAAGTTTATGATTTGAGTTCAGATTCTCGGTCCATAACATTTCTTTTAGAAGATTGAGTTTGATCTTTTTGACAAATGCAAACTGGTAGACTTGTTCTAACAGTCTAGAAGAAGGCGAGGTTTTTCCGAGTTCATTTCTTGAAATTGTTACTTGCTCAACACCAAGTTGCACAGCTAATTCTGTCTGTGCTAATTCCAGAATTTCCAGTATTGCTTTTAAATCCTGTGAAAAGTTATAGTTCATATTGCAGGTTTCCTTCTTCATTTGGCTTATTTATATCATATTACCTTAAAAAGTTCAATATAAATAAAATATCAGATAATTGTAAAATAATATTGACAAATCAGACTTGTTAATATATTATAACAAACAAATGAGAACGTTCTCAAAAAGTAAATAACCATCAAAATATACAAAGATACAAGGAGAGATATAAATATTCATGAAATTGGAAGGGCAGGTAACAATAGAAAATGTTGCCGCGAAAGCAGGTGTATCTAGATCAACAGTCGGACGAGTGATTGGAAATTATGGAAGTGTATCAGAAAAGAGCCGAAAAAAAGTTCTGGAAGCCATTGAAGAACTGAATTATTCACCGAATGCAATTGCTCAAAGTTTACGAATCAAAAAAACAAATACAATTGCTGTTGTTGTGGACAGCGTGGCGAATAAATTTTTCAGTAAGGTAATAGGTGCAATAGAAATAGAAGCATTTGCTAAAGGCTATAATGTATTCGTTAGTAGCACACATGAAAAGATTGAAAATGAGATTTCACAGTTGCAGAACTTACAGAGCAGACAGGTAGATGCAATCATCCTGTCATCATTGCAAAGTGAAGTGAGAGAGGAAGACAAGCATCTATATAAAGAATCTGTTCCTATTGTATATATTGACCATGAAATTCGAGGAATAAAGCATTCCCTAATAGAAAGCGATAATTATAAAGGAACATTTACAGCTACAGAGTATCTGATTAAGCTGGGGCACAGGAAGATAGGAGTTTTAAGCACATCGAATTTTCCAGTTGTAAAAGACAGATTAAAGGGATATAAAGATGCATTAAAAAAACATGACATTCAATATGATGAACAGTTAATTCTTGATATTACGTACCATCGGGATAATGCAGGTCAGAATATGATCAAAGAATTACTTATGATGGACAATAAGATTACTGCTGTTTTAATACTAAACAATAATTTATGTGATGGGGCCTTACTTGGATTAAGAGAGTTGAATAAAAAAATACCAGATGATATTTCGTTAATCACATGGGATGACACGTCTCTTAATGATTTGCTTGGTATAACTGCAATTGCTCAGTTTCCAGAAATGATTGGAAAAGTAGCAGCAACTAGAGCGATAAAGTGTATTGAAGAAAGAAGAGAAGGTAAACAGTCGGAAAAGTGTCTGGTAAGAACCTTGGATACAGAATTAAGGATAAGGACTTCCTGCAGAAATATAAATGAGGTGTAATGAGATATATAATTACACTTTTATTTATAACAAATATGAGAACGTTCCTATATTGAACAACAAAAAATTTAGGAATTGTCGAAATATAGATAAAATAAAAAATAATTTTAATGAATTATAAATGAGAACGTTCCTAAAAGAAAACAAGCAGCGAAAAGTATGCTGAAAATATTTAAATTCAAGGAGGATAATCTTATGGATCTTATTATGGGAATGAACAGCGGTTCTTCATTTGATGGAATTGATGTTATTCTTGCTGAAACGGAAATTGATGCGGATGGATTTCCTAAGGCACCACGGTTTCTTAAGGGTGGATCGTATGAGTGGCCGGAAGAAGTAGCATCAATTGTAAGAGATGCGTTCGTGAACAAAGTGGATATGGTTGGTCTGAATCGACTGAATTATCTCTGTGGTGCTGTATTTGCAGAAAAGGCAGCACAGTTCATGAAAGAGAATAACATTGCTTCGGCAGATGTAAAGGTATTGGGACTAGATACACAGACAATCTATCAGGAACAGCCGAATCATGCAGCAATTGAGAAGATGACACAGGAAGAAAAGGATGACTGGGTTGGAAGATGGCTGTCAGGAAATTATCCATGCGGTACACAGATGGGAGATGCATCTGTAATTGCGAACCTGACAAATCTTGATACAGTAACACATTTTAGACCGGCAGATCATACGTCAGGTGGGGCAGCTGCACCGTTGATGCCATATCTGGATTATGTATTATTACGTAAAGATCCGGGATACACCATGACATTGAACATTGGTGGAATTGCCAATCTGCATGTGGCAAATGCAGATAGAAGAAGAATGTTTGGATTTGATACTGGTCCAGGTAACATTATTTCCAATTATATGTGTCATGAGTTGTTTGGTCTGGAATATGATAAAGACGGTAAGATTGCAGCATCTGGAAAAGTAGATGAAAAATTACTGGAGTATTTTATGCAGCATCCATTCTGGGACAGACCGGTTCCAAGATCTGGCTGGTCACAGGATTACAGTGCAGATTATATTCAGGATACGATTCGCAAGTTCAGTTATCTGCCGAAAGAAGATTTGTTGGCAACAGCCTGTGCATTTACCGGAGCAGCAGTGGCAAGAAGCCTGAAAGAGAATGTCCCGGAAGAGATTATCCGTCAGACAAAGAAATTGTATGCAAGTGGTGGTGGTGTAAAGAATCCTCAGATCATGAAAGAGATTCAGGATCGTCTTCCGGAAGGAATTGAACTGACAACTTCTGCAGAAATTGGAATCCCACCAGAGTATAAAGAGGCAGTGAAATTTGCAACACTGGCATATTCTACGATTCATTGCATTCCTGGAAATATTCCGGCAGCCGGACATGCTTCTCAGTATGCGATTATGGGAAGAATCGCTTTGGCACCACGGCATATTGCAGGAGGATATGAATTTAAGCGGTAGCAGTAAGTTCTTGTTTTGAGAAAGAGAAGGGGTAACATTTGTGGAGCATGAAGAAATTCTGGTAATGCAGGATATAGTGAAAGAATTCAGTGGAGTTCGTGTATTGGATAAAGTCACTTTTAAACTTCGAAGAGGAACAGTTCATGCGTTAATGGGGGAAAATGGAGCTGGTAAATCAACTCTGATGAAAATATTAAACGGAATTTATACCAAAACAGATGGGAACATCATTTTAAATGGCCAGCATGTAGATATTAAAAATTCCAAGATGGCAAAAAAATTGGGGATTGCCATGATTCATCAGGAGTTAAGCTCCTTTCCGGACCTGAGTGTTTCAGCAAATATGTTTATGGGGAATGAATTTGCACATGGTTTCTGGATCGATGAAAAAGAAATGCTTTCCCATTGCAATGCAATGTTTGAAAAGATAGGAATCAAACTGGATCCGAAACGAAAACTGAGAGATCTGAGTGTAGCTGAAGCACAGATGGTCGAGATTGCAAAAGCAATTTCCATGAATGCGGATATTATCATTATGGATGAGCCTACATCGGCAATTACAGAAGCAGAAGTAGAAAAGCTGTTCCAGGTAATTAAAGATCTGAGAAATGAAGGAAAAGCTATTATTTATATTTCTCATAAAATGGATGAGATTTTCCAGATTTCAGATGAAATTACGGTTCTGAGAGATGGACAGTTGGCAGGGAGCGACCTGGCTGAAAATCTGAATAATGATAAGCTGATCAGCATGATGGTAGGAAGAACTTTGAACCAACAATTTTATAAAACAAAACACGCATTTGGTGAAGTTGCGCTTGAAGTAAAAGGTCTTTCACGAAAAGGAAAATTTGATAATGTAAGTTTTACAGTCCACAAAGGAGAAATTCTTGGAGTAGCCGGACTGATGGGTGCAGGAAGAACAGAAGTTGTAGAAACGCTCTTCGGTATGGCGAAGAAAAGTGCAGGCGAGATTCTGGTAAATGGTCAGCAGGTACAGATCGAGAAGCCGAAGGATGCGATTCGACAGGGAATTGCATTCGTATCAGAAGACCGAAAGGTTGTTGGTCTTAATCTGATAGGAAGCATCTGCGAAAATATTACATTGGCAAACCTGAAGAAGTATTGTACGGGTGGTGTTTTTATAAAAGAAAATGAAGAATGTTCGCTGGTTGACAGCTACATTGAGAAACTGAAGATAAAAACCGAGAACCGCAATAAGCTGACGTGTAATCTGTCAGGGGGAAATCAGCAGAAGGTCGTTTTGGCAAGATGGATGTCCTGCAGTCCGCAGATCCTTATACTTGATGAACCTACCAGAGGAATTGATGTAGGAGCAAAAGCGGAGATCTATCGACTGATGGATGAGTATGTGGCTGAAGGAAACAGTATTATCATGGTATCTTCAGAGATGCCGGAAGTTCTGGGAATGAGTGACAGAATTATTGTTATGCATGAGGGAAGACTTACAGGAACCTTTGATTATGACGATGCTACTCAGGAACGGATCATGGCGGCTGCATCAGGAATTTGACAAAAGGAGAGAGGAAAGTGAACGGTAAAAAGATCTCATTTTATTTATTGAAGTTTCGTGTGCTGATTATCTTTGCGGCAATGTTTATATTTATGACCATTATGAGTCCGTTTTTCCTGACACAGGCGAATGTTCTGAACATGGTCAGACAATGTTCTATCAATGGGCTGTTAGCAGTGGGTATGACATTTGTATTGATTACAGGAGGTATCGACCTATCAGTTGGATCGATTTTATCCCTTTCTGCAATTGTGGGATGTTCATTTATTCAGGAGGGAAGTTCCTATCCAATCGGACTGTGTATTGCAATTGCATTAACTATCGGAGCAGTTATCGGATTGATCAACGGAGTTGTGATCGCACATGGAAAAGTTCCGGCATTTATTGTAACTCTTGGATCACAGCTTATGGCAGGCGGTGCAGCACTGGTATTTAACAATGGATCACCGATCCCTGGTCTGAAGGCAGCGTACAACCAGATTGGTGCAGGTAAACTTTTTGGAGTGATTCCGTATCCAATCATTATCTTCCTGATCGTACTTGCGATTGGAAGCATTACATTAAAGAAAACACTGTATGGAAGATATGTATATGCAGTTGGTGGTAATGAAACAGCAGCAAAGGCCTGTGGATTAAATACAAAAGCTCTGATTGTTTCGGTGTACGTAATATCCGGTGTCTGTGCAGCGATTGCAGGAATTGTACTGTCAGCAAGAGTTAAGACAGCAACAGCAATTGCAGGAGAAGGATATGAGCTGGATGCAATTGCAGCAGCAGTACTTGGAGGAACCAGTTTATCAGGCGGCGTTGGTAATATGTGGGGTACATTGATCGGCGTGCTGATTATCGGTCTTCTGGACAATGGAATGACTTTGCTGAATGTACAGTCTTACTATCAGGATATCATTCAGGGATTTATCATTATCCTTGCTGTATTTATCGATGTAACTATGAATAAGAAAAAGAACTGAAAACTATTTAATGAGGAGTACCGCCAGAAGGCGGACAAAAATATAAAAGAAAAAGGAGAAGGAAAGAATGAAAAAGAAAATGGTGGTATTGTTGGTGACAGCTATGGTGGCAAGCTCAGTGATGGCATGTGGCGGAACGGAAGAAGCAGCAACTACAGCACCTGCAGAGAGCGGAGGAGAAGAAGTGGCAGAAACAGATGCTTCTGCAGGCACGGATGCAGCAGTTGATTACAGTTCACTTACAATTGCCTGGTCACCGGCGAACCTGACCAATGAGCTTCAGGTAACCCTGACGGATGACCTGACCGCAGAAACCCAGAAACTTGGCTGTAAGTTATTAACGGCAGACCCATCTTCTGATCCGACGACTCAGGTAACACAGGTAGAGAATTATATTGCACAGGGTGTGGACATGATTCTTATGAGCCCGGTTGATGCAGCTGCATGTGGAATTGTAGTAACGGAAGCAAAAGAAGCTGGTATTCCGATGATTATCGTAAACTGTAAGCTGGATAATCTGGACGAAGCACTTTGTTACGTTGGATGTGATGACACCACCGCAGGTGAGACTCTGATGCAGTACGTGGTGGATCAGATTGGCGGATCAGGAATTGTCGCAATTCTGAGAGGACCGGATGGACTGGATGCACAGATCAAGAGAACTGCTGGTTTTGACACTATCTTGTCAGCAAATACAGATGTTACTGTATTTGACAGCCAGGCAGCTGATTGGGAAACTGCAAAAGCAATGTCTATTACTGAGGACTGGCTGCAGACCACTACTCTGAATGCAGTTGTATGTGAAAATGATGAGATGGCAGTTGGTGCAGTAGAGGCAATCAAGGGTGAAGGCTTATCCTGTGATGATGTTATGGTAGTTGGTATTGATGGTATTGACAGTGCAGTTGCATCTATCGCAGCAGGCGATATGAGAGCTACTTTACTTCAGGATGCAAACGCAATCGCAGCTAAAACTGTAGAAGTAATGTGTCAGTATTTTGAGCAGGGTGAGAGCACTATTGAGCCGGAATACATTATTCCGTGGACCCTGATTGATGCAAATAATGTTGCAGATTTTCAGTAAATCGTATGAAGGCAGGAGGAACAGAGTATGAAAGCGTTAGTTGTTGAAAAACCTGGAGTATTAAAAGTTATGGATGTTGCAGAGCCGCCAATGGGTGATTATGAGGCTCGTTGTGAGAACTTATATGGAGCAACCTGTGCAGGAACAGATCTGTCTGTTATCGATGGAAAATTTGCATGGGGTAATGTATATCCGTCAATTATCGGACATGAAACCATCGGCCGTGTTGTAGAAGTTGGGAAGAAAGTTCGGAACTTTAAAGTTGGTGATCTGATCTCCCGTGTATACACCAGAGATACAGATGGTGTTGGATTAAGCTGGGGCGGTATGTCTGAGTATGGACTGGCAGTAGATACCGAGGCAATGTGGGCAGATGGTATTCCGCAGAGTGAGTGGGACGGATTTCGTGTTAATCAGGTAATTCCGGAAGGAATCATTGATCCGCTGGATGCAACCATGATCATCACCTGGAGAGAAAATCTTTCCTGGATCAACCGGATGGGCATTTCTGAAGGTGAAAAAGTAGTGGTAATAGGATCCGGAGCAAATGGAATATCTATTGCAGCATGTGCAGCAATCAAAGGCGGTATCGTTACAATCGTTGGAAATGAAAGTAGAAGAGAGCAGTCCATGAAGACTGGAATTGCAGCTTATGTTGACTATAAAGACAAAGATGCAGTGAAGAAGCTGATTGATGACAATGCGGGCGAGTATTCTTACATTATTGATGCAACTGGTAAGAAAGAAACACTGACTCCGTACATGTCTATGCTGAAGGAAGGCGGAACAGCAGCTGTATATGGAATGAATGATTTTTACAGCTATACATTTAACCCGATCCTTGGACCGAAGAGCTTCCGTTTCTTCAACTCCTATGCAGGTGTTTATGACGAGGCAGAAACACATAAAGAAGTCATTGATTTAATTCGTGCAGGAAAACTGGATGCCAGTAACTGGCTTGATAAAGACCATATTTTCACCTGGGAAAATGCACCGGAAGCTTATACACATGTAAGAGAAAAGAAGGCTGTAAAAGCAGTTATTAAACTCTCCACAAAATAAAGAAAGGAAGGCAATATTATGGAAAACGTAAAACTTGGAAGAACTGGACTTGAGGTTACTAAATTATCTTTAGGCGGGCTGTTTATGTCCGATCTCGTTGGAGATTTTGAAAAATCAAAAATTGCAACACAGTATGCACTTGATACCGGTGTAAGACTGATCGATACAGCTCCGTCTTATTTCAACAGTGAAACTGTACTTGGAAATATTCTGAAGACTTATGAAGGAAATAATAAGCCTTTGATCTCTACAAAACTTGGAATGCCGGATCCGTGGAATCCGAAGTCAAAAAAAGATATTTATGCTTCTGTAGAGAGCAGTATGGAGAAACTTGGAGTGGATCATATTGATATTCTGTTTATCCATGAGCCGGAGAGAAAGCTTCAGATGGATTGGTGGGATAACGAGAAGACCTATGATGGACCGGTTATGGAGTGTCTGGAAGAAATGAAAGAAAAAGGCATGATCCGTTACACGGGTGTAGCTGGTACCTGTACTCATGAGCTGGCTAAGATCATGGACACCGGAAAATTTGACTGTGTACTTACTGCATTTAATTACAGCCTGTTATGGCGCGAGGCAGAGTATGAGATCTTCCCGGTAGCACAGAAACATAATATGGGTGTTATCTGTGGATCTCCGTTACAGCAGGGCGCACTTGCAGTTCGTAGAGATGACATTATTAAGAATGGTGCTCCGTGGATTAGCCTTCCGAGAAAGCAGCAGTTTAAGGCACTATATCAGCTTCTTGATGAAACAGGAATGGACATCATTGAGATGAGTATGAGATTTGTGATCTCTAACCCGGCAGTACATTGTGTTCTGACAGGTTCCCGTTCCAAAGAAGAGTTTATCAGCAACTGGAATGCTATCGAAAAAGGCCCGCTGCCTGCAGATATTCTTGCAAAACTGGATAAGATCCGTGACATGGTACCGTTCCGCCCGACCAATGAGCAGTTCATTCTTCCGTGGGGAGAAGAATATCATGGAATTGGATGGTTACATTAATCAGACCCTCTTAAAGATAAAAGATAAACACGATAATGCCGACGCTTTTTGTCGGCATTATCGTATATATGAAAAATTACAGAGGATAATATATGACTAATGAAGAAAGGCGTGACGCAGGACTAGCTTATATTGCAGATGAAGGAATTTATGAAGATCAGAAAAGATGTCGAAGAATCTTACAGAAATTAAATTTTATGGATAGATCAGATTTTGAAGGAATCAAAAAAGTTATTAAAGAGCTGTTAGAGACCTCAGAAGATGCTTTTATAAATCCACCTTTTTACTGTGATTATGGAAATCATATTGAAGTAGGAAAGAATTTTTTTGCAAATTATAATTGTACATTTTTAGATGTTGCAACGATAAAAATAGGTGATAATTGTCAGATCGCTCCTAATGTGGCGATTTACACGGCGGGCCATCCGATATATCCGACAAGTCGAAATTCCATGTATGAATACGGAAAACCAGTTTGCATAGGGGATAATGTCTGGATAGGAGGAAATTCAGTAATATGCCCAGGTGTAACTATTGGCAGTAACAGTGTGATTGGTGCAGGAAGTGTTGTGACAAAAGATATTCCGGACTGGTGTATTGCCGCAGGAAATCCATGTAAAGTTCTTCGTAAGATTACAGAGAATGATAAAAGAAAACTGTATCGAAACGAAGAGATAGATGATGAAGCATGGAAAAATATTTGTGAATGTAATTAAGATAGAAAGAACTCCGACTGTGAGCTACAATCGGAGTTCTTCCAACTTATTTATATCACATTACTTAAATAAGTTCCCCAGGGAGCCTGGAAAGTGATGATAAAACCTCAACATTATACATATTGATTAAATTCTACAGTTTCTTTATTCGGTCCTTCAATCTTAAAGAATTTCACACCGTTTTGAAAGAAAGGAATAAAATGAATAAAATCGTTGGTATTGTTCATGCCGGCTTCGTTGATGAAGCGGAAAGCATCGTCAATATCTTTTACATTGATGGAAAAATGATCAATGGCGCCAAGTACCATCTTCGGGTCTTTGACTTCATAAGTCTCAAGAACGAGATCATGAAGCTGGAAGAAGATAACCCGTCCGTCGTCTTCCTCTTTGTTACGGGTCTCATAGAGTCGTTCAAATCCAAGTGATTCATAGAAACGAATGGTTGCATTCATATCTTTGGTAGGGATGCCAATGTGCTGGATGCCAGTTGCATTTTCTTTGATGTGCATAAAAATATCCTCCGTTATAAAAGTCATATAATTGCCTGCCATATTATTATTTGTTATTATAGTGGATGATAAGTAGACATGCAAGCAGAGTAAAAAAGTATAGAGGACAAGGAGCAGCCATGAAAAAACATATTATATTTGATATGGACGGCGTTATCATTGATTCCGAGCCGGAGTATCAGAAGCGGATTAAAATATTTATGGAGAGAAACGGGTTTACGATAACTGATGAACTTAGTTTTCAGATCTGCGGATCAAACCGAAAGGATACGTACGAACTGTTTCAGGAAAATGTACCGGACTTCGTTATGAGTTATGAAGCGTATAATAAAGGTCGTGACCAGGTCAATGCGGAGTATCCGCTTAACCTGCGGGCAATCGTGAATGAGGACATTTATCCTCTGATGAAGAAACTCAAAGCCAGTGGATTTCACATTGGAATGGCTTCTTCCGCTCCGAAGGAAAAGATTTTGCAGAATCTTGGGGTATTGGAACTGACAGATTATTTTGACATTATTGTCAGCGGTCAAGAGTTTGTACACAGCAAGCCAGATCCGGAGATCTATATTTATACCATGAAGAAAATGGGTGTGGAGTCGAAAGACTGCTATGTGGTGGAAGATTCTACCTTTGGACTGCAGGCAGCCGAGAGCGCAGGTGCGGTCGTTATCTGCAAGCGAGATGACCGGTTTGGTTATGATCAGTCAGGAGCTGACTATTATATTGACCGGTTGGCTGAGATTGAAGATATTTGTCTTGGAAAATAAAGAAAAACCGTTATAAATCCCTTCGGCAGTGGATATAATAGAATGATTCCATCGCCGGGGGATTTTTATGAATCTCTTTTATTATATTTCTGATTTTATGATTCCGATTCTGATCGTCTATATTCTTGTTACTGGTCTGGCAGCAAAGATTCCTGTTTATGATGAATTTGTAAAGGGGGCAGCGGAGGGGATCCATACGGTATTGAAGATTCTGCCCACACTTGTGGGATTGATGGTGGCAGTGGGAATGCTGCGGGCATCGGGATTCCTGGAACTGATCTCGAGGCTGCTGGCAGTACCGGCGCAATGGATCTATTTTCCGGTGGAACTGGTTCCACTGGCAATCGTGCGCTTGTTTTCATCCTCGGCTGCTACATCATTGGCACTGGACATTTATAAAGAATACGGAACTGATTCTCAGATTGGTCTGATCGCATCGATCATGATGAGCAGCACAGAAACAGTGTTTTACACCATGAGTGTGTACTTTCTGACAGCCAAAGTGTCAAAGACCCGTTGGACGCTGGCGGGAGCACTTCTGTCAACTCTTGCAGGCATTTCTGCCAGCGTGGTGTTGGCGAGAATGGGATGATGCATTCTGCACAAAAACGGACAGTCAATATTATGAATAAGTGCTAGTTGACTGAAAAATATAGACATGCTACTATAAGTTCAGAAGTTGTGAATACGTATTCACATATGATTCACAACCATTTAGCGTACAATTACAAAGCAATTCACAACGATTCACAGAGGGAAGCAGAATGATAACAATGACAGAGATCGCGAGACTGACAGGGGTATCCCAGCCTACCGTTTCGCGTGTGTTAAATGGGAACACAGCAGTAAATCCAGAGATTCGGGAACGTGTTCTTGCATGTGCAAGAGAACATGATTTTCAGCCAAATGTAATGGCACAGAGTCTGGTAGGGAGCAAGACCCGCCTGATCGGTGTGATCGTGACCGACATCTCTAACTCTTTTTTTGCGGAGCTGGTAAAATACATAGGAGAAGAGGCAAGAAAGGATGGTTACAGTCTGATTCTCTTCAGCTCTGATTATGATCTGGAGAAAGAAAGAGAGTGCCTCGATGTTGTGAGGCGTTACCGGGTGGATGGACTGATCATGGTTCCGATAGATGAGAATGGGGCGGAATGGAGAGACATGGTCAGCCGTCTGGATATCCCAACCGTTGTGATCACAAGACATGCCACAGGAATTGATTCTTTTTATGTGGCACATGATGAGGCAGGCGCACAGGTGGCGCGACATCTGCGGGAGCAAGGTTATGAAGAATATATTTTCTTTGGAAATACCACAGATGATAAATATCTGGGATTTATTGATGGAATGGCAAATGAGTGCAGAGAGTTCAGAAAGCACCTGACTATTATTTCATCTAAGGATTCACAGATGATCGAAGCCGCATTGAAGGAACATTTTGCAAAGACCACCGGCAAGACCGGAATCTTTGCCTACAATGACCGGCGGGCAGTGCAGATGATGGGAATTCTGCAGAAGATGAAGATCCGGGTTCCAGAGCAGGTGGGGATTGTAGGATTCGATAACATTTATCTGTGTGAGATTTTGTATCCGTCCCTTTCCAGTATTGCGCAGCCAAATGAGACCATGGCATCGCTGGCAGTACAAAGGCTGCTTTACCGGATGGATCATCCGAATGACCAGAAGAGAGAAGATCATCCGCTTCATGCGGAACTGATCTGCAGGCAGAGTTCAGATCTGAAAGGAGTACAGCAAGCATGAATGCTTTGCACAGAACATCACAGAAACTTGTAGATGAAGCAGTTGAATTATATCATCATGTTCCTGATCTCCGCAGGTGTTGCATTTGCACTGACCTGGATGTTCGGATACAAAGATAAAGATCTGGCAGAGTCCAAGAAATAAAAGGGTGAAGAAGCTTGTTTTTATGCCATACTCCGGGCTTTTATGAGTTTTCTACCTGCAAGCAATCATTGCGGCACTGTCCGAATTGTGCTATACTGTGACAAGAAAAAGAGGACGGTGAGCGTAGATGAGTGTGAATCAGGAAAATTTGCTGAACGACCTGTTGGTCATGTTATTTAATGAAATTCTGGACGTGGAGCAGAAAGCCCTGATCACAGGTACATTTAAGGAAATCTCCATCAATGACATGCACATTATTGATGCAATTGGGATTGGAGAACCGAAAAATATGTCTACGGTAGCCGGTGAGATGGCAGTGACCGTTGGTACGCTGACCACAGCCATCAACAACCTGGTAAAAAAAGGGTATGTGTCTCGTGTCCGCAGTGCACAGGATAAGCGAGTGGTGCTTCTGTCATTGACGGATAAAGGGTTGTCAGCCTACGAGAAGCATGCGGCGTTTCATCAGAAAATGGTTTCGACCGTCATGGAAGGGCTGGACGGACAGGAGATGGAAGTCCTGGCTCATGCGCTTGAGAAGCTTCGGGGATATTTCAAGGTCCTCTAAGTGTTCGGTGAGAATGGAAAATGGAGCCGGTCCGGTAGTCAGAAACCAGTTATGAAAACCATATAAAGACCAGTTGGAAGAGAGTGCGAGAGCGCTCTCTTTTAGTTTGCAGATCTCCAGGTAACCAAGGTAATATTTCAGATAGTTGCCTGGCTCTTCCAGAAGCTGCAGATAGAGCTTGTGGATCTGTGTGGTGTCGGTGATCCCGAAGGAGGCAAGGTAACTGACGCATTGTGCCTCGTTCCAGCCCATGCCGTGTACGGACAGATCCAGGCTTGCGCAGATGGCATAGTTCAGAGATGATAATGCCCTCAGGGCATTTGCCTTGGTCTTGTTCATATCAAGAAAATCATAGGCATAGAGTTCACTGTATAATCCCCAGCCTTCTGTGTAACCGCCCACATAGATAAGGCTTCGGATCGGATCATAGGAATCCAGTTGTTCAAAGGTATGCTGATAGAGATGGCCAGGATAACCTTCATGAGCCAGTGTGGTGAGCAGCGTGATCCCATCCGTATTTTGTGAAGGATTGATGTAAATGGTATTTTCCTGAGTGGCATCCACTGGTGGTGTCAGATAAAAGGCGGGACTTAGGTAAGGCGCCAGAGAGTCTGGAACTGTCTTAACTTGAAAATTCGTATCTGGAGGCATTGGGAAATCTTCATTGATCTTTTTTTGAAGGCCAAGAAGGATATAGAGCGGGCTGGAAGCGTCGGAGGCAGTCTGTGCAGAAGCCATGTCGCCAGAAGCACTTGAGTTCGCTGTATCAGAGTCTGCCGTTGCGACAGAATCATGCTCCAACAGATCGATCCCTTCTTCAATCGCCGCATAGACTGTCTCATAGTCGGTCTCCATCTGATCATCCAGCAGACGGCTGATCTGGGAGATTGTAAGATCCGTTCCTACGGTGTATTTCAGCAGGTGCTCAAAATAGGAGAGACCGCCGGGAGTGTGATAAAGCCCCAATGCCTGATTCTGTGTTGAACGTAATTGGCCCAGAGAAGTAATCAGAGACTGGTAGGCGGGAACTACGCAATCGTTAATAATCTGCCGATTGCGGATTTCGTAGGCAGTCCGGTGGCTGTCGCTTACAAAAGAGCAGTCCCGCAACCGGTCAGAGAAGGATGTGATCAGAAAATGATGCTCATCGACTGTCAGCATGGCATTACACTGGGCAAGGATCTGATCCAGGGATTCTCCATTTAAGAACATACCGTGGGAGGCTTTTTCACGCTCAAAATCTATAATCTGTGCAAAATAATCGGGCAATTGTTTTAGCAGATCCAGATAAAGATCAACATCGGCTTCTTTCCGAAAAGCAAATTCTGCCAGCAGTACCGGAAGCTGTGCCTGTACACCAAGTGTTGGTCCCAGCGGCTCCTGAAAATAATAGAAATCTTCCATCTCTATCTGACCGGTAAGCCACCAGTCCAGAAGTTCGGCGGTCATGGCATCCTGTTCACTTAGATCCTGATCCAGAAAATTCTGCAAAGAAACCTGCTGGTCTTTCAGATCCTGAATCCTTTTCTGAAAGGAAGCATATGTAAAATCGCCTAATGAGGCGGACATATTTTTAAAACCATAAGCCTCTGGATCGCTTAAGGTATAATGCAGGGTGATCGTATCCTGTGCCAGTTCCTGACGGAAAAGCCGGGATGTATAGGTGGAAAAGGAGGGTTGGCAAAGAATCCGCCCAAGTAAGATGAGCAGGATCAGAAGTGGAAATAAAATAAAGAGAAGTTTTTTCCTGTTTTTCATAAAAAGAGCCTCCGCACAGTGATGATCAGAAAACTATATGACAAGAATCTGAAAAATATGTGCGAAGGCTTCATTTTTATTTTATAGAATTAGCAGATCTCAGCGCCTGCTGGCATCTCTTTTTCCGGAGCGACCAGAGAAAGCTTGCCGTCAGCATCTTCTGCGCACAGAAGCATGCCTTCAGATACCAGTCCGCGGATCTTTCTCGGCTGCAGGTTTACAAGAACCATAACCTTCTTGCCAACCATCTCCTCCGGGCTGTAGGTGCTGCGGATACCGGATACGATCTGACGTACCTGGCTTCCGATCTTCACCTGAGAGCAGAGCAGCTTATCAGCTTTCGGAACAGCTTCGCAGGAAAGGATCTCACCTACCTGAAACTGCAGTTTTGCGAAATCATCATAGGATACAGCTTCTTTTGCTTCGATATCAATGACATTTTCCTTCTGAGCAGCCTCTGCAGCCTGAGCAGCTTTGTGCTCTTCTACTTTTGCCAGAACCTCTTTGACATCCAGACGGGCAAACAGGATCTCCGGAGTCTCTGTTACTCTGGTGCCGGACTCATAGAGACCAAATTCAGTCATCTGATCGATGGTTCTTGGTTTTGCATTCAGCTGAGCCAGAATCTTCTTGGAAGTGGTAGGCATAAAGGACTCCAGAAGAGCAGCACCGTAGCTGATACTTTCTACCAGATTGTAGAGAACAGTAGCCAGACGGTCTTTCTTCTCCGGATCTTTGGCCAGTGCCCAAGGCATGGTCTCATCAATATATTTGTTGCAGCGTTTGAACAGTGCGAAGATCCGGAAGATCGGAAGAGCACACGTCTGAACTCCAGTCACAGTCAACAATCTCGTATGCCGTCTTCTGCTTGAAAAAAA
>ENA-UPXC01002309-UPXC01002309.1-human-gut-metagenome-genome-assembly--contig:-NODE-2309-length-22875-cov-4.954557_pt1 | contig 22875 bp, 17 predicted proteins | sample MGYA00250047_ERZ773371 | MGnify/ENA primary metagenome ERZ773371 (study PRJEB29103, sample SAMN06111975) | human gut metagenome | biome: human gut; feature: ankylosing spondylitis patient; material... | reverse complement strand
GGTGCCGTCGGCCTCGGTGTTCCAGCCTACGAAGACGTAGCCGTCGCGCTCGAACCACTTGTTCTCGCTGACTGTTACGGTCTCACCCTTATCGTAGCCCTGTCTTCTGGGCACGCCGCCATCGGTAAAGTTGGCGTTGTAGACTACATCATACTCGTCATCCACGCTGGGGCCGCCCACGTACTTGTACTGGGCAATGAAGGTGGCGTCGCTGTCGAAGGTCATCTCCAGCAGCTCCTCATCGGAGTAAAGCTTCCAGGAAGCGCTGCCGTTCTTGTACCAGCCGATGAACTCGTAACCCTCGTCCTCAAACACATAGGGGATCTGGGAGTCAGTCAGGCTGCCGCCCTTAGTGAGTTCCACGTCCTTGCTGGTCACGTGATACCAGCCGAAGTCACCGTGCTTGCCGCTGTCGAAGGTAACGGTTACGGTTTCCACAACAGGCTCGTCCTTGGTGTCATACACCAAAACGAAGGGAGAGAAGCCAGCCTTGCTCTGATCAACGGTAAACTGGATGCCATTCTCTGTGAGGGTAATATCCTCTTCCGTCAGAGACAACACATTGTTATTCGTAACAGGAGTCTTTTCCCCGTTGATATTTTGAACCGCCCGATCAATCATGCTGGATGCAGTCACAAAACTACGCTCCTCACGGTGCATGCCGGTGAAGTGGAATAGGCTGAAATCGTAATCCTGAGCTGTCTCATAAGTGATGCCGTCGGGATAGGGCCAATAGACAGTCAGAACACTACTGGCCTTGACCCATACGTTTCCGTCATCACCGTCTACCAAATCCAGATATTTGGACTCATACCGGGTGGTATCGCTGATGGTAAGGCCAAGTTTTTCCGCATTATCGGCAATGGCAGTCTCCAAAAGATTGCTGCCGTCTTCAGCGATTACATCGCCCAGCACCTCGTCAAACAACAGGCTAACATTGCCATTTTCTCCATCCAGTGTCCAGCCGTCCTTGCCGTTCACGGTAAAGGTCGTTCCCTCGGGGATCACAACACCGGCCTGTGTACCATTCTCGGTAGCCTCTTCCGCCTGTGCCGCAGCGGGGTATGTCTCACCTTCGGTGGTCACCTCGCGGATATACAGGTTGCCGGTTCCCATAGCCAAGGTGTAGTAGTTCTCGCCATCGGTAGCATAAAGATTGGTGTTGCCCGCACCAGTGGAATCGCTGGTGCTGATGGTGGCATACAGATGGGCAAATTCACCAGTACCCAACTTATCAGTTGTTACATGCTCCTTCAGATCCTTGTCCGCAAAATACATGCAGGATGCATCGCCGGCGTTATTTACGCCCCGGATATGCCAGACATATCTGGCCGCATCATCGCTATACAGCTCAAGGTTCCATTCCTTTGCGGTTGCTCCGGTAGAATCGGTGCCGTGGAACACAACATTTGCACTTGCGTTTCCACCGTTCAGTTCCACATAGAAACGAGGGGCAGGAATACCGCTCTCTTCGCCGGGAACATAGGTTCCATTCATATCCTCCCAATAGCTGGAGGTGCCGCCCATATAGGCAGTCATATCCACTGGGGTAACGGTAATCACACCCTGAGCCACCTTGACCGGCGTCTCCGCGGTATCCTCGTGTCCGAGCACTGCAGCGGTATTGCTGAGGGAATTGCCCCAGCCGCTGCCCTTATCAAAGGTCTTATAGCAGTAGAGTGTACACTTACCGTCGGCACCGATAGTTCCGGCACCGGTGCCGTTCCAGGCGCTGCCGCCCCAGAACTTTGCACCATCATCCTCTACGGTGAACTTTGCACCCGCTATGCCGGTTACGGTGATCTGATAGAGCAGTGCAACTTCTTCAGCGTCTGCGGGAATCAGGACAGTGGGTTTATCATCCACCTGAATGAAATTGGCCAGGTTGTCGGGGGCAGTGATGCCCTGAGGAACGGAGGTGAGGACGTCCTTCTCCACGTTATTTACCTGATAAACAGGTACTGTGGAGGTGGCCGTCTGACTATTTGCCGTAACCGTGTTTTCAATTTCGTTCAGATCTGCATTGACCGGAACAGTCTTGGTGAAATACAGGTATGCGCTTGCAGGACTCTCCTTAGTCCCCGGATTCGTCCACTTTACGGTATAGGTGCCGCTGCTTTCCGAGACCGTAATCATGTTAGAACCAACGCTCTGGTAACCCACATAGGTGGCCCCAGCATCGGTCACGGTAACAGTGTCCGTATCCACAGCAGTCAAAGTAACAACATACAGCAGGGTAACGCTGTTGACATCCCCGACAGTCAAGGTGCGGTTGTTCCCGTCCACCGTGACAGGGGTATACTCCGGCGCAGAACCGCTCGTCCAAGTAATACTCGACGGCAGATTGTCCTTGGAGAGGCTGACTGCTAGCTTGCGCACCGTAGTCTCAGGATTCTTTACGGTGACGGTTACGCTATCTGTAATGGGATCTTCGGAATCATACCGCACCGTCGCAGTGTTTTGGATGGAACCCGCCGTAGCATCACTGCTGGTAACGTCGTAGTCATAGGTAAAGGTCACGGATTCATTGGTATCCAGTTCAGTAATGGTATAAGTTGTTCCACTCCAGGTTCCACCAGCGCCAGTCCCACTCACTGTTACATCAGTGCTGTCGGCGGGGAACATGGTATCACTGACCTGCACACCCTTAGCGGGGCCGCCGCTGTTGCTGACGGTCACTGTGTAGCGGATGGTATCACCCACAGTAACACTCTCACCAATCGTTTCCGCATGACCTTCATCATCCAGCTGCTGCGCATTCTTATCTACAGACAGACCGGGAGCATTGGCCTGCCAGATGGCGTAAAGGGTGGTGTTTTGATAAACATTAAACCCCTGACTGGTGCCGTCCTTTTTAAATTCGGGATCCGTCTCATTCCTGTCGTGGTCCCAGCCCAAGAACGTGTAGCCATCCCGTGTAGGAAGCGGATCATACAAAATGGTTGCTACAGCAGACCCCACGTTTCCATCGTATAGATTAGGATCCGTAGGCACATTGCCCTTGCCGCCATTGGCGTCATAGGTCACGGTGTAGCACTCTGTTGCTGTCAGGGTAACCTTTGCAAGATAATAGTCTCCCTGGCCGGAAGTTGTCAACAGATCGTACTGCAACGTACCATATTGATTTAACCTTGGGGCATAAGTAAGGCTAATCTTATAGGAAGCATCGGCTCCTTTAAAAACACCATTATAGTAAGAAGATCCGTTATCCCATGTCATAGTACCTATGCCATACTCGTCGTTCAAATACTCTACAATCTTACTCTGAACTGCTCCTGCAGGAGTGTTCTCATTTGTAAAGGAAAGGGTCTGGATATATTCATCGCCATCATACAATTCCACAAGATACAGCGGAGGCTCTTTGGTCAGAATGCCGTCGCAGTGGTTTGCATAGTCTCCACCCTGACCACCTTTTATAACATAGCCCTGGAACATCTGTCCAAGTGCGTTTTCCCGGAAATATTCCTGTCCAGCGCTGTCCATGCAGTCAAGCACTGCAGACCACCAGTCAGCATTGTTGCTATACCCACAGGTAGCTGCGGTAATGTATCCTTCTTTTTGGTTCCAGGTATTTCTGGCCTGGCTCCCATTGTTTTCCAGTTTGCTAAACAGTTTGTCCAGATCGATCGTTGCCTTCACAAAGGGGGTGTCATTCGCAGACGGGCCATAATCTTTTGGATCTTCCGATTGTTTGTGTGCATCGCCCTTCACGGTATTGGAGTAAAGGTAGTAGAATGCTACCTCTATCTCACCTGCGGTCGTTGTTCCGCCGCTGCCATGCCCGTTGCCTTTCGCCATTGCCGTTGCAGGGATCAAGCCAATTAACATGCACACGCACATTAATGAAGCCAATAGTCGACGTTTCATTTGCTTCATTCCTCCTAGCTTACCGTTTTTTGATGCCCGGGCCACAAAGCCAAGTCCCGGGCGGTCTGGGCTATATTTGCCGGCGTGTCAGACAACTTGTTCCTCACGCCTTGTTTCCCCCAACCTCTTTCGTCCACCGGAACAGCCTCCACAGATCAGGCCGGATTTTCCGGCACGCTGCTGAACGCGCGCAGGTTGGGTAAAATAATACAGCCCGCTTGGCTGGACAAGATGCCCAGCAAAGGCTGCTTCTTTCACAATACATGTATCGCCTCCCTTACCTGGTCCAGCATGGTTTTGTATTGCTCCAGCCGTTTTGACCCACATCATATCCGGAGCAGCTGGAGCAGTTCTGCCACTTAAGTTCTACGCACACGGACCGCCAACCGGCAATTTCCGCGGATTTCTGCTCCATACAAAATCAGCATTTTACCGTAAAAATCTGTTTGTACAAATTCCCACAGTAATATATATATGGGAATTATAGCATATTTTTACCTGCTGCGCAATGAAACTTCCAAATTTGGGCAATAATTTTATAGTTGCAAAAAACGAGGTATTTCGCGCTGTGCTTTTCGCGTTCTGCAATGCGCCGTGAACTTTTTATCTTTTAAGGCTCAAGCAAGGAGAAAACTTTTTGCCAGACGATGCGTTTAATCAAAACGCCCCCTGAAACCACAGCGGTTTCAGGGGGCTGGCTGCGTATCGCCGTTTTGCCCGGAATATATGGGTTACAGCAGGGATAATACCTGCTCCGGCTCCGGCATGGAGCGGACGGCTCCCCGCCGAGTGGTGACCAGATAGGCTGCCGCGTTGGCAAAGCGGAGCATCCGGGCGAGATCGTCCGCGGTAAGGTGCTCCAGTCCATGCTCCAGCAGGAAGTTCAGAACGCAGGCACAGAAGGTATCTCCCGCGCCGGTGGTCTCGATCACGCCGCCCAGGGTCACCCCGGGCTGAAACACCCGAAGGCCCTGGTAGTAGGAGATGCTCCCCTGGGCGCCTGCGGTCACATTGACCATCTGAAGATTGGGGAATTGCGCAATCAACTTGGCTGCTCCGGCGTCGAAATCGGTCTCTCCGGTGAGAAAGAGCAGCTCGTCGTCGGAAATCTTGGCCACGTCGCACTGGGCAAGTCCCCAGTGGATCTGCTCCCTGGCCTGCTCCAGATCGTCCCACAGAGGGGGGCGCAGGTTTGGGTCGAAGGAAAGGATACAACCTGACGCCCGGGCCAGGGCCACCGCCTTTTGGGTGGCGCTGCGCACCGGCTCACCGGTGAGGGACAGGGACCCAAAGTGGAAGATCCTGGCCCCGGTAATCACGTCCTCCGGCACTTCGTCCGGAGTGAGGCGCGTGTCCGCCCCGGAGTCCCGGTAGAAGGAGAAGTCCCGGTCGCCGTTTTCCGCCGTTTTGACAAAGGCCAAGGTGGTGTGGCTGTGGGGGTCCATCACCAGGCTGTCCATGGAGATGCCTGCCTCCAGGCCCACCTGGCGCAGAAGATGGCCAAACTGATCCTCGCCCACCTTGCCGATAAATGCGGTTTTCTTGCCCAGCTTGGCCAGCATGGCCAACACGTTGCAGGGCGCGCCGCCGGGGTTGGCCTCATAGAAGGGGTTGCCTTGGGCGCTGGTGCCGTTGCAGGTAAAGTCCACCAGCAGCTCTCCCAGGGCAGCCACATCGATGTGTTTCTTCATACTTCCACCGCCTTTTAAACCATCAGGTCATACTTTTCTACGTCGATCAAGGCCTGGCCGCCCGCCTCAAAGGTAATGGCGTCGGCCTGCTGGGGGGTGTAGATCACTGAGCTGGCCGCCTGCTCGCCGTCGTTGACAAAGACCTCTACGCTGAACCGGTCCAGAATGATCCGCAGTTTCAGCTCCCCGCCCTGGGGCCGTACCAGAAAGCTGCGGGTGTGAACGATATCGTGGGGCAGACCACTGCGGGTGCGGTCGATTTTTAAGGTGCTCTCATTGGGTCGGTAGCGGATGATGGTGTCATGGGTGCCGTCCTTGGCCACGTGAATGCGGAACCAGCGATACTCCTCGCCTCCGGTGGGACGGACGGTCACCGTCATATCCACCATGCGGCCCTGGACCCCGGGCAGATTGACCTCCCCGCTCACGGGGATGTTGCGGTGGAGCACCTGCTGTCCCCGGCAGGCCTCCAGCTCCCGGACGGGGCGCTGGCACAGCCGCCCATCCCGCAGGAACAGCTCCCGGGGGAGGGTCATCTGGCCAAACCAGCGGCAGTGGGCGGGCTTGGCCCCCGCGGTGGCCCAGTTCTGCATCCAGGCGATCATGATCCGCCGCCCGTCAGGGGTAAGGAGGGTCTGAGGGGCATAGAAGTCCAGTCCGTAGTCCACCGCCTGGACCGCCTGGCGATGGAACTCCTCGCCATCGTAATCCCCCAGCAGACACAGAGCGTTGTTGCCCGCATGGAACTCCAGTCCGATGGGGTACATGTCCTGGGGGCTGGTGAGGAGGACCTGGCGGCCGTCCAGGGGGAAGAAGTCGGGACACTCCCACATTTTTCCGTACTGGTTGTGGCAGGCGTCCAGGGTGCGGACGTAGTCCCAGTGCAGGCCATCCTTGCTTTGGTAGAGGAGAATGGCGCCACTGTCGTCGGGAGTACGGTTGCCGATGACGGCGTAGTAGGTGCCGTCCTCCGACCGCCACACCTTGGGGTCCCGGAAGTCCACAGCGCTGCCCCCCTGGGGCAGATCGTTCTTGTCCAGCACCGGATTGAGGGGGGATTTCTCATAGTTGAGGCCATCGCCGATGGCCACGCACTGGGTCTGGACGTCCCGGAGGAAGCCCTCCTCGTCCCGCTCCCGCTGAACTCCCGTGTACATCAGAAGCTGCCGCCCGTCGGGCAGCTCCACCGCGCCGCCGGAAAAGCATCCGGCGGCGTCGCAGGGCTGGTCGGGAGCCAGGGCGGCGGGCAGCCGCTCCCAGTGGATGAAGTCCTCTGTGGTCAGGTGCCCCCAGTGCATGGGGCCCCACTCGTTGGAATAGGGGTGATACTGGTAGAACAGGTGGCACTTCCCCTGATAGATGGAAAACCCGTTGGGGTCGTTCATCCAGCCGATGGTGGGGGTGGCGTGGAACGCGGGGCGCTCCGTCTCGGGAATGTGGGGCCCGTACTGGGCTTCAAAGTCGCGGGCTTTTTGCAGTTGTGTGCTAACCATAGAATCTCATCCTTTGATCCAATTTGAGCGCCAGGCTCAGTTCTCCGTCTGGGTATATCGGTCGTAGGCGGCCTGGTAGACCTGGAGCAGGTCGTCCATTCCGCATTTCTTGACCAGGAATTCTTTGTAGTCCTCCCACTCCTCATCGGTGATGGGGCCGCCGCCTTCGCCGCCGTTTTTCAGCCACAGGCCTTCCTGTTCCCGGACAGCGGTCTCAAAATCGGACTTGCGCCAGTCCAAGGTTTCCATTTCCATGCTGGTGAAGGTACAGTCTACCGGGTAGACGCTGGTGTCCTTCACATAGGGCATCCAGTCCTCCTGCAGCCAGGTCAGGCGGTTGATGGCGTTGGGCTCCATGTAGAAGACGTCCCGGTAGTACTCCGCCAAAATCAGCTTGGGGCCGTAGGTCTCATACTGGTTACGCAGCTCGCCGGCGCTCTTGCCGTACTTTTCCTTGGCCTCGTCGTCGGTAATGGACATCCACATGCCATTTTCGTCCTGGCCGGTGAAGTAGACGCCGATGGGGCCGTAGTGCAGCTGCATCACCGTCTCGCCGTCGTACCACTGGTCAAAGAACTTCAGCAGGTTGATGGGGCTCTCACACTTGCCGGTGATGCACAGCTGGCCGGAGGTAATGGGGGAGCCGGGGCGGATGGTGATCTCACACACATCCTCATACTGGGTGCCCTCGGGGCCGGACAGAGGAGGCAGGAATACATAGTCGTCGGCGTAGTCTCCCATCAGCTCGTCGATGTACCACCAGGTGGACACGCCCACATAGCCCTGCTGGCACTTGGCCATGAGCTGGCTGTCGCTCTGGCTGAACATCTCCACGTCCATCAGGCCCTCGCTGAACCAGGTGTGAAAGTAGTCCATGCAGTCCCGGTAGGCGTCGGAGACACAGAGAAATTCCACCGTGCCGTCGCTTTTCAGGTGCAGGTCGTTGCATACGTCGTTGGGCCAGTTGGTAAAGCCGAAGCCGGAGTAGAAGATGTTCTGTCCCCAGCACCACTGGTCAAAGCCGGTGGACATGGGGATGGTGGTACCGGCGTCGTTTCCGTAGTAGGTGTGGGACATATCGTTTTCCTGAAAGGCCTTCAGGGCATCGTGGAGCTCATCCAGGGTGGTGGGCACCGGCAGTCCCAGCTCGTCCAGCCAAGCCTTGTTGATCATGCTGAACTGAGGGATGGTATAGATGGACCAGGCATCGTCCATGTCTGCCCCGATACCGGCGGTGGTCATCTGCTCGCCGGAGGGCAGGCCGTAGATCTTGCCGTCCTCCTGGGTGATGGCCGCCCGGATCTCCGGGTGCTCCTCCAGGATGGCACACAGGTTGGGCATAATGTCCTCAGTGAGGTAGGGGGTCAGGTCCAGGAAGGTACCGTCGTCTCCGTACCGGGCCAGGTCGTAGTTGGAGAAGCCCACGCCCATGAAGGCGTCGGGGTACTGGCCGCCGGTGATGCGGATGTTTACCTGCTCGGCCAGGGAGTCGGACATGGTCTCCCAGTTGATCTTGATACCCACGTTCTCTTGCAGCTGGTTGAGCACCTCGTTGTTCTCATAGCCGCTGGACAGGGCGGAGATGCCGCCCATGATATTAAATTCCGTCTGGTCCGTGTTGGGGTTAATTTCTCCGGTGTTTACGTTGTTCACCAGGCCGCTGGAGCACCCGGACAGGCCTGCCATGCACAAAGCGGCCGCCAGGGAGACTGCAAGGCCCCGTTTCCAAGGTTGTTTCATGGTTTTCTCTCCTTTCTCAGCCCTTCACCGCGCCGGCCATAAAGCCCTTTTCAAAGTACTTCTGCACAAAGGGATAGATGACCAGCATGGGCACCGCCGCCACGATCATGGAGCAGAACTTCAAAAGCTCGGTGAGCTTGTTCAGCTCCGCGTAGCCGCCGGAGATGGTGGCGGCCTGGGAGGCGGAGGCGGAGCTCTTGATCAGAATGTTGCGCATGACCAGGGGGAGGGGGGAGCCCTTGCCGCCCAGATAGATCAGTGCGGTAAACCAGTCGTTCCAGTAGGCCACCATGGAGAAGACCGCCATCACGGCCAGGATGGGCTTGGAGAGGGGAATGACGATGCGCAGGAAAATGCCCATCTTGGAGCAGCCGTCAATTTGGGCGGCCTCGAGGAGGTCCTTGGGGACGCTGTTCTGGAAGTAGTTGCGCACGATGATCATATTGCCCACGGCCACGCCGCCGGGCAGAAACAGGGACCACATGCTGCCAACCAACCCGGTGCTCTTCACCACCAGGTAAGTGGGAACCAGGCCGCCGCCAAAGTACATGGTGATGAGGAAGAAGATGCTGAAAAACTTCCGGCCGGGCAGGTCCCGCTGGGCCATGGGATAGGCGGTGATGTAGAGCATAGTCACCGAGAATACAGTACCGATCAAGGTGTATTTCACCGAGTTGAGAAAGCCGGAGACAATGTTGGGGTCCTGAAAGACCGCCGCGTATCCGTCCAGGGTGAAGCCGCTGGGGAAGAGGAATGTCTTGCCCGCGTACACGTCGTAGGGGTCGGAGACCGAGGCAATGAGGACATAGTAGAGGGGATAGGCCACGATGATGAGCACCACCGCGGTGATGGCCACCAGGACGATGTCGCTGGTGCGCTCAGACAGTCCGCGCGATTTGTTCATGTTCTTCCCCTCCTTTACACAAATTCCACGTCCGAGGCCTTGGACGCGATCTTGTTGACGATGAGCAGCAAAATGATATTGACCGCCGTGTTGAACAGGCCCACGGCTGTGGAGTAGCTGTACTTGGCGTTTTCAATACCCTGTTGGTAGACATATACGGCGATGACGTCGCTGGTGGCCTTGTTCAGGTCGGTCTGGAGGAGCCACACCTTTTCAAAGCCCACGTTCATCAGTCCGCCGGCGGCCATGATCAGGTTCAAAATGGCCATGGGCAGCAGCTCGGGCAGGTCGATGTTCTTGATGCGCTGGAAGACAGAGGCGCCATCGATCTTGGCCGCCTCGTAGAGGCCGGGGTCCACGTTGGCCAGGGTGGCCAGGTAGATGATGCAGCCCCAGCCGGCGTCCTGCCAAATGCCCGAGGCGATGTAGATGGTGCGGAAGGCGGAGGATTCGGTCAAAAAGTCGATGCTGGTGCCGAAGATCAGGTTGATGAGTCCTCCCGAGGGGCTCAGGAAGATGCGCAGCATACCGCACACCACCATGATGGAGATAAAGTGGGGGGCATACAGCACCGTCTGCACCAGCCGCTTATACCGCCGGAAGCGGAGCTGATTGATGATGAGGGACAGGATGATGGGGATGGGGAAGCTCCACAGCAGGCTGTACAGGCTGATGAGGACGGTATTTTTGATCATCCGGACACAGGTAGGCGAGCTGAAAAACCGCTCGAACCAGTATAGCCCCACCCATTCGCTGCCCGTATATCCCCGGCTGGCCTTGAAGTCGCGGAAGGCGATCTGGATGCCGTACATGGGAACATATTTATAGATGATGGTCAGCACCACCGGAATCAGCAGCAGCAGGTAGAGCTGCCAGTTGTTCAGAATCCGGCGGCCCAGGGGTTTTCTGTGCAGGGCAATGGCCCCTGCCGCGGGTTTATATTGTTGACTCACATTGTCTCACTCCCTATTTGAAATCATTGTATCACATTGGCACAGCGGTGTTATCCCCTCTTTCTCCATTGTGGTTTCATATACCGGTATACGGAATGTAACGTTTCACGTCCGCTGAAAAAAGAGCGCCCCGGAACCGCAGAGCGAAACGTTACACTCTAATTTAGTCTCATCATACGCCAGATTTCCTGGTTCTGTCAAGGCAATTGCTCCGCATTTTTGTGCTTCTCTGTTCTTCATAAAAAGACATGCCGTTTTTTGTGCATTCTGAAAGGAATTTGAGGAGATAGCGGAAATTTTAAAAAACAGCTTGCAAAAAAACGTTTCACGAATATAATGAAGTTGTGTTCATGAAATTCCGTGAAATATTCATGATACGTTTCATATTAGCAGAGGCGGTGGTATAGATGAAACGGGGTTCCGCTCCGACAATGAAAGATGTGGCCCGGGAGGCGGGCGTGGCACTTGGCACCGTATCCAAGGTGTTCAACAACGGCTCGGTGGGCGAGGAGTACCGCCAGCGGGTGCTGGAGGCGGCAAAGCGGCTGGGCTATCAGGTAAACAGCTATGCCCGGGGGCTGAAGACCAACCGGACCTACGCGGTGGCCGTGGTGCTGCCCAATATCATCAATCCCTTTTTCTCCGTCCTGGCCCAGAACTTGTGCCAGGCCCTCACCAAGCGGGGCTACCGGATGTTTTTGTCCATCACCGACTTTGACCCGGAGGCGGAGCAGCGCTACATCCACATGGCCCAGCAAAACCAGGTGGATGGCATTATCGGCCTGACGTATAATCCCGATCTGCAGGTGGCGGACAAGGTCCCCTTTGTCAGCTTTGACCGCTATGTGAGCCCCGACGTGCCCTGTGTGGCCTCGGACAACTTCGGCGGCGGGCAGCTGGCAGCCAAAAAGCTGGTGGAGCTGGGCTGCCAGCGTCTGCTGTTTCTGCGCATCGGCTCCACCGTGGCCGGAGAGTCGGACAAGCGGCGGGATGGGTTTGAGTCCTTCTGCAAGAGCGCCCAAGTGGAGCAGGACACCCTCTACCTGCGGGACAGCGACGGATATGGGCCCTTCCGGGAATTTCTCCAGGCCCATATCCACCAGGGGCAGCTGGACTACGACGGCATCTTCTGCTGTACCGATGTGCTGACGCTGGAGATTCAAAAAATGCTCTCGGAGCTGGGGGTCCACGCCCCGGAGGATGTACAGCTCATTGGCTTTGACGGCACGGCCATCCACATGGGCCGGGAGCCGGATTGCTCCACCATCGTCCAGCCCATCCCCCTTCTGGCCGAGACCTGCGTGGATATTCTGTTAAAAGAGGACAAAAGCGACCTGCCCAGTCTCATCTGTCTGCCGGTGAGCTACGCCCCCGGCGGCACCACCCGGGACGGGGCGTAACCGGAATGGGGAGGAGGTAAGCCTGTGGCCAGCGAGTATCTCAAGTGGAAATACCGGGATGTAAAGCCGGATGAGGTGGTGGAGCTGACGCCCCGGCAAAAGCGGGCCAACTGGTGGTATTACCACAAGTGGCATGTGTTTCTGGGAGTCGGACTGCTTGCCCTGGGGGTCTATCTGGGGGCCAGAATCCTGGGCATCGGGCAGGTGAGGCCGGACTACCAGGTGGCCTATGTGGGCTCCGCCGCCCTGCCGGAGGATACGGCGGCCGCCCTGGAGTCCGCTTTGGCGGAGCTGGGCACTGACTGTAACGGTGACGGCCAGGTGGCCGTCCAGCTAAACCAGTATGTGATGGGGGACGGCTCTGGCGAGGGGGCCGTATACGCCTACGCCGGGAGTACCCGGCTGATGGCCGATCTGGACTCCTGCGAGAGCTACTTTTTCCTGCTGGAGGACCCGGCTGGCTTTCAGGAGAACTACCAGGTCCTGCGCCATCTGGACGGGAGCCTGCCCCAGGAGACAGAAAAGGACTGGGAGAGCTGCTATCTTCCCTGGTCCCAGTGCCCGGTCCTCCGGGAACTGCCGCTGGGCGAATATACAGAAAAGGTTCTGGACCAGGAAATCCATGGAGACAGCCAGGAGCTGCTCTCGTCCCTCTCGGTGGCCCGCCGGGGCTTCTGGACCGAGCGCACCTGTTCCTATCCGGAGGAGTGCGATGCACTTTGGGATGCCATCACAAGGGGGAGTGACCAGTGAAACGGTGGAACTATGGGGCCGCGCTGCTGTTGGCAGGCCTGCTGTGCCTGAGCGGATGCAGTTCGTATCCCGACCAGGCCGTCGACGGGACACCATGGGACTCCAGCTGGACCATGCTGGGGTCCGTGTTGGGCGCGGAGGAGCCGGGCAGCGGCTTTACCCTGCTGGATAATTACTCCGTTCTCACCGGAGAGGACATCTACTATGCCGCCTGGGTAGCCGGGGACCCCTCCGCCTATACCAACGAGGACGGGGAGGACGTGGAGGTCTACGACGCCCAGATCTACCTGCTTGCAGCGGGATGCGCGGATGAGAGCTACGCCCGGCAAAACCAGGAGGACTGGATCGCCCGGCAGCAGGAGACCTATACGGTGACCGAGACCTGGAGCGAGAAGCGCAACGGCCAGGAGTACACCCTGCTGGCCTATACCTGCGGCTCAGAGACCAACCCCTATGAGCGTGGCGTGTCGGCCTTTACCGTCTACGGGACCTACGCCATCAGCGCCGAGCTGGCCTGCCGGGAGGCGTTTACCGGACAAGAGCGGGAGATCCTGCTCCAGTTCCTGGACGGCTGCCATTATAGTCCGCTGAACTAAAGGAGGAAGTATTGTGGGTTTGTTTGTCCATGAGGACCCTTACTATGATCCCGATGTGCGCCAGGTGGGATTCAACCGCTATAAGCAGCTGCTCTCCCGCCATGCCTTCTCCTGGATCAAGCTCAATCTGCTCACTGTGCTGGGCGCCCTTCCCCTAGCAGCGGGCATCGGGTACGCCATCCTGTCCAGCAGCATTTTGGTCCTGATCCCTCTGTCCATCCTGGGTGGAATGATCTGGGGCCCCTTTCTGGCGGGGCTCTACGACGGCATACTGCGAGGGCTGCGGGACGCGCCGGAATCCTGGTGGACCGCCTGGCGCAGGAGCCTGCGGCAAAATGGACGGGAGAGCCTGCTCCCCGGAGCAGTCTTGGGCCTGCTGATCGGCATGTACGCCTTTATGGCGGCCCTGTTCTGGTGGTCTGCGGCCCCCCAGACGCTGGGGACCATCGCCCTGTATCTGTTCTCCGGGGCCCTGTTCCTCCTGCTCAACACCCTCTACTGGCCCCAGCTGGTGCTGTTTCGCCAGACCACGCTGAACCGGATGCGAAACATCATCCTGTTTACCGCCAAATATTTCTGGCGCATGGCAGGGGTCACCCTTTTGCAGCTGGTTTACTGCCTTGTCTATGTCCTTCTGGCCCCCTGGACCCTGCTTCTGATCCCCCTTTTGGGGCTGTGGTACATCATCTTTTTGTCTCAGTTTCTGATTTATGATCCCCTGAACAAGGAGCTGGACATTGAAGAGACATTCCGTCTCTCGCTGTCCCAGCCCACCTCCCAGTCCAAGTCTCTCTCCTGACCATTCCTTCCCCTAATATTTAAGGAAAGCAAGAAAAAGCCTTGAAATCACTTGATTTCAAGGCTTTTCTGCTTGCATATCATGTATGCCGTCCGGCAGAGCAGGGCCGCGGGGCATACTTTTCCCACTTCATCACAGGATTTACATGTAAGTTTCTTGCTCCAAGAGACACTTTTCCAGGCGTTTTACATGTTCCGCCGCCTTATTTTTCCGCTCCTTACCCATGACACGGCAGATGGCGCCAATCAGCGACAGGCACCCCGAGTAGCACTGTACATAAGAACTGGACTCCATTTCACAGCAAAAGATCATGTCTGCATAAGGACGGGCAGGAGACAGGCCGTTGTCCGTAATCAAAACGATGGGAACCCCTACCTCGTGCAGGTTTGCAAGGCCATTGACGATCTGGGCTGTATACCGGGGAAAACTGATCCCAATGACCAGGTCTTTCGGGGTAACCATGGCCAAGCGGTCCCAATAATCTCCTCGGTCAGAGGTCAACTCAATCACCTTGAGATTTAAGTACCGCAGAAAGCAGGCCAGCAGACCAGCAAGATAACTTGACGTGCGGCCGCCTGTAACATAGATATACTGGGCAGAGTCTATCATCTTCACCAATTGGGGCAAATTCTCCCGGTTTGCAGGGTTGATCAGCGTTGTCTGAATTGCTGCTACATCCTCTGCCAAAGCCTGGTCAAACAAATGGCTGTGCGCCTGCTTCGTTTCATCCTTTTCTTCTTCCTGGGACAGTTTATTGTAAATAATCAGATCGGAAGCATACTGAGATAGTTCTTTCTTAAACTCGGAGAACTTATTGTAGCCTAAGCTCTTACAAAAAGAAATGACAGAATAGTGGCTCACGCCGATCTTTTCTGAGAGGGTAGTAATTGAAAAAAAAGGAATTTGCTTGTAATTCTTTAATACATAATCAGCCACTAATTTCTGGGAAGGAGAATAGCTCTCCTGCTTTTGACTGATCTGGTTCAGCAGTTCTCTTAATTCCATAAGCGGTACATCCTTGCGAACATTTTTTAGTTAAAATAAGTATAATACTTGGGATGAATAAATTCAACACTGCAATATTTAAACGCAATATAACCCCCGTTTTCTTGTCTGTCATCCCTCTTAGCACCTTCTCTGCTCAAACCGGATTTTCTTTCTATACGCCGGACAAATCCACATTTATAGGTTTCTTTTCTTTTATCTCAAGATTTTCCATCTATGCCAAAAAAGATGGCAGACACCCACGTGTCTGCCATCTTTTCCGTTATTCGTCGCCCTCCCAAAAAATAAGTTTTTGCCCCTTTCCTTCTCGTACTGCGGTTTCATAGCAGCGGTGTACAATAATCATATCCAATACACCTGCACCCACCGGGTTATAGTAGATGATCTCCTCATCATTTTCACGACCAGGTTTTTGGCCGTTAATAATTTCACCAATTTCCGCCGTGGGGACAAAATCCTGATGCCCCCCCTCAGGGTCATTTACCATACGGGCAATGGTGCTGGAATTACGATGCTTCACGGACTGCCAAAAATCCACCACCGTCTTATCGGCCTTGAGGACACAGCCCCGCTCCATCTCTTCTCCGGAAATGTTCGCCAGCAAAGTGCCTTTTGTCACCCACTCAGCCTTAATGAAGGGGTGCTCCGCCGTAGAGGCGGTAATCACAATATCGCTTTTCGCAACATTTTCCCCCAGGTCATCCTCAGAAATGGTATGGAACGAAATCTGGGGATATTGTTTGCTCATCTCATCTACATAAGCCTGAGCATTGGCGGGAAATTTATCATAAATCCCCACCTCTTTTATTCCAGGGCGGGCAATCACTGCCGCTTTGAGCTGTGTACGGCCCTGTACGCCCGCACCGCAAATTGTCAGGACAGAGGCATCTTTGCGGGCCAGCAGCTCTACCGCGATACCGCCTGAGGCTCCCGTGCGGGTCGCACTCACTTCCGTTCCGTCTGCAATGCAGATGGGAAGCTTGGTGTAGGGATCATTGAGAATGACCACCGCATTTGCACGGGGATACCCCAACTCATAATTGTGTACGCCGCTTCCAATCCATTTGATTCCTGCAAAGTCCAGATCATCGTCGTGGACCCGTCCGGGCATGGCATTGATTCGGCCATCCGTATACTCAGACTGGTTCCCTTTTCCAAAGCGCAGCACAACTTTGTCCGGGATTGTCAGCTTTTCCACCTTTTCTCCCCGCTCATTTTTGTAGTTGAACAGAGAGTAGATCCGTTTTACATCCGCCATGCCGGCCTGAATATCCCCGGAACCAAGCTCCCGCATGGTACGATTATTAAGGAAAAGAATCTCAGCATTTTTCATGATCATGCACCCCTCTAAATTCAGCGCTGTTCAGGACGGGCATTCTTATTCCAGAAGAACAGACGCAGAACAACAAAGACTGCCAGAACACCGCCAGTAAAAATCAAGCCGGTAGTCAACGCTCCCTGGCTTTGGATCATGTAAGGAACCGCAGATGTCACCAGACCGCCGCCAATGAAGGCACTGGTAAACGGCGTGCCCAGAGCATACATGGAGCCAGCTTCCGTCTTCACTTCGGGGTCGGCGGTACGCAGCAGCATGTAGCCTACTGCCGCCACTCCGGTTTTTACGCCAAAGTGAGTGATGGCCAATTCAAACCAATCCTGAGAGAAGATATACGGGCAAACCAGGAACATCCACAGAACAAGGGTGACCAAAATCACAACGCTGCTGATCAGCAGGGGCTGCCAGTAGGCCAGGACCACGGGAATCTCAATGGAGATCATTGCGCCGACAATCAAAACATCCAGGCACATGCCCTGGATCCGCGCAAAAGTAGCCCGGTCCATAAGATCTGCCACCCAGGTGCGCTGCAGAATCCCGTTGAGGATCCAGCCGCCAATCATACAGAAGGGGAACAGGGGCAGGCTGAAGGGGACAACTTTGCCCAATGCCCACACAATGGCGCGTCCAAGCAAAATCGCAATGCCGATAATGCCCAGATGGAACGCAAAGGGTTCAATGACGTCGCTGTTGATGGTTCCGTAAGCCGTGGGCTTCTGCTCCCCCTGCTTGTAGATTTCCTGGACCTCGGCGGCGGAAGCAGGCTCTGTCAGCTCCTTGGTCCACTTGCGGCGGACAGCAAAGTTGATTAAGATAATGCCACCAAAAATGCCGGAAAGCAGACCGATGGTTGCAACTGTCATAGCCAGGTCGGCACCATCTGCCCAGCCCAGCTGCTCAGAAAAAATGCTGGCCATGGCGCTGGCGGTGCCGTGGCCGCCGGCAAATCCACACTCGAAGATAGCACCAAACTGGTCGTTTACCCCCATCAGCGGGCCAAACAACAGCGCAGTGAGCAAGCAGGGGATGGCAAACTGCATGAAGCTGGCCGCCCAGGTCCACAGGACAGAGGCCGTAACATCCTTAACAAGCGCAGAATCCGCAGCTTCCTTCTTGCGCCCCAGGAACATACAGGCAAACACAGGAACAATCAGGTGTGTGGGAAGCGTAGACATACTGGAAACAATATCATCGGGAATCACACCAAGGAAATTGGAGGTCAAAATCAGGCCGATAATGCCTGCAATGAGAGACGCCGGGATAAATGCTTTGCGGAAGAAAGGAACTTTCAGGCGTATCAGGGTGGCAACCACCAGCAGCACGCCGATAATGCTCACATAGTACAACAAATTGCCCACAGTGGCGCTGGAGATATTTTCAATAGGGATCATGAGAATACTCCTTTCATAAAATTGGGGGACTCCTCTGCTCTCAACGCATCTGGCTGGGCCCAACCATATGCGCCTCTCCTCAAATAAATAAATTTATTTATTTTAATAAAATCATAAATTAACTTTTTGCTCTTGTCAAGAGCTTTTCACAAATTCTCTCTATAAAAACCGTAAAAAATAGATTGGGAACACAACTGCATTTCCCAATCTATTTTTGTTATTTTTATCCTGTTTTATCAGCAAATGTTTATTTTTCCCCTGCAATTGCGGATATCATCCACCGTTTCTCCGCTTCGCCTTTTCAAAAACGCCGCCTCGCTAAGCTGTTTTGAAGCAACACATTTCCATAATATACATGCCCACAGCCGTTTTTCCTCAAGAGCGCCTGATCCTCAGGCGCTCTTTTCTTTTATAATAGAACATAATATTTTTTATTTCCCGCACATTCCACCTGCGTCATCCGTTATATCCAATAGAAAGGGGGGGCGAGCCGTTCCCATGGACCTGGAAGAACTCTACGATAAGCTGTACCGCTATTGCTATATGAAGACCCGCCACCCCCAGACGGCGGAGGACCTGACCCAGGAGGCCTTTCTTCACTTTCTGCGCACCCGGGACGTAAGCGAGATCAAAAAGCAGACGGCCTACCTCTACACCATCGCCCGCAATCTCTGCATTGATTTTTACCGCACCAAGCAGGCCCTGCCCCTGGAGCAGGCGGAGCAGGCCGCCGCCGGAGACAGGGAAGAGGGTGCCACCGTCCGCATCGCCCTGGAGCAGGCTCTGGAGCAGCTTCCGGAGGAGGACCGGGACCTCATCTTCCTGCGGTATACCAACGAGGTGTCGGCCGCAGAGACGGGCAAAATTCTGGGGCTGTCCCGCTTTGCCGTCTACCGCCGGGAAAAGCAAATTTTAAAGAAGCTGCGCACCCAATTTGATTGGAGGGATTTTTATGGGTAACCGGGAGTGGAAAAAGGCGTTTTCCCTCCTGTATCAGCCCCCCGCTCCCCAGAGGAAGGGGGCCTTTCTGGAGCGGCTGGAGCCGCCGGGGCTGTCTACCGGGGAATTTCTGTTTTCCCAGCTCTTCTACCTTCGCCCCTGGAACTGGCTGCTGGCAGCGGCCATCTTTGCCGCCGCCCTGTTCCTCATGAAAAACCGACTGCCCCAGCAGATCCGGCTGGTGTCCGCCCTGCTGCCCTTCGCGGCCCTGTCCACGGTGACCGAGCTACACCGCTCCGCCCGCTGCCGGATGGAGGAGCTGGAGATGGCCTCCCGCTTCTCTCTGAAAACCCTGCTGCTGGCCCGGCTGACCCTGCTGGGGCTGGGGAATCTGCTGCTGCTGTGCGCCCTGTTCCCCCTGATGACAGGGTGGGGCCAGCTGCCCCTGGCGGAGACCGGGTTTTATCTCTTGTGCCCCTACTGCCTTACCTCTCTGCTCTGCCTGATGATCACCCGCCGGTTCCGGGGGAGTGAGTCGGTGTACCTGTGCGCGGGGGCTGCGGCCGCGGTGAGCGTGCTGTGTTCTATGTGGCAGGAAACTCCCCCGGTTCTCTTCCAGAGGGCGGGCTATGTGTGGGTCACTCTGCTTCTGCTGGCCCTGATGATTTGGGAATATAGACGATATCTGTTTTGCGGGGAGGAATTGGTATGGAACTGAACATTGACCGGGTCACCAAGCAGTACGGCCCGAAGATCGCCGTGGACCGCATCAGCCTGACCCTAACGCCGGGGGTCACCGGTCTGCTGGGGGCCAACGGGGCGGGCAAGACCACCCTGATGCGGATGCTGTGCGGCATTCTGCGCCCCACCAGCGGCTCCATCTCCCTGGACGGCCTGGACGTGTCTACGGAGGGCTACCGGGCGGTGCTGGGCTACCTGCCCCAGGATTTCGGCTACTATCCCAGCTTCTCCGCTCTAGACTTTCTCCTCTATCTGGGCGCCCTGAAGGGGATGGAGCGCAAGCAGGCCAAGGAACGCAGCCTGGAGCTGTTGGAGGTGGTGGGCCTGAGTGAAGTGGCCCGCAAGAAGATCCGGACCTTCTCCGGCGGCATGAAGCAGCGTCTGGGCATCGCCCAGGCCCTGCTCAACCGGCCCAAGCTCCTGATCCTGGACGAGCCCACCGCCGGGCTGGACCCCAAGGAACGAGTCCGCTTCCGCACCCTCATCGAGGAGCAGGGGAAGGAGAGCATCGTGCTGCTCTCCACCCACATCGTCTCCGACGTGGAGCACATCGCGGGCCGCATCCTGATGGTGAAGGACGGCCAGCTCATCTACGACGGCAGCTCGGCCGACACGCCCCAGGACCTGGAGGGATTTTATCTCCAGCAGTTTGAAGGGGGAGGGATGTAAGGATGTTTGGCTCCCTCTATCGCTACGAGCTGAAGAAAATCTTCCTGCGGCCCTATGTGCCCGTTCTCCTGGTGCTGATCCTTGCGGTGACCCTCTTTCTCAACCTGAGCCCCCTCTGGGAGCCGGACGATGTGATCTATGTGGAAAACGGGGAGCTGGTCTTTGACACGGTGAGCCGCTATGAGGCCATCCAGTTGGAGCGCCGCTTTTCTCAGGAGGATACGGGAACGCTGCTGGACAATCAGGCGTCTGACTCCGTCCGGGACATGAACCGCTACTACCAGAAGGTTGCAGACCCAAACGACCCGCCCACCTTCATTATGCTCAACCACTTTCTTGTAACAGACAGCCAGATGAAGATGGGCATCAATCCCATCTATGAGGGACAGGACAATCTGGCCGACTTTGCCTATGAGACCATGGGGGACTGGCAGGAAGAGGAATACCGGGCTCAGTCTCTCACCCAGGCGGAGATCGGGTACTGGAACCAGGAGCGCAGCGGGCTGGAGATCCCCTTCACCCTGGCCTACGCCAAAGGGTACAGCGGCATCCTATCCCTGGCCTACTGGCTCAACCTGATGACGGTGGCCTTTGTCTTTCTCAGCCTGTGCGGCAGCTTCTCCGACGACCACGTGTACAAGACCTGGCCTATGCTCACCAGCGCCCGGTACGGACGGCGGCCCCTGGCTCTGGCCCGGCTGGCGGCAGGGACGAGTGTGGCCTGCGGCACGATCCTGCTGCTGTTTGTCCTCACCACTGCCATCCAGCTCTTTGTCCACGGGACGGACGGGTTTCACACCCCCATCCAGATCCTGTCGCTGACCGATCTGCGGCCGGGGCACGGGGACACCGGCCTGTGCGACAGCAGCCGCGTGATGGAGGCGGGACAGGCGGTGCTGGTCACCGTGGGCATGAGCCTGCTGGTCAATCTGTGCTGCGCCGCCCTGGCTCTGTTCCTGTCCAAGCTGTTTCGCCGGGCGATACCCGCCCTGGCCCTGCCCCTGGGGTTGCTGCTGGTTTCCCTGCTGTTTGAGCCCTTCTTTTCCTTTTACGCCTACAACCGGCTTCTGGCTCAGATCTGGAGCTATCTGCCCATCCAGCGTCTGTCCAAAAACTTCCTTCTGGACCAGCGCCTGGTCTGGCTGGGAGACACCCCTGTGGACTGCATCCCAGTGAGCTTTCTCCTTTATGGGGTGCTGACCCTCCTGTTTTTGGCGGCCTGCCTGTGGCTCTGCCGGCGCCACGCAGTGGAGAAGGAATGAGGTGACAGAATGAAGGGATTTGGAACCCTCTACGTTTTTGAGCTGAAAAAGGTCCTGGGGCAGCGGCTTTTTCTGGTTTCCGTGCTGCTGGGGGCGGCGCTGCTGTTCGGCTGGAGCCTGCTGACCTTCTACGGCACCGGCTACTACTACCGCTATGACGCCCAGACCAACTCCGTGGAGCAGCTCTCCCGGCCCTACTGTGAGGTGGAGGCCCTGCGCCGGCACTCCATGCGCGCCCTGTCCGGACGGCTGCTGGATGAGCCGCTGATGGAGGAGCTGGTTGGACAATACAGCCAGGACAAGACGGGGACACGGATGTGGAATCTCAATCCCTACTCCCCCTTTCTCTATCTCAACATCATGGAGGACCGCACCGACATCACTGCGGAGGGGTTTTATGTCAGCTATCTGCGCACCTTTAACCCCGTCCTCATTCCCCTGACCGCCCAGGAGAAGATCTACTGGCAGGAGATGGCCCGCACCCTGGACCCCCTGACTCTGGACTACGCCGGGGGATGGCAGGCCATGGCACAAAACTGCGGCCTGCTGTGCCAAGTGACGGTGCTGCTGACGGCGGTGTGCCTGTGCCGACTCTTTTCCCAGGAGCACCGGACCCGGACCGACCAGCTGGTGCTGTCCAGCACCCGAGGCAAGACCGTGGCCTTCTGGGCCCGGTGGGCCGCGGGGAGCAGCTTTGGGGCCGGGCTGTCCCTGGTCTTTTCCGGGCTGTATGTGCTCCTATACTGTGTACTCTATGGGTCGGACGGGTTTTCCACCGCCCTCCAACTCTGGAGCCGGGGGAGCAGCTGCCCTCTGCACCTGTCCATGGGCGGGTTTGTTCTAATCCTTCTGGCCCTGCTGGTTCTGGCCTGCATCCTGACCGCAGCCCTGGTCATGTTTCTCTCCGAACTTCTGCGAAATGCGGTTCCTGCCCTGGCGCTGCCCTTTCTTCTTTCCGGACTCTGCCTGCTGGACCTATTTTATGGGTGGGGCCGTGTAACCGAGCAGATTTCCGGCTACCTGCCCTTCTTCCGCATCAGCCTGGCCACCTTACAGGACTTCTACCTGGTCACCCTGGGCCCGCTCCAGTTTAACGCCCTCCAGTTCAGCTTTCTGCTGTACGTACTGCTGGCCGTTTTGTGCGGGGGGCTGTGCTGGTTCTCCTATCGCCGCTATCAGGTGACCGGGCGGTGATCCCAGGGGATATAAAGCAAAAATCCCATATATTTTCACTTATAAAAGGCGCCTGATTTCTTGTGAAATTAGTTGATTGTCTTGAAAAATGCTTGATTTGCAGGCATATTCGCAGGTTTGCAGATTGATTTTACTACTCATT
>ENA-UPXC01002284-UPXC01002284.1-human-gut-metagenome-genome-assembly--contig:-NODE-2284-length-23135-cov-16.067135_pt1 | contig 23135 bp, 15 predicted proteins | sample MGYA00250047_ERZ773371 | MGnify/ENA primary metagenome ERZ773371 (study PRJEB29103, sample SAMN06111975) | human gut metagenome | biome: human gut; feature: ankylosing spondylitis patient; material... | reverse complement strand
AAGAACGATTCGGACCAAATGGGCCAAGGTTGTTTAATTTTTAATTCGTCCCAATTTTAATGGGACACTAATGAATTGTATTAGTAAATGATAAAATACTACTTGTCTGATGGAGCATTATCGCCTACTTTTGCATCATCAGTTATTGGTTGAAGTTTCCATGGATCAATCAACAATTGAATAGAGTTTATAATCTAATACAATAAATTATGAGAAGAAAAATTTATTTTCTACTATTCTTTTTTCTTTGCCTGACTAGCATTCCACTGGCAGCCCAGGATATTGAAATAAAAGGAATGGTAACAGAAGCTACAACAAATGAACCCTTACCAGGAGTCACAGTCAGAGTGAAAGGTAAAGACACCGGCACAGTAACAGACATGGATGGTAAATACTCCATCAAAGCGAATAAAGGGAATATACTGATATTCTCAACAATAGGTATGAAACAAATAGAAAAAGCTGTCACGTCCGGAACTCCAATCAATGTATCTATGGAAGAAGATAATATCGCTCTGGAACAAGTAGTAGTGATTGGTTATGGTACAGTGAAGAAGAGTCATCTTTCGGGGGCTGTAGGTTCGGTTAGTGCAAAAGAACTTAACGGTCAGGTTGCTTCTAACGCAGCCACAGCCCTACAAGGGAAAATACCCGGAGTATCAGTAGCCAGTTCCAGTGGTGATCCCAATGGAAGTATGACGATCAATGTACGTGGTATCAGTTCTTTATCCAACAACAATCCACTTTATGTAGTAGACGGAGCATTTGGAGATATCAGTATGGTCGATCCTAACGATATTTCCTCTATCGAAGTTTTAAAAGATGCTGCTGCGGCAGCAATCTACGGTTCACGTGCAGCAGGTGGTGTTGTACTGATTACCACTAAAAGCGGTCGTAAAGACATGCCGACTAAATTAGATGTCAATTTCTTCACAGGAATCAGCCAGACTCCCAAAACACTGAAAGTTTTTAATGGAGAAGAATACAGCCGCTTCGCACGCTACTACAAATTAGCAGGCGACGGTTATGGTGCAGAAAACGGAGCTACCCCTTTCATTGGTGAAGGAACAGACTGGCAAGACGTAATGTTGCGCACAGCCATGACTTATAAAGCCAATGCTACCATCAGCGGCGGTTCCAAAAGCGGTTCTTACAGTTCATCTGTCAGCTACCTTAATAAAGAAGGTATACTGCGCAACACTGATCATGAATCTTACAATATCCGTTTGAAAAGCGATTATTCTTTCTTCGACAATCGCTTGACAATAGGTGAATCTATGATTGTAAATCTGACAAAAGGTAGTGGATACATTCATCAGGATACCATGTTCGATATCTTTCAGTTCCCGTCAGTAGTACCGGTATACGATCCTACAAACGCAGGGGGCTGGGGTACTTCCAATGACATCAATTTACCGAATCCATTGGCGGAAATGACAGTCAACGACGAACGGACAGAAACAACCAAGATTTTCCTCAATGCCTATTTACAGGCTGAAATCATCAAAGGACTAAAGTACAAACTCAATGTAGGTATCAGAAAAGAGCATACTAAGTGGCGTTATTACAAGGATGTATACGATTTAGGAACATTCGGTAAAAACGACAAGCCCGACCTTGAAGAAAAATCGTCAACATGGGAATCATGGGTATTAGAAAACACCCTGAATTATGACCGTACATTCGGCAAACACAATTTGTCACTCCTTGCCGGATACTCTGCCCAGAAAGACAAAAGTTACAGCCTTTATGGTAAAAATGGAGATATGCCCCAGTTCATTGAAACAATGCCGGGCAATGTAGATCCTTCCAACCTGAAAGCATCCAGTTCGCTGAATGAACTTGCATTGGTATCTCTGTTCGGACGTGTCATGTATTCCTTTGACGACCGTTATTTATTCTCGGCATCTATTCGCCGTGACGGTTCTTCACGTTTCAGAAGTGGACATCAATATGGTGCATTCCCTTCTGCCTCTATTGGATGGAACATCAACCGCGAAAAATTCTTTAAACCTTTAGAGAATGTATTCGATCAGTTGAAGCTGCGTTTTAGTTATGGTAAACTCGGTAATCAGGAGATGACCAGCTACTATCCGACACAAAGTGTAGTATCGGACGGCATGAACTATGTGATGAATAATTCGCCTTGGTTTGGTTCTATGCCATATGTGCAGGCAATCTCACCCGCCAATTTAACATGGGAAAATACGGAGACCTATAACATCGGTTTAGATGTCAGTCTGCTAAACGGACGATTGACGCTTACTGCTGATGCTTACGTTAAGAATACAAATGATGTGCTATTACCTATTCCTTCTACCGCATCTACCGGTATCAGCGGAAACTCTATTCAGAATGCGGGACAAGTACGGAACAAAGGATTCGAACTTGCGGTCAACTATCGCGGTGCCATCAAGGAAAAGTTCAACTATTACATCGGTGCCAATATCGCAGCCGACAAGAATGAAGTGACCAAAATAACATTAGGCGGACAAAACCTGATGATCTCCGGATACAGCGCACACGGTGCCGGTGGTCGCGGTATCAATATGTTTGCAGAAGGGCATCCGATGTCATATTTCAACCTGATCGAAACAGACGGATTATTCCGCTCGGCAGAAGAGATCGCTAATTATAAAAACAAAGACGGTGAACTCATCCAGCCCGCTGCACAAGTTGGTGATGTCCGCTACAAAGACTGGAACGGTGACGGCAAAATAAACACAGATGACCAGCATGACGTAGGAAGTCCGTTCCCCGATTTCACTTTTGGCATAAGACTCGGCGGCGAATGGAACAACTTCGACTTTAACCTTTTCTTTGACGGAATGGTAGGCAACAAGATATATAATTATCCCCGTTATCGCCTGGAATCAGGAAACTTCAACGGAAATATGAGTACCGTATTGGCCAATTCATGGAGACCGGACAATCAGAACACTGATATTCCTCGTTTCTCTAAGACTGACGGTGCAGACAACAAATGGGCATACACCGACAGATGGCTGGAAGACGGCTCGTACATACGTTTGAAAACATTGGACATTGGCTATACATTACCCAAAGTTCTGACAAAGAAAATCAAACTTGAAAACGTAAGAATATACACTTCAATGGAGAACCTGTTCACATTGACCAAATATTCCGGCTATACCCCCGACCTGGGTGAAAGTTCTGTCGCAGGTGTTGCTTACAATGTATTCTCAAGAGGTATCGACCAGGGACGCTATCCATTGCCCCGTACTATTTCTTTCGGAATACAAGTCAACCTGTAATACCTTAAATTAATATTAAACATTAAACAGTTTATGAACATGAAAAGAAATTGGTTATCATATATGTGCATGGCAGCTCTTTTTTCCGGAGCGCTGACATCGTGCAACGAATCCAGCTTTTTGAATCTGTCGGACCCCAATTACTTCACGGAAAGCAACTTCTGGAAAGATAAAGCAGATGCAGAAAGTGCTTTGGCAGCCGCCTATTCTCCGATAAAAGGAGCCATGTACGGATACTTCGGCGCATTTGACGGCTGGCTAAACTTAAACGGTCGTGGTGACGATATCTACACAATCAAAGGAGAAGAAGTTCCGATGTGGAATATTGCAAACTTCCTGAACTCGCCCTCTACCGGAAATGATCCTTACGGAGCGCTTTATTCAGGCATCCAGCGTGCCAACATCGTACTGCGGTATATTGATCAGATACCTGCATCAGGTATTACTGAAGAAGACCGCTCGATGATCAAAGGCGAAGCACTCTTTCTGCGTGGCTATCAATACTTCCTGTTAGTCAACAATTACAAAGAAGTGCCTTTGAGACTGATTCCATCCAACGAAGATGAAACCAATAAAGCCGCTGCTACAGAAGCTGCATTATGGGCACAAGTAGAAGAAGATCTGGATAACGCCATCAAATGCAACCTGCCAGTAGAACGCTCTACTGCCAAAGAACGCATAACTAAAGGTGCAGCTATTGCAATGCTGGGCAAAGTATGCCACCCAACACAAATATCCGGAAGCCAAACAGCTATTAGGTACATTACTGAAAGCTCCTTATTCTTACGAATTGATGGACAACTTCGAAAAGAATTTCACAAATGAAGAAGAGTTCAATAAAGAATCCGTATTTGAACTGGCATACAGTCCGGACGGAGACTACTCCTGGAGCAATGAAAGCGGTATCTGTTTAGGTTGCTATATTCCTCAGTTTATCGGTCCGGTAAAATCCGGCGGATGGGCTAAATTAATGCCGAACTCCCTGATCGTAGGAGAGTTTACAAAAGAAACACGTCCGAGTGATGCAGATACCAAGTTTGACAAACGTATGTATGCCAGCCTCTTTTTTGATGCTGCCAACTATGGAGATAAAGTTCCTAACGAGAAATGGTATGGAAATAATTACTCCATGGATGATCTTTGGGAAGGCAATGAAGGAAAAATGGCAGGCGGAGCACCAAGTTTCAACGTCAATGGGACAGCAGGTAAGTTCCTGATAAAGAAAAATACTGCATATTATGTGGATGACAAGGCACCGGACAACATGGGCAACAAAGAAGGAAGGTCCAGCAATTTGCGCGTAATGCGCTTTGCCGAGGTACTGTTGCTTTATGCTGAAGCATGCGCCAAAACCAATGATCCGGATGGTGCCAACTATGCTTTAAAGCAAATCCGCCAAAGAGCAGGACTTACGGAAAAGACTTTTGCACAAGCTGAATTAATGAATGAAATAGAACACCAATGCTTATTGGAGTTCTTTGCGGAAGGACATCGTTTTGACGATTTGAAACGTTGGTATTCGCCCAGCGAAATTCAGTTGATCTTCAAGGCAAATGGAAAACAAGGTGCGGAAAACTTCCAGGAAAAACACCTTTATTATCCTATACCGACAAGTGAACTAAACAATAATACTGCCATGGAACAAACCAGTTTATGGAAATAAAAAACCTAGCAAGATTAACTTAATAAAGAAACAACATGAAAAAGATATATTCATTATTATTCGTATCCCTCTTTCTATTCATTGGATACTCTTGTGACGATGGAAGTCTGAGTCACAGTGACGTCTACATTCCGGACCCGGTAGAAGAAACAGACGAGGATGACGGATTCTCAGCCGAACCCACCACAGAAGCTGTCATCAAAGTACAGTTCGGAGAAGGGCACGAACATCAGATAATCGATGGCTTCGGATGTGCCTTTGCAGAGTGGTCACATCGTATATGGAACAACATGATGCGCGAAGATGTAGTCAATGATCTTTTCGGAGAAAATGGCTTGAAGCTGAATATTTTCAGAGGTGAGGTATTTCCACACTATCAAAACCCTACCACGAACGTCATTGACTTCGGAATGAACCGTACCTTCAATCTTGCAGCCAACGATCCTTCTATGATCAATGATTACTGGAGAGACTTTAACGGTTCCGGATGTGGCGAACAAGTACAATTAGGTCAAATGTGGCTGGTAGATATCCTGCAGAAAAAATATAAAGATGTGAAATTTATATTCTCTACCTGGAGTCCTCCCGGAACTATGAAATCTAACGGAAAGCCCTCAGGCGGTAGCCTGGCGTCCGGTGCGGAAGACGCATATGCTAACTATCTGATTGACTTCATCAAAGCATACACTGAAAAGTTCGGCATTGAGATATATGCAATATCACCATCTAATGAGCCTAACAGCAGTGGAACGGGATGGAACGGTTGTAGCTGGAGTTATACCAATCTGGCTAACTTCTGCCAGAAGAATCTTCGCCCGGCTTTAGATAAAGCAGGTTATCAAGACATGAAGATTATCTTTGGAGAGCACTCGTGGTGGAAAGCAGGAGTCACTTTTCTTGAAAATGGCTTGAAAGCCTGTCCCGATCTGGTTAACTCCAACATTATTGCAGCAGCTCACGGATACACATTAATTGGCAACACTGAGTTTGTACAATCACCACTCTGCGCTGAAAATAATATTCATTTATGGAATACGGAAACCAGTTCTACAGACACATACGATCCATCCTGGAAAAACGCGATGCAATGGGCTACTACTTTCCATAATTATCTGGCAGTTTCCAACCTGAACGCATTTATCTGGTGGGCAGGTGCACGTCCTTGTACGAATAATGAAGCGTTAATCAGACTGGAAGAAGCACTTCCTGGAACCAATTATGAAAGAGCATCCCGCTACTACAGTTACGGACAATTTACTAAGTTTATCCCGGAAGGAAGCCGACGTGTGGATATCAAGACTGTTGCTCCCGAAGGTGACGAAGAAGCATTCCCGAAAGAACTGTTGATGACAGCTTACATCAAGGACGACAATTATACGATCGTACTGGTAAACAATTCTACAAGCAAGGCCTTCGAAACCAAACTGGAAATTGAAGGAAAAGAGTTTCAGACCATGATCTCGTATACATCAGATGAAGGAGTTAAGTGGCAACGCAAAAAAGTAAATCCATCTCTCAGCGGATTGCGCTCCATTACAGTCCCTAAGTTTAGTGTAGTAACCATCACTGGTAAAATGAAAGATATTGAAGCTGAATAAATAGTCTAAATAAACAATGAATATCATGAAAAGAAATCTATTATATTTGGCAGGATTCCTGCTTGCAGCCGCTACTGTTTTCTCCGGCTGTAATGACGATGATCCATCCTATCACGACTTAGTGCCGAATACGCAGGAGTTGATCATTAATTTGGATGAGACCCCGGAAGGAATCATTCAAATAGTTCAAGGCAACGGCAATTATAAAATTACAAGTTCCAATGAAGATGTAGCAACCGCCATTGCCGAAGGTAACAAAATTAAAGTAACAGCTCTGAAGGCCGGTAGTACCGACTTATCTATTACCGACTGGGCTAAAATGAGTACCAATGTCAAAGTCATCGTCGATCAGTTAAGTGAACTGGTTTTGTCCAATTCGGCTACAACAATGTATCCGGGTGAAAACAAGACAGTCAATGTTTATACAGGAAACAGAGGCTACAAAGTAACAGTTGACAAAGAATCTGTCGTGAAAGCTACAGTAGATGAAGAAGGACATATACAGATAGAATCTCTGGCACCAGGCAATGCAACAGTTACAGTGACCGACAGACTGAACAAGAGTGCAGAATTTTCAGTAAAAGTAATAAAGAAACTTGTAGTTGACAATAGTGAAGAAATTGCTTATTTGACAGTCGGTGAACCTTTGACAATCAAGATTCTGGACGGTAACGGAGGCTATACCTGCACAAATAATGGTTCTGCCACTTATCTGAAATGCACGATAGCGGAAAATGGAACAGATGTTATCATCGAAGGTCTTAAAAGATATCGTTTCAACAAGACGGTAACAATCAAAGACCAGGAAGGAGAGTCAATCAGCATCAATATAGTCTATATCGACGACCTATATCTGGAGAATCCATCATATCGTTACTTAATAGCAGGTTCATCTTCTTATCAGTCTGTCTCTACCTCGGCAGTGGGTTCCATTACTCATTCGGAAGAGTTCAATATGTCCGAAATTGTTATAAAAGGAACAGGAACTTATGCCAGCGGTTTTGCAGTTCAGTTTACAGGTGATTTGACGAAAGGCAACAAAGGTGATGCGGTACTGTATAAAGTAACAAGAAATGCAGTGGACAAAAAAGTGAAATATCCGATAGAAGATTGCCGGATCGATAAAGTGGAAGATGGTTGGTACTGGGTCAGCTTCTTAGAACCCAATTGCACCATCCGCTCTTATATGATTACCAAACAATAGTTTATAGACTTGACACATGTATTTTTTGAAAGTACCCCCATACTTTCAAAATGACAAAAGTACAAAGAGACTGTCCCTACAACACCGTATATCTCAGGTATGTCTGGCTTGTAAACAGTCTCTTTTGTCCTGTCAAGTAATACAAAAAGGATCGCAAGCCGATGCTTTACTCTAATTTTATGAATTGATATGAATAGATATGATAACAGACTACATATTCTCACTAAAGAATATGATGAGCTCATCTCACGTGAAAATGAAAAGATACTGCCCGGCAATGGTGTTTTTGAACGATACAAATACCCCATTCTGACAGCAGACCACCCCCCGCTGGAGTGGAGATACGACTTCAATCCGGAAACAAATCCCTATCTGATGGAACGTTTCGGCATTAACGCCGTATTCAATGCAGGCGCTATCAAATTCAACGGGAAATATCTTATTATGGCACGAGTAGAAGGGCATGACCGCAAATCATTCTTTGCCATCGCAGAAAGTCCCAATGGTATCGACAACTTCCGCTTCTGGGAATATCCGGTACAACTGCCGGACCTATATCCGGAAGAAACGAACGTCTACGATATGCGTCTGACAAAACACGAGGACGGATGGATATACGGTATCTTCTGCTCGGAAAGCAAAGATCCGGACGCACCCGCAGGAGACCTCACATCGGCCATTGCAGCAGCAGGAATCATACGCAGCAGGGACCTTAAAAACTGGGAACGCCTGCCCAACCTCGTCTCCCAAAGCCAGCAACGGAATGTGGTGCTGCACCCCGAATTCGTAGACGGCAAATATGCATTGTACACCCGTCCGCAGGACGGATTCATCGATGCAGGCAGCGGAGGCGGTATTTCATGGGCATTGATAGACGATATCACTCATGCAGTGGTCAAGAAGGAAATCGTTATAGAACAGCGCCATTATCACACGATCAAAGAAGTGAAAAACGGTGAAGGGCCTCATCCCATCAAGACTCCCGAAGGATGGCTACATCTGGCACACGGAGTCCGTGCCTGTGCTGCCGGACTCAGATATGTCCTATATCTGTATATGACGTCTTTAGATGACCCCAGTAAAGTGATAGCCCAGCCGGGAGGTTACTTCATGGCACCCGTGGGAGAAGAAAGAACCGGAGATGTATCCAACGTGTTATTCTCCAACGGATGGATCGCAGATGAAGACGGAACGGTATACATCTACTATGCTTCCTCCGACACACGGATGCACGTAGCGACTTCTACGATCGAACGGCTAATCGATTACTGCCGGCATACACCGGAAGACAGACTCCGTTCCACGACTTCCGTGAAAAGCATATACGATATCATAGAAGCCAATAAGCTCGTGATGTCGGAAAATGCCGTTATATTATAGTTCCGGAAGCAGTATTATCATCTGTCTTTCAGGATGTTCCATTCTGCATGATGGATATTAACAACTGAGTTGCAGGGTATTAACATCTGACACGTCAAGTCTTAACACCTGACGTGTCAGCTATTAAAGCCTGAGAAGTCAGATAAATAGTATCAGATAGTATCAGTATGAGTTAAAATAATATTTGTTTCTTCCCCACATTCGACCTACTTTTGTACCTGATAGATTATTAATGTACAAAACCTAATCAAAATAGCAACATGAAATTACACACATCCGATCTTCTGATCATCTGCGCCTACCTCATTGCCATGATTGTCATCGGACTCATACTGAAAAAACGGGCCGCACAAAATATGGACTCCTATTTCCTGGGAGGCAAATCACTGCCCTTCTATATGCTTGGCCTGTCCAATGCATCCGGGATGTTCGACATCACTGGTACGATGCTAATGGTTTACTGGGCATTTGCCTACGGATTCAAAAGTCTCTGGATTCCCTGGCTGTGGCCGGTATTCAATCAGATATTCCTCATGGTTTATCTGTCGGTGTGGTTGCGGCGTTCCAATGTGCTCACCGGAGCCGAATGGATCAAAACCCGCTTCGGTAAAGGCAAGGGAGCGACACTCTCTCATACCATCGTTGTCGTATTTGCGTTATTAAGCGTACTCGGATTTCTAAGTTACGGATTCATAGGAATAGGCAAGTTCATGGAAATCTTTATTCCCTGGGAAGTCATTTCACCCTACATTCCTTTCACTGTTTCACCGGAGTATGTTCCGCATGTATACGGTATCTTCTTCACAGCTATCGCTACCTTCTACGTCATGTTGGGAGGAATGCTGAGCATCGTATGGACGGATGTCGTACAGTTCCTTATCATGACGGTGGCAGGCATCGTTATCGTAGTGATCGGTATGCAGATGGTGGCGCCGGATATGATACACTCCTTTGTACCTACCGGATGGGATTCCCCTTTCTTCGGATGGACGCTCGATATTGACTGGAGCAGCCGGATGAGTTTGCTGACCGAACGAATGGCGAACGAACCTTACAGTCTGATAGGCATCTTTGTCATGATGGCGTTGCTCAAAGGCATCTTCATGAGTATGGCAGGGCCTGCGCCCAACTATGATATGCAGAAAATTCTGTCCTGCAAGTCTCCCAAAGAAGCGGCGATGATGAGTGGTTCCGTATCCGTAGTGCTGTTGATTCCACGCTATCTGATGATTATGGGATTTGCATTACTTGCCATCTATTTCTTCAAGGAAGACGGCGGACTGACACAGATGGAAGTGACCCGCACAGACTTTGAGACGATTCTTCCCCATCTGATCACACGATATGTTCCGGCAGGACTTGCAGGATTATTATTGGCAGGTCTACTGGCAGCTTTCATGTCGACCTTTGCCTCTACCGTCAATGCAGCCCCTGCATATATCGTAAATGATATTTATCTGAAATACATCAATCCGAAAGCAAGCGTGAAAACTCAGATACGCAGCAGTTATGTCATCTCTGTGGCAGTAGTGGTGGTGAGCACTGTCATCGGATTCTTCCTGAAAGATATCAATGAAATCTTCCAGTGGATTGTAGGTGCACTGTTCGGAGGATACATCGCAGCCAACGTACTGAAATGGCATTGGTGGCGTTTCAACGGTGAAGGTTACTTCTGGGGAATGACTGCCGGAGTAGTGGCAGCTATTGTAATGAAATTTACCGTTCCGGATGCATGGGTACTTTATTTCTTCCCCGTACTGTTCGGCGTCTCTCTGATCGGATGTATCATCGGGACTTACAGCGCTCCGGCTACAGATGAAGAGACTCTGATCAACTTCTATGTCAATGTACGCCCGTGGGGATGGTGGAAACCGATTCAGGAGAAAGCAATCGCCCGCTACCCGCATATTCAGGCGAATAAAAACTTCAAAAGGGATGCCTTCAATGTGGCGATAGGAATCATCTGGCAATGTACGCTTACCATCATCCCGATGTACCTCGTTGTCCGCGAACAATTAGGACTCTGGAGTTCTATCGCCTTGCTTCTGATTACCACGCTGATATTAAGAAAGACCTGGTACAAGCCTTTGTGTAAGGAGGAAGCGAGATACAACGAAGAGATGAAACAAATACGATAAGTATCAGCATAATTAATTTATATCATAAATTTAGGCACGGATGACACGGATTTCACGGATTTAAAAGATCGGTCAATTAAAAACCACGTTAACCCGTGTCATCCGTGCCTAATAAAACAGAGAACCGACCATGAAAAGACTATCCGTAATACTCTTGTCATTTTTACTATATCTTCCGCTGTGCGCACAATTTAAAGGAACCGTCTATGTCGACACCAATCAATCGGGCACATTCGACAAAGGAGACAAACCGCTGGCAGGAGTGATGGTAACAGACGGAATGAACGTAGTAAAAACAGATAAAAAAGGCCGGTTCTCACTATCGGGATTCAAGAAAACCCGATTTATCAGCATTACTACACCTGCCGGATTCGAGACACAACAATTCTACCTCCCTGTCAAGGAAGACAGAAAAAGCTATGATTTTATAGTGACCGAAAGCGAACGGACCAAGACCAGAGAACACTCCTTTATCCATATCACCGACACGGAAGTGACCGGAGGAGTGGGGCGTTGGGTCACCGACCTACAACAATACATAAAGAACGAACAACCGGCTTTTCTGATTCATACCGGAGACATCTGCTACGAACCGGGACTCACAGTGCACAATCAAATTGTGAATGCACAAACAATGGACTGCCCCGTCTATTACTGCATAGGCAACCACGACCTGGTGAAAGGCAACTACGGCGAAGAACTTTATGAATCGATTTATGGCCCGACATGGTATTCGTTCGATGTCGGCAACGTGCATTATGTCGTTACTCCCATCGACCACGGAGACAACCCGACCGATTACACGCAAAGGGATGTATACAACTGGCTGAAGAATGACCTCGCCCTGATGAAGAAAGATCAGGCGCTTGTTCTTTTTAACCACGACCTGTTTACTCCCGGCGATAACTTCGTATTCAAGGCAGACGAAAAGGATATCCTCGACCTCCGTACGTTCAACACGAAAGCACAAATCTACGGACATATGCACTACAACTACGTCCGCAATCAGAAAGGCATTTATACCATCTGCACCGGCACACTGGACAAAGGAGGCATCGATCACTCCCCTTCTTCATTCAGAGACATAAAGATAGATGCCAACGATCACCTCACCTCACAACTGCGTTATACTTTCATCGAACCGCAAATCGCTATTGTTTCTCCGATGAAGAATCAAGCAGCCCCCATACATCCGGAAACCGGCTATCAGCTTCCGGTCTCGGTCAACACCTATAACTCACAGGCAAAAACATCGTCTGTTTCTTATCTGCTGAGCAATCCGGAAGACAACCGGGAAATAGCCAAAGGTAACCTGTCGCCCCTCACCGACTGGAACTGGAGCGGAAATATTCAAATACCTGCTAACGAAAACGGAAAGAAACTGAACCTGACAGTGACTTCATCCTTCAACGACGGAAAGGAAGCGACTGCCACCAGCCAGTTCCTTTATCAGAAAGATTTCAAATCGACTGCTATCACAGGGAAGGACTGGAATACCCTACTTCAGAACGCAAGTCACTCCGGCGGAATAAATGATTCCCAAATCAAACTCCCCCTGCAACTACAATGGACAGCGAACACAGGAAGTAACATCTTCATGACCTCCCCCCTCATCGTCGGACAAAAAGTATTCATTGCCACTACCGATGATAACACGTCGCTCAACACCTATATTTGTGCATTCGACTTCCATTCCGGCAAACAGCTATGGAAGTTCCGCACGGAAAACTCGGTAAAGAATACGATTGCCTGCGAAAATGAAATCGTTGTAGCCCAGGATGCCTCCTGCAATCTGTACGCCCTCGACGCAGCATCCGGAAAACCACTGTGGCAACAATACATCAACTTAAAGAACTATCCCTATCTGAGCGAAGGACTGACAGTTGACAAAGGAATCGTTTATGCCGGAATCGGCGCCGGACTTTCAGCCTACGACCTGAAAACAGGAAAAGTGATATGGACCAACACGGACTGGAAACAACGGGAAGGCTCGACCACCACGTTAACCATCGCCGGAGACGTACTAATCAGTGGCACCCAATGGGGAGGACTGTATGGCAACGACATCCGCACTGGCAAACAACTCTGGAAACTCTCGGACAACGGACTCGGCAACCGAGGTGCCTCTCCGGTCTACAGAGACGGAAAATTATGGATCATCTCCTCCAAAAGCTTTTTCCTAATAGAACCTCAAACCGGTAAAGTACTCCAGCAAAAGGAACTGTCCGCCAATCTGGACGTGACATCTACCCCGCTTGTCACCGAACATGAGATTATCTTCGGCAGCGCAGACCGTGGAATCTTCGCTCTCGACAAACCGACTCTTTTCATCAAATGGAGAGCCGAGACTTTACCTTCTCTTGTATACACTGCTCCTTATTCTTCTACGCCACAGGCAGCAGTAGAAACAAGCCCTGTATCTTCACAAGGAATGGTCTATATCGGAGCTTCCGACGGATATTTATACGCCATCGACCAGTCAACAGGGATTATCAAAGACAAGTTGTACTTCGGAGCACCTGTTTTCTCCACAGTAGCCGTATCGGGAAACAGGATGATTGTTTGCGACTTTGCGGGTAATGTTTATTGCCTGTCGTCAAAAGCGGCAGAAGAATAAAGTACATCCCGCCTCACGCAGTTTTCTCCACCCGCAGCGTTGTAATTTAAAGATTATCACGTATCTTTGCCCCTCAATCATAAATACGAGATATGGCTATTACAATCAAGAAAGTCTCTACAAAGAGAGAACTTAAGAAGTTTATTCGCTTTAATTACAGAATGTATAAGGGCAATCCATATTCCGTGCCCGACCTTTACGACGATATGCTCAACACATTCAACAAAAAGAAGAATGCGGCATTCGAGTTCTGTGAAGCAGATTACTTCCTGGCATACCGGGACGACAAAATCGTAGGTCGTGTGGCCGCTATCATCAATAACCGTGCCAACGAAAAGTGGGAATGCAAGAACGTCCGTTTCGGATGGATAGATTTCATTGATGACCCCGAAGTATCATCCGCACTCATCAAGACCGTCGAAGACTGGGGAAAAGAGCGCGGCATGACTCACATCACAGGCCCTCTGGGATTCACCGATTTCGATGCGGAAGGAATGCTGATCGAAGGATTCGACCAGCTCAGCACAATGGCTACTATCTACAACCACCCGTATTACCCCGTACACATGGAGAGACTCGGTTTCGAGAAAGACGCCGACTGGGTGGAATACAAAATCTACATCCCCGATGCCATCCCCGACAAGCACAAGCGTATCTCCGAACTGATTCAACGAAAATACAACCTGAAGATAAAGAAATACACCTCCGGAAGAAAAATAGCCAAAGACTACGGACAGGAAATCTTCGAACTGATGAACGAAGCATACAGCCCGCTCTACGGCTACTCCCCGCTGACGCAACGGCAAATCAACCAGTACGTAAAGATGTATCTCCCGATTCTCGACTTACGGATGGTTACCCTCATTACCGACGCCGACGACAAGCTGGTATGCGTAGGCATCTCCATGCCGTCTCTTGCCGAGGCCCTGCAAAAGTCACACGGCCGTCTGCTCCCTCTAGGATGGTTCTATCTGCTGAAAGCACTGTTCATGAAACGCCGTGCCAAAATGCTTGACCTGCTGCTTGTAGCAGTCAAACCGGAGTACCAGAATAAAGGTGTTAACGCTTTGTTATTTTCCGATTTAATTCCGGTTTATCAAAAATTAGGTTTTATCTTTGCGGAAAGCAACCCCGAACTGGAACTGAACGGAAAGGTTCAGGCACAATGGGATTACTTTGAGACTCAACAACATAAGCGCCGCCGTGCGTTCATCAAAGAGATAAAATAAAAAAACAGCTATGGAAGAGAACGAATTGATACCTGTAGACAACAACAATGCAGTAGAGTACACTGACGACAACATCCGCCACCTGAGCGACATGGAACATGTGCGCACACGCCCCGGTATGTATATCGGTAGGCTGGGCGACGGTGCACATGCCGAAGACGGAATCTATGTCCTCCTGAAAGAAGTGATTGACAACAGTATTGACGAGTTCAAGATGCAAGCCGGTAAGAAAATCGAGATTACCGTTGAAGAAAACCTCCGTGTCAGCGTGCGTGACTACGGGCGAGGCATTCCGCAAGGAAAGCTGATTGAAGCCGTCAGTATGCTGAATACCGGTGGTAAGTACGACAGCAAGGCATTTAAGAAAAGCGTCGGGTTGAACGGTGTCGGTGTGAAAGCCGTCAACGCACTGAGCTCCCGTTTCGAGGTACGCAGTTACCGCGACGGGAAAGTCCGCATCGCCACTTTCTCCAAAGGTACCCTGCTGACTGACGAAACGCAGACCACTGAAGAAGACAACGGAACTTATATCTTCTTCGAACCGGACAATACATTATTCCTGAATTATTGTTTCAAGCCCGAATTTATCGAGACCATGCTACGTAACTATACGTACCTCAACACAGGGCTTGCCATTATCTATAACGGTCACCGCATCCTGTCACGTAACGGTCTTGTAGACCTGCTGAATGACAACATGACGGCAACCGGCCTCTACCCTATCATCCACCTGAAAGGAGAAGACATCGAAATAGCTTTCACCCACACCGGACAATACGGAGAAGAATATTACTCCTTCGTCAACGGTCAGCACACCACCCAGGGAGGCACTCACCAGAGTGCTTTCAAGGAACATATCGCCCGTACTATCAAAGAGTTCTTCAACAAGAACATGGATTATACGGACATCCGCAACGGACTCGTTGCCGCCATTGCCATCAACGTGGAGGAACCGATCTTCGAGAGCCAGACCAAGACGAAGCTGGGTTCTACCAACATGGCGCCCGGCGGCATGACCGTCAATAAATACGTAGGCGACTTCATCAAACTGGAAGTGGACAACTTCCTCCACAAGAATGCGGACGTAGCCGAAGCCATCCAGCAAAAGATACAGGAATCGGAAAAGGAACGCAAAGCCATTGCAGGCGTAACGAAACTGGCCCGCGAACGTGCCAAGAAAGCTAACCTGCATAACCGCAAACTGCGTGACTGCCGTATCCACCTCAACGACCCGAAAGGAAAAGGGCTGGAAGAAGATTCCTGCATCTTCATCACCGAGGGAGACTCTGCAAGCGGTTCCATCACCAAGAGCCGTGATGTCAACACACAAGCGGTATTCAGCCTCCGTGGTAAACCGTTGAATTCTTTCGGGCTGACAAAGAAAGTGGTGTACGAGAACGAAGAATTCAACCTGCTCCAGGCAGCCCTGAATATAGAAGACGGAATCGAAGGACTGCGTTACAACAAAGTGATTGTAGCAACCGATGCCGATGTGGACGGTATGCACATCCGCCTGTTGCTGATTACCTTCTTCCTGCAATTCTTCCCCGACCTCATCAAGAAGGGACACGTATACATCTTGCAGACTCCTCTGTTCCGTGTACGCAACAAGAAAAAGACGCTCTATTGTTACAGCGAGGAGGAACGCGTCAATGCTATCAATGAACTAAGCCCGAATCCGGAAATCACCCGATTCAAAGGATTGGGAGAGATCTCGCCGGACGAGTTCAAGCACTTTATCGGCAAAGATATGCGCCTGGAACAAGTGACATTGCGCAAAACGGACGCAGTAAAAGAACTACTGGAATTCTACATGGGCAAAAACACCATGGAACGACAGAACTTTATTATAGACAACTTGGTTATTGAAGAAGACTTGGCATCATGAGAAAAGCAATATTCCCGGGTACATTCGACCCTTTCACCATCGGACATTATTCGGTAGTGGAACGTGCACTCACCTTTATGGACGAAATCGTGATAGGAATCGGTATCAACGAAAACAAGAATACGTATTTCCCTATCGACAAAAGAGAGGAAATGATTCGGGAACTCTACAAGGACGACCCTCGTATCCGGGTAATGTCATACGATTGTCTGACAATTGACTTCGCACAGGAAGTAGGAGCAAAGTTTATTGTCCGCGGTATCCGCACCGTAAAAGACTTCGAATACGAAGAAACGATTGCAGACATCAACCGCAAACTGGCAGGTATCGAAACCATTCTGCTTTTCACGGAGCCGGAACTGACTTGTGTCAGCTCTACTATTGTACGCGAGCTATTGACCTTTAATAAAGATATCAGCCAGTTTATTCCGAAAGGGATGAAGATCAGTTGAAAAAATAGAACCTAAAATAACAAGATTATGAATAAGATTACAATATACGTTCTCCTGGCTTGCCTATGGACAGTATCAGCCGTACAGGCCCAGAGTTTCGGCTCGCCCGCCATGCGCAAGCTGCAAATGGCAGAGTTTGCAATCTCCAACTTTTATGTAGATAAAGTAGACGAAGACAAGCTAGTAGAAGAAGCTATCATTAAAATGCTGGCCCAACTCGACCCGCACTCCACCTACTCGGACGCCGAAGAAGTGAAGAAGATGAACGAACCGCTTCAAGGTAATTTCGAAGGCATCGGCGTACAATTCCAGATGATTGAAGATACGCTGTTGGTGGTGCAACCTGTCAGCAACGGTCCTTCCGAGAAAATAGGAATCCTTGCAGGCGACCGTATCATCGCCGTCAACGACAGCGCCATTGCAGGTGTAAAGATGAGTACGGAAGAAATCATGAAGCGTCTTCGCGGTCCGAAAGGCTCGAAAGTAAACCTGAAAATTGTCCGTCGCGGCGTCCAAGACCCGTTGGTGTTCACCGTAAAAAGAGACAAGATACCTATCCTCAGCCTTGACGCGTCCTATATGATTCAGCCGAAGACAGGCTATATCCGCATCAACCGCTTCGGGGCAACGACTGCCGAAGAATTCAAGAAAGCAATGAAAGAACTTCAGAAGCAAGGAATGAAGGATATGATTCTCGACTTGCAAGGCAACGGAGGAGGCTACCTCAATGCAGCTATCGACCTTGCCAACGAATTTTTGGGTCAAAAGGAATTAATCGTCTACACCGAAGGACGGACTGCCAAACGCAGTGACTTCTACGCCAAAGGTAACGGCGAGTTCCGTAACGGCCGCCTCATCGTATTGGTAGACGAATATACAGCTTCCGCCAGTGAGATTGTCAGCGGCGCAGTGCAGGATTGGGACAGAGGTATCATCGTAGGCCGCCGTTCTTTTGGCAAAGGACTGGTTCAACGCCCGATCGACTTGCCCGACGGCTCAATGATCCGCCTGACGATCGCCCGTTATTATACTCCCGCCGGCCGCTGCATCCAAAAGCCTTACGACAGCTCGACAGATTACAATAAAGACCTGATAGAGCGCTTCAACCACGGTGAACTGATGAATGCCGACAGCATTCACTTCCCCGACTCATTGAAAGTACAGACCAAGAAACTCGGCCGTACCGTTTACGGCGGAGGCGGTATCATGCCGGATTATTTCGTGCCGATTGACACCACTCTTTACACGGATTATCACCGCAACCTGGTAGCCAAAGGCGCCGTTATCAAATTCACCATGAAGTTTATCGAAGGACACCGAAAGGAACTGGCCAACAAGTACAAGAAGTTCGAATCGTTTAATGAGAAGTTCATCATAGACGATGATATGCTGGCAACCTTGCGTGAAATGGGTGAGAAAGAAGGCGTGAAGTTCAATGAAGAGCAGTATCAGAAATCGCTCCCGCTCATCAAGACGCAACTCAAAGCCTTGATCGCCCGCGACCTTTGGGATATGAACGAATATTTCCGGGTGATGAATACGACGAACGAAAGTGTACAGAAGGCGTTGGAGATTCTCAATTCGGAGGAATATCAGAAGAAACTGAGAGCAAATTAATCCTTATCTCTCCCGATAGAAAACACACATTTCTCTTTCACCTATCACCGTCGGTAATCAAACGCTTTATTCATCGAGGTTTCCGGCGGTGATAGGTTGTTTCTTAACCTATCACCACATCTATCACCTATCACCACCGGATTACGCTTCGCAATATAGTTCGGACCCTTTCCAAGCATACACAGTCATCATGACAAGGTGAACAAGTTCCTTAAACAAGCAGGAATACTTTGCTTTTCTCCCTTATATAGTTTATCTTTGCTACCGATATAGTCTACTCACCACAGCCGTGACGAATTCCTGCCACGGCCATGACGAGAAGCTACCACAGCCGTGGCAAGTAGTTACCACGGCCGTGACAAACGAACGATCAAGGCACCGGAACACAACTATCCTTATGCCTTAATCAAAGAATAAAGGCAGGACAACTTATATAAAGCCGCTTGATAACAAACAAACAACAGCTATATAACACAATCCCCTCTAAGTCCCAAAGATTATTAACCCGGTTTGCAACGACAAAATACGATGTCCTTACAAATAAAATAAATAGAAAATAATGGCAATACAATTTGAATTGTACAAAACTCCCCGTCCCAAGGACGAGGCAGACAAAGAGACATACCACGCACGTGTGGTCAACTTCCAGCATATCGACACGGATTATCTGGCCAGACAAATCCAAACGGCAACTTCACTGACCGAGGGAGACGTAAAATCTGTCCTCGAATCTCTAAGCCACTTTATGGGGGAGCGGCTCCGGGAAGGGGAAAGCGTCCATTTGGATGGTATCGGTTACTTTCAGATAAAGCTGAACAGCCAGGAACCAATCACTTCGCCCAAACTAAAGGCAAACCAAATCAAACTCAAAGCCAACATCAGTTTCAAGGCGGATATCAAACTTAAAAAGTCGGTAAGCGTCGTACATCTGGAACGAAGCAAAGTGAAACGGCATTCAGCCTCCCGCTCGAACGAAGAGGTTGACAAGCTCCTGACAAATTACTTCAGCAACAACTCGATATTGACGCGCCCCGACTTTCAAGGGCTGTGCAACTTTACCGCTACCACTGCCGCCCGGCACATCAGACGGCTGAAAGAGGAAAAGAAATTGCAGAATATCAATACGTATTATAATCCGATCTATGCGCCGATGCCGGGGTATTATGGCAGGGCGAAGCTATGAGAAATACGATCAGAATAGTAAAAAGAACTTGCCTAAAGACAGAAAGTAGTAAAATATTCTCTATCTTTAGGCGTACAATAAAAAAATAGATGTAAGCACAAACTTATATTTGAAGAAATGCAACACCTATATATCTATGAATAAACTAATACTAACCGGCCTGCTGGCAGCCGGAGCAATGACACACATTCAGGGTGCTCAATTTGCCGGACAAGAAAACCAACAACAAGACCCGAAGGATAAAAGCCGGCGGCCCAATATCCTTTTTATCCTGAGCGACGACCATACCTCACAGGCATGGGGAATCTATGGCGGAGTTCTGGCAGATTATGCTTATAACAGCAATATCCGCCGGCTGGCAAACGAAGGTGTAGTGCTCGACAACTGCTTCTGCACCAACTCTATCTCCGCCCCCAGCCGCGCCAGTATCCTCACCGGACTTTACAGTCACCGGAACGGGCTTTATACGTTAGCCGATTCGTTGGATACTTCAATTCCCACACTGGCAACCGTCCTGCAAGCCAACGGCTACAATACCGGACTTGTCGGTAAATGGCATATCAAATCGCAACCGCAAGGGTTCGACTATTATTCCATTTTCTACGACCAGGGAGAATACCGCGACCCTACTTTCATCGAAAGCAGCGACCCATGGCCGGGCAACCGTCCGTTCGGCGAGCGCGTGCCCGGTTTCTCCACCGACCTCGTCGCAGAAAAAGCGATCAACTGGATCAAGCAGCAGGACAGCAACCAGCCTTTCCTGATGTGCTGCCATTTCAAAGCCACCCACGAGCCATACGACTACCCGACACGCATGGAACACCTTTATGACGGAGTCACCTTCCCCGAACCGGAGAACTTCCTCGACTGGGGACCGGAAACGAACGGGCGTTCTTTCAAAGGGCAAACGCTCGAAGAACTGGGACATCGCTGGCGAGTTGCTTCCAAAGACCCGGACAAGTGGTGGTGCCGCTATCCCGGACTACCTTTCAACACCGACGGAATGCAACGGACCACCGCCCGGCGTGCAATTTATCAAAAACTGATCCGCGACTATCTGCGTTGCGGAGCCACCATAGACGACAACATCGGCAAACTCCTCAAAACACTGGACGAAATGGGTATTGCCGACAACACCATCGTTGTTTATGTCTCCGACCAAGGTTACTTCCTCGGCGAACACGGCTTCTTCGACAAACGAATGTTTTATGAAGAAGCCGCCCGTATGCCCTTCGTCATCCGTTATCCGAAAAAAATCCCCGCAGGGAAACGCTTGAAAGACCTGATACTCAACGTCGACTTTGCACCGACACTGGCCGAATTTGCCGGAGTGAAAATGGAGAATGTACAAGGACACAGCTTCACCGGCAACCTCGAAGGAAAAACTCCGGCAGACTGGCGGAAAGAAATCTATTACCGTTACTGGACGAATCACGCTATCCGCCCGGCACATTTCGCTATCCGTTCCGAGCGCTACAAACTCATATTCTATTACGCAAAGAATCTGGACATGACCGATACGGAAAACTTTGATTTCACTCCTGCATGGGATTTCTATGATTTAGAAGAAGACCCGCACGAGAATCATAATTTGTATAACGATCCGAAATACGCTCCTATCATCAGACAGATGAAAAAAGATTTATTGAATCTTCGCAAGGAAGTAGGTGACACCGACGAGAAATATCCGGAGATGCAGGAATTACTGGAGAAGTACTATAAATAAGATTTCACTACGGAGGACACAGAGTTTTTATAACGGTGCTGTCAACTTTCTGCTCAAACATAAATGAAAGAAAAAGTTCCGTTTTCCGTAAAAAAACTTATCTTTGTTCCCGGAAGATAATAATTCACGCATAAAACTCATGCCAAAAGATTTATTTTGCATACAATACACCAACTGCACAGGATGTCCCAATGTCAACGAGAACATCCTTGTGTATAGGAACCTACCCAAAGGAGCGCATATCCCGAAGGATAAGTGTACGCAAAACTGTATGCTTTTCATGATAAAAGGCGAATTACTTATCAACAGTGAAGAATATCCCGGAAATATCCTGCGCGAAAAGCAATTTATCCTGCAAGCTATCGGCTCGAAAATAGAGTTGCTTGCCCTCACGGACGTTGAATACATCGTCTACTGGTTTAATGAGTTACCCCTGCTTTGCGAAGAACGTTACCGTGAAATAACGGAACAGGCAGAAGCACCGCTGACCTACACTCCGCTGATCATGAATGAAAGGCTTCATTATCTCATCACCAGTATGCCCGAATTTCTCGGTGAAGAATCACCTTGCAGCAAGTTCATCGAACTGAAATGCAAAGAGTTGGCTTTCCTCATCACCAATTATTATCCGACGCCTCAATTAAGTTCATTCTTCTATCCGATCAGTACGTACACAAAAAGTTTCCATTATTTTGTAATGCAAAACTACAACACGGTGAAGAACGTAGAAGAATTTGCGCATTTGGGAGGTTATACCACCACTACTTTCCGCCGGCTTTTTAAAAACCTCTACGGCATACCTGTATACGAATGGATACTGGAGAAAAAGCGGGAAGGCATTCTGGAAGATCTCCAGCGTACCAATATGCGAATTACAGAGATTTGTAACCGCTACGGTTTCGACTCTCTATCCCACTTCGCACACTTTTGCAAAGACTCTTTCGGCGACACTCCCCGAGCGCTGCGAAAGAAGGCGGCCAACGGTGAAAAAATCGGAAAGGTTGCCGATTAAGGAATAATTTCTTTAATTCCTTGCTCAATCAATCTATTTCCCCTATTTTTGCAGTCCGTAAGAGGTGTAAAACGTTGAAATTTTAGTTCTAACAATTAAATAATTTAAATTCAATCATTTATGTGGTTAAGTAATTCATCTGTAGGAAGGAAA
>ENA-UPXC01002271-UPXC01002271.1-human-gut-metagenome-genome-assembly--contig:-NODE-2271-length-23306-cov-3.932025_pt1 | contig 23306 bp, 20 predicted proteins | sample MGYA00250047_ERZ773371 | MGnify/ENA primary metagenome ERZ773371 (study PRJEB29103, sample SAMN06111975) | human gut metagenome | biome: human gut; feature: ankylosing spondylitis patient; material... | reverse complement strand
CTCACCACTTTTTTAATGATACGGCGACCACCGAGATCTACACTCTTTCCCTACACGACGCTCTTCCGATCTTGTGAGATCATGCGCGACGATGGTATGATGGCAAGACGCGATGACTTGGAGCAGTTTGCAAAGCAGCATGATCTGAAGATCTCTACTGTAGAGAAACTGATCCAGTATCGTAAGGAGCATGAAGTATTTGTCGAGTGCGTGGCAAAGGCAAAGATGCCGACACGTTACGGCGAGTTCATGATTTACGGCTATGTAAATAAATTAAACGGCGAGCACCATGTCGCACTCGTAAAGGGTGACATCACCGATGGCGAACCAGTTCTTTGCCGTGTACATTCCGAGTGTCTGACCGGCGATGCACTTGGTTCTGCACGCTGCGATTGCGGACAGCAGTATGATGCAGCAATGAAGCAGATTGCCAAGGAGGGCAGAGGCGTGCTTCTCTACCTGCGTCAGGAAGGCCGTGGAATCGGACTTATCAACAAGATCCGCGCGTACCAGTTGCAGGATCAGGGACTTGACACGGTCGAGGCGAACTTGAAGCTCGGCTTCCCGGAGGATGCCCGTGACTACACGATCGGTACACAGATCCTTGTAGACCTCGGCGTACACAAGATGCGCCTGCTCACAAACAACCCACTCAAGGTATACGGCCTTTCCGGCTACAACCTTGAAATCGTCGAGCGTGTGCCAATCGAGATGGAGCCAAGCAAATACGATATGTTCTATTTAAAGACAAAGAAAGAAAAGATGGGACATATTCTCGATAACGTAGATTGATGACATTGATATATAAAAAACTAACAAGGATAAATTTCAGGAAAGACGGTATACCAAACACATAAAAGGTGGTGAATGCCGCCTCTCCGTACAAATATGAGAATGTTTATAGCCACATCCTAAAAGGAAAATGTGTATTGCGATGTTCTTCTATGTATGATTCCAATGCAGACCATTGGAACACGCCAGCACTTAACAAGCAGTGCCGCCATCGAAAAATGGTGGTGCTGCGAGTTTAGTGTCTGCTGCGTGTGGAAGTGAGCGAGAGTGCGTCTGCATGGAACATACATAGGAGAACATTGATAGAAAGAATGTAGAGATGTGGCATAAGAATAAAAATAAGGAGAGAAAGAAAATGAACAAATTAGAAGGAAAATTAGTCGCAGACGGCGCAAAAATCGGAATCGTAGCAGCAAGATTTAACGAATTTATCGTATCCAAATTAGTCGGTGGTGCGATGGACGGTCTGATCCGTCATGACGTGAAGGAAGAGGACGTCACAGTCGCATGGGTACCAGGTGCATTTGAAATCCCAGTTGTCGCAAAGAAGATGGCAAAGTCTGGAAAGTATGACGCGGTAATCTGTCTTGGCGCCGTTATCCGTGGAGCAACAAGCCATTATGATTATGTATGTAACGAAGTATCCAAGGGCGTAGCTTCCGTATCACTGGAGACAGAGATTCCGGTATTGTTCGGTGTCGTTACAACCGAGAACATCGAGCAGGCAATCGAGCGTGCAGGTACAAAGGCTGGAAACAAGGGATACGATTGTGCCCTTTCAGCTATTGAGATGATCAACCTCATGAAGCAGATCTAATTACCTGCGATACACCAGAAGTTTAGTTTTAAGTAAGGATAGACGAATATGAAAAAAGAACGTTGTATGTTGTTTTTTGATATTGATGGGACATTGATCACAACCGATGGCAAGCGGACATTTCCGGAGAGTGCGAAGCGTGCGCTGCGCGAGGCAAGGGAGCGAGGACACCTCGTCTACATCAACACCGGGCGCGTCATGGAAAATGTGGATGATTTCATCCGCGAAGTCGGTTTTGATGGATATGTCTGCGGTTGCGGAACATATATTGTGTCTGAGGGAGAAGTGATGCTGCATCACCGTATCCCGCAGGAACGCTGCCGCGAGATCGCGTATAAGTGCCGGGAATGTCACATGATGGCAATCTTTGAACACACGGATCATACCGGTTATGATAGCGCACTGGCTGGCGAGGACGCCGGGTATCAGGAGATTCTGCACTATTTCAAATCCATGGGGCGCCATATGATTGATAACATTGAAGATCCGGAATTTTGCTTTGACAAGTTTGCCTGCTGGTATGAGGAAGGCAACCCGAAGCTGCAGGAATTTATTGATTATATGTCTGAAGATTTTACCTGTATTCAGCGTGAGGGCAATTTCTTAGAGGTTGTGCCACACGGGTTTTCCAAGGCGACTGGTATCCGGTTTTTGATGGAGAAATATGATATTCCGCTTGAACGCATTTATGCGTTTGGGGATAGCAATAACGACCTCGATATGTTACGATATGTACAAAACAGTATTGCGATGGGCGTCTGCACAGAGGAAGTGGCTGAGGCTGCTTCGTACTGTACGGATACGGTAGAACAGGATGGCATCGAGAAAGCCATGCGGCATTTTGGGATGATAGAGTAAGCCATGAATGAACGACGTTTTCGACAACTGAATATATTGACGATCATTGCCGTAGCGGTCGGGATAGGGATGATGCTCTTTTTTGCATTTGTCGTATCGGACGGTGGCAATCAGAAGATTTCCTTCCGCACGCCAAAGAAGCTTGATGATACATGGGTGTTGTACCGGCAGGGCGAATCGGATGAACAGATCATAGATCTGCCGACGAAGCTCAAGGCGAAAAAAGGCGAGACCATCACGATCACACATCAGATGCCGGAGGATGCCGGCGAGGACAGCGCGATCTGTTTTTACACAGAGTTTCAGAACGTGATCGTTTCCATCGGTGATCGTCGTGTCTATGAAAGCGGTGTGCTGGCAGATAACAAGATGACGAAAACTGCTGTGCCCGGATATCACGTGGTAGATATTGACGCGAGAGCCGGGGAGACAGTAACGATCCAGCTTGCCTCGGCATATGGCAGATACAGTGGCAGAATACCGGGGATTTATTATGGCTCGCGTGGAGATATTGTATCGTGGCTCATACGGAGAAATGGTATTCCGTTTGTTGTGTCACTGATGATCCTAGTGCTTACGATCCTGCTTGGCGTGTCACTGTTATTTATGACAAATGAAAACATCAACAAGCAGAAGGCAGCGTATGGATTTGGGTTTATTGTCTTTGCGGCAGCTTGGATTTTCTTTGGAAATACGATGATGCAGCTGCTGACGAAGAATCAGTTCGCAACGTACATGGCGAGCCAGATTTTCCTGCTTTTGATGCCGCTGTTATATTTTATGTATTTGCGAAGCTTCGCGATGAAGCGGCGCTATGCGAAGATCTTTGAGATTTTGATTTATGTTTATGCGGTGAATTTCCTGACTGGAATCGTATTTCAGTTAGTGGGTGTCTGCGATTTTGCAAGCTATATGTTCTTCACGAAGATTCTGATCATGGTTGGCTTGCTGTTGCTATGTCTGATTATGTATTTAGCGGCAGACACATATGCAGATAAGAGCATTTACAGCAATTTTTGGGCGAATGTGATACTGACCGGATCGTGTCTGGTGGAATTCATCCTGCATTTCTTACGGTTTTACAAGAGTTATCAGGGCGTTGTCCTGCAGATCGGATTGTTTGTATTTGCGGTGCTGTTGATGATTTCTATCGAGAAAACGGTGATTCAGGAAATGAATGCGGAGCGTGATGCAGCGCTGAGCAGTGTCGGACATGAGAAGTCGCAGGCGGTGCGCACGATCAATACCGCACTGATTTATCGGGCGTTAAATACTGCGATTACAGATTTGAAGACACATGATCAGTCGAACAGCCGCCTGATTTACGATACCTCGATGTTTATGCAACACAATATGGATGCAGTTTATAAACAGGGACTTGTTTCCTTTGATACAGAGCTTTCGTATATCCGCGCATATCTTGGTATGCAGAAACGGATTCATCCGGGACTTGAGGTGCTTGTGGAAGACAAGGTGACAGAGTTCAAGGTACCATACAATACGATTGAACCGCTTGTGGAAAATGCAGTCGAGGCGGCTGTGGAAACGAAGCAGGATGGAAAGGTTGTTGTGCGAAGCTATGAGCGGCTGGACTGTTTCGCAATCCAGATTGTTGACAATGGAAATGGTGTTTCACCAGTAAAGAAATTCCGGGCAAAGCAGGATTTCCGGGGACTGCAAAAGCTGTTGAAATCGTCGGTGGGTGCTTTGATTGAAGTGCGCACAAAACCGGATAAGGGTACGATATTGACTGTGAAGATCCCAAAACAGGGATATGTAATAAAGGAGTAAGAAGATGACATTTTCGGAACAGATCGTGTATGGCTGGTTTAAGCCATCCAAATATAAAGATATGATAGAGTTACCGCGCAGGCGATTTGTTGCGTATGTGATCGCTATGATGCTTGTCTTGGCGATTGTCAGCTACGTCGTTCCGACGGCTTCGATCATCTCTGGATTTGGCGGATTTGAGAAGCTTTTCACACAGAGTCTTGGAGAAGTAAATTATACGGACGATACGCTTTCGGTGTCCAATAATTTTGATATGCATATCAACGCCGCGAATTTCTTAGTGGATACGTCACAGGAGACGGTGCAGAACGAAAGCCTCAAAAAGCAGGGCATGTTTCTTGCGGTTGGAAGCAAGACCGTGCGGATCAGCATGGTACTAGGTTCCAAGGTGACAGATTACGGGGTATATTATCTGTCTGATTATTTGCAGGATGGGTTTAACAATGACAGTCTTGTTGCGATGATTCCGTCGATCTACGCGGTACTTTTCGTGACACTGCTTGGAACGATGCTCAGTTATTTTGTAAAATACGCAGTGGTTGCGCTGCTCTTTTCTATCCTTGTGAACAGCATGAATCATCAGTTTCATTTGAACTTACAATTCGGACAGGTGTTTGCGCTTTGTTTCTATGGACAGTCGTTTGCAATGATCCTGTCGAATTTCAATCAGGCAATCGGTCTTTTGCCAACGCTGCTTGTATCGATCGTTGGAATTTTCGTGACTGTTCATATGATTACCGTGAGTGTTGCGCTTATGAAAAACGAGCGGGAATTGTAGCAGAAAAGGATTTCAGTTTGTAAATCAAAATTTGATATAACATACACTTATAGTCGGATATAAAAACCTTGTATTTTTCAGAATTGCCTTATAGCTATATAATAGGGGCATGAAAGAAATTGATCGAGGTGAGAACGATGAGACAGATTTTATGTTATGGAGATTCGAATACATATGGATTAGTACCGAAGGAAAACGCACGGTATCCATGGGGAATCCGTTGGACAAGCCGTTTGAATGAGAAGCTTGGACTTCAGCAGTACCGCGTGATTGAGGAAGGACTGTGCGGACGGACGACCGTCTTTGATGATCCGTTCCGAGACCATCGAAATGGCGCAAAATTTGTCAATGCTGTGTTGGAGACACACGGGGCATCGGATCTTATCATCCTGATGCTTGGAACCAATGATTGCAAGACCGCATATAAGACGACACCACAGTTGATTGGAAAGGGTGTGGAGACGGTGATCGCGAAGATCCGAAGCTTTGCTCCGGATAGCAAGATCCTGCTTGTGTCACCGATCCATCTGGGCGAGAAGGTCTGGGAGAAATCCTATGATCCGGAGTTTTCCAGAGAGTCGGTCGATGTATCGAAGGGGCTTGCCGATGTCTATGCGGAGATCGCGAGAAATGAACATCTGTATTTCTTAGATGCATCCGATGTGGCTGCACCGAGTGACACCGATCAGGAGCATCTGAATGAGGAAGGGCACGCGAAGCTCGCGGAAGCAATCTACGAGAAGGTGGATGATATATTCGCGGAGGCTGCGTAGATTTCTTCGCAGAATAATATAATTTAGTACGAATATAAGAAGCCGGTAAGAGACTATATGAAATAGTTTCTTACCGGCTTCTGTGTTAACTACAGATACCCATATTTCTTCCGCTGTGAGAACACGAAGAAGAGCGTCATGCACAAGGTGATTGCTTCCGCTACAATGATCGCGCCCCAGATACCGTCTAATCCGAGGATTAGTGGCAGCAGCATGACGGCGGATAACTGGAACACAAGTGTCCGCAGGAATGAAATCAACGCAGAAATCAAGCCATTGTTTAACGCCGTGAAGAAGGACGAACCATAAATGTTAAATCCGTTGATCAGGTAGGTAAACGAATAGATCAGGAATCCGTGTTTGGTTAGTGCAAACAGTTCTGCATCATATCCAACGAAGATTTTCGTCAGAGGTCCTGCAATCGCATGTGCCAGCAGGACAAGCAGGATACCCCAGATGGCAATCAGACTGGTACTTTTTTTGAACATATTCTTAAGCTCATCCCGGTTCCTGGCACCGTAGTGGTAGCTGACAATCGGTGCACTGCCGACCGAATATCCAAGGAAGATCGATATGAATATGAAGTTTACATACATGATCGCGCCGTAGGCAGCCACACCATTTTCACCTGCGTATTTCATAAGCTGCAGGTTGTAGAGCGAGTTCACGAGAGAGGAAGAGAGGTTTGTCATAAGCTCCGAAGAACCGTTTGTACATGTCTTCAATAACACCGCTCCGTCAAATTTTGTCTTTCCAAGTTTCAGCAGACTGGAATTCTTCCGTGCAAAATAGAAGATCGGGAAGAATCCACCGATGCATTCTCCGGTTACCGTCGCAATCGCGGCGCCCGGCAATCCCCATCCCAAGACTGCGATAAACAGATAATCTAACACCATATTTGTCACACCAGCGATGATGATAACGCCAAGTCCCAGCTTCGGTTTCTCTGCGGTAACGAAGAAGCTCTGGAATACGTTTTGCAGCATAAAGGCTGGCATGGAGATAAAACAGATTCTTCCATATAGCACGCAATTATCCAGCAGTGCGCCTTCTGCACCAAGCAAGGATGCAACCGGACGGACTAACAGCATTCCGCAGAGACTGAAGATGACACCGCCGATGAAAGTCACATAGACAAGCAGCGAGAAATATTCGTTTGCTTTCTTATGTTCGCCTTCGCCGAGTGTCTTTGCCACGATCGCGCTACCACCGGTACCGACCATGAAGCCGAGTGCGGACACACCCATCATGAGAGGCATAACCAGATTGACTGCAGCGAATGCTGTCTTGCCGACATAGTTCGATACGAACAGCCCATCGACGATACCGTAGATGGAAGTGAAGATCATCATGATGATGGACGGCAGGACGAAGCGCAGCAGCTTCTTATAAGTAAAATGTTCGGATAATTGTATCTTCATGTTGTAATTCCTCCAATTTTGTTATAGCTTCTGGATTCCTTCGCGCAGGGCTGCGAGATACTGTGCGTGGAAATGCAGAATCGTTTTGTATTCTTTTTCTGTCAGTTTTGGGAATGCTTCGTTCTCAATCTCTACCATCGGGAAGATCGTACGGCGCACGAGCTGCAATCCCTGTTCGGTCAGATAGATGTGCATGCTCCGTCCCTTTCCGGACGCGAGTGTCAGATATTCCTTCTTCTGTAATGACCGGATTGCTGAGTTGACGGTCTGCTTCGGGATGAAGGTTGTGCGGCAGATGTCACTTTGCTTACAGCCATCCCCCAGCTCGCAGATTGCGTACAGGGTGTCGAACTCGCTGTTCGAGAGACCAAGCCGCATCGCTGCGTCGTGGTAGATGATGTTATATTCTTTGTAGATGTGGTTGAATGCAACCAGCTTGTCACTCATATATGGTTGTTCTTCTTCGTGTTTTTCTTTCATAGAGGCTCCTCTCACAATTCGACAAAATATGTCTGATTTCGTACTCAAGTAAGTCCGAAAACATACTTAGTATAGTCTGATTTCGGACTTATGTCAAGAGGAAGATGGATGTAAATTATTTGTAATTATGCAAGGAAAACATGGCAAGATACATTGCTATTTTACAGGGATTGAAGTATACTTAGGGGCGAAAATAAATATGTATAAAATATTATAGAACGAAAAGTATAGACAAGGGGAACAGGACAGGAGTAAAAAGATGCTGACACAATTTTCAAGAACTGAGCTGCTGCTTGGAAAAGAAGCGATGGAGAAATTACAGAATTCCCGTGTCGCCGTATTCGGAATCGGTGGTGTAGGTGGTTATGTCTGTGAGGCGCTGGCACGAAGCGGCGTTGGAGCCTTTGATCTGATCGATGATGATAAGGTGTGTCTGACGAATCTGAACCGTCAGATTATTGCGACCTATAAGACAATCGGAAAATATAAAACGGACGTTATGAAGGAACGGATCTTGGATATCAATCCGAAAGCGGATGTACGTGTGCACAAATGTTTCTTCCTGCCGGAAAATGCCGATGAGTTTCCGTATGAAGACTATGACTACATGGTTGATGCAGTGGATACGGTAACTGCAAAAATCTCTCTCGTGATGAAAGCACAGGAGAAACACATTCCGATCATCAGCAGTATGGGCGCCGGCAATAAATTAGATGGCAGTCAGTTCAAGGTGGCAGATATCTATAAGACGAAGGTCTGTCCGCTTGCGAAGGTCATGCGGCGGGAACTTAAGAAGCGCGGAGTGAAGAAATTAAAGGTTGTGTATTCGGAGGAACCGTCGATTCGTCCGATCGAGGATATGTCGATCAGTTGCCGGACGCGCTGTGTATGTCCGCCGGGTGCGAAACACAAATGCACCGAGCGGAGAGATATTCCGGGCAGTGTCGCATTTGTTCCATCGGTGGCAGGTCTGATCATTGCCGGTGAGGTTGTGAAGGATCTGGTGAAGGACGTACCGAGGACAGCAGAAGAACCGACAACATAAATACGGGCGTAGGCAAAATAAAATATAGTAACTCGTGTAATTGGTATGCATGTGATGGAACAGGAGGCAGAAACAATGACATTAGAGAAGCATGTGATTGATACAGTGAAGGAATGGCAGACGAAGATCGGCACGGATGATGCAGGCGTGCGCCTCTATTATCCGAAGGTGTCGATGTGCGGATATCTGAAGCTTCCAGTGGAGGAGGATTCCGAGAAGATCTGTCAGGAGGCAGAGGCATATTTCGAGAAAAGTGTACCAGAACTTGGACACGTGACAGTGACCGAGAAAGCAGACCGGTTCTGCGTGTTTGTCAGTCCGGAGGGCTGTGATTATATTAACCTTGAGATTCCTGTTTCGGATTTTTTAGAGGGATTTCTGAAGGTGCTTAAGACGCAGGATATGCAGCAGGTACGGGCGTATTTTCAGGCATTTGCGAAAGCACATGGCACGACGGTCTGTGAGGAGGACGATGAGGAGGATCTCGGAACGGTGCTCTCTTTTGCGGATAAGGATGTGGAGCCTTATCTGTACTGTGTGACAGACGATCAGTTTGGAATTACCTATCACCGGTTTACGAAGGATGATTTCGATACGATTTAAAAAAGTCTTAAACAAAAGCGGAGTTTAATAAAAAAGATACAATTTGGATACAACCATGATTTAAAATAGAAAAGGAGTTTTCCCATGAACGAACAAACGAAAGCGAGAATCAAGGAGTTACAGAAAGAAAAAGATGTTGTGATCTTAGCGCATTATTATGTGGATGGTGAAGTGCAGGAAATCGCAGATTATGTCGGCGATTCGTACTATCTGGCGAAGGTTGCAACGACAGTGGAACAACAGAATATTTTGTTTTGCGGCGTCTCCTTTATGGGTGAGAGTGCGAAGCTCCTGAATGCGAAGAAGCATGTCTATATGGCAGATGATGGAGCGGATTGCCCGATGGCACATATGGCGGAAGTGGAGAAGATCGAGGAAGTGCGGAAGGAATATCCGGATGTGGCAGTTGTCTGCTATGTAAATTCAACAGCAGAATTAAAGGCACATTCCGATGTCTGCGTGACATCATCCAATGCACTGAAGATCGTCAAGGCATTGCCGAACAAGGACATCTATTTTATTCCGGATTACAATCTGGCACATTTTATAGCGGAGCAGGTACCGGAGAAGCATTTTATCTTCAACGATGGATTCTGCCATGTACATAAGAGTATTCACAGTGAAGATGTGAAGAAGGCAAAGGAACTGCATCCGGACGCACTTGTTCTGGCACATCCGGAGTGTACAAGTGACACGCTGGCACTGGCGGACTTCATCGGAAGTACGTCCCAGATCATTGATTACGCAACCGCATCGGACAGCAAGAAGTTCCTGATCTGCACCGAGATGGGTGTGTTCTATGAGTTGATGCAGAAGAACCCGGACAAGAAATTCTTCTCTGTCGGACACAGACAGTTCTGCCCGAACATGAAGAAGGTCAGTCTGGACAAAGTACTTGAGAGGCTCGAAGATCTGAAGGATGAAGTGATCCTTCCAGAGGAAATGTGTGAGCAGGCGAAGAAACCGCTCGACGAGATGCTTCGTCTGGCACAGTAGCAGGACTGGTGCGTTAGTGGGTGCATCAAACCGATCAGGCGGGATCAGGTAAGTTGGCAGATGTATGAAACCACCGAACGAGGAGTATGAGATGAAACGGATTTTAATTGTGGAAGATGATATGGCGCTGGCGCAGGAATTGCAGTATCTGCTGATTTCGAATCAGTATGATGCGCGGCGCGTCGAAGAATTCACCGATGTAGCTGGACAGATTCTTGCTTCGCAGGCAGATATGGTTTTGCTGGATATTAACCTTCCAGAAGTAGATGGACAGAGTGTGTTGCGGGAACTGCGCAAGACATCGGATATTCCGGTCATTATGGTGACAAGCAAAAACACAGAGATGGACGAAGTGATCTCGATGAGCTTCGGTGCGGATGATTTTATTGCGAAGCCATACAATCCTTCTATTTTGCTTCTGCATATCGAGGCGGTATTCAAGCGGCTTGGAAAGATGGACGCAGACAAGGGACTTACCTATAAAAATATGACGCTTGACACGGCACGTGGAGTTCTGATGGTCGGGGATAACAGCGTGGAGCTTACGAAAAATGAAGCGGGTATTTTATCCTATCTGCTGAAGCATCAGAATACGATCGTGACGCGCGATGAACTGATCAGTTATCTGTGGGATTCGGAGGCATTTGTCGATGATAACACGCTGACGGTCAATATGAACCGTGTCAGAAAGAAGCTTGCTGATCTCGGCGTGGAGGATATAATCCGGACAAAACGAGGACAGGGGTACATTCTGGCATGACAGTTCGAAGTTATCTAAAAGACAGAATCAGCTTTGTTGCAGCGACAGTGTTTATCATGGTCGTATTAAGGCTGTTAGGATTTGCCTGCAAGACGCGGATGGATTTCATCTGGGTGATGGAGGGCATCATTTTTGTGACGGCATTGTGCGTGTGTCTGGCGGACTATCGCAAGCGCAGGCATTTTTATCGGGAATTGCTGGGAATCTTAGAAGGGCTTGACCAGAAATACCTGATTACGGAGATGACGGTACAGCCGGATTTCGAGGAAGGTAAGATCTGGATGGATGTTCTGTATGACACCGGGAAATCCATGCGGGACAAGCTGAACGAAACAGAAGATTCGCTGCGGGATTTTAAGGAATATCTGGAGCTTTGGATTCACGAGATCAAGATTCCAATTGCCGCTTTAAACCTGATGAATTATAACGGCAGTCAGGATTTGAAGAAGCAGAAGGCACAGCTTGCACGGATTAACAGCTTTGTGGAGCAGATTTTATTTTATGCGCGTGCAGATGCGGCAGAAAAGGATTATCTGCTTACCGCGTGTGATCTGGATGTGACGATCAATAAAGTACTGCAGCAGCAGAAGGATCTGCTGATTGGAAATAAAATACGAATCGAGAAAAACGATACAGCCCATTCGGTTGTCACGGATTCCAAATGGCTCACATTTATGCTTGGGCAGATCGTGAACAACAGTATCAAATACCGGGATGCTGCAAAACAGCCGTGTATTTCTTTTGCAGTAGAGGAGATGGCAGATAAGACTGTTCTAAAGATCCGCGATAATGGTATCGGGATTCCGGAACAGGATATCGACCGGGTATTTGACAAGACCTTTACTGGGGAGAATGGACGCAAAGGAAATGCTTCTACTGGAATGGGTTTGTATATATGTAAACAGCTTTGTAATAAGCTCGGACATGCGATTACGATTGCGTCCGTGTACGGGGAATACACCGAGGTGGAGATCGCCTTCGGCAAAGAGACTTTCTTGACGAAAGAGTAATTTATAACCTTACAAAAATGTAAGGTTATTGTCATGAACTACGATGGATAGAAAGCATGAGAGAATGTATGATGCAGGCAGGATAGATGCCTGAGATGCTAATTTAGAAGAAAGGCACAGTCTGGTACTGTGGCGAGGATTTGGAACATGGCTTATCATGAATCCATGTATTTTTTAGTATTTTTACCGGTGGTTCTCATCGGATATCAGCTTGCACCAAAGCGGGTGCGCTTTGGTGTGCTGCTCTTTTTTAGTTATTGTTTCTATTTTTTATTCAGCCACAGATTAATTGTATATTTGCTTGGCGCAACTACAATCACCTATCTGGCAGGACGGCTGGTTGCGACTGGTGAGAAAAAACGCAGAAAAGCAATTCTGATCGTGGGTGTCTGGCTGTTGCTTGGCATGCTGCTTGTGATGAAGTACAGCGGATTTTTTGCGGAGAATCTGAATGCACTTTTCGGGACGATGAACTTTGGATTCCGGTTTCCGGTGCGGCGGTTCCTGCTACCACTTGGCATCTCGTTTTACACGCTTTCTGCGATCGGTTACATGGCGGATGTGTATTGGAAGAAGATTGAACCGGAGAAAAACATTGCGAAGCTTGCACTCTTTTTAAGCTTTTTCCCAATCATCATGGAAGGCCCGATCTGTATGTACAGCGATACTGCAGAGACGCTTGTGAAGGGCGAGGATATCTGGAGTGAAAACCTTATCCGCGGCTATATGCGGATTGGCTGGGGACTGTTGAAGAAGGTCGTAATCGCAGACCGCCTGTATGTCGTTGTGCAGACGCTGTTTGATGGGTATGCGTCCTACCACGGCGTGATGATCGTCGTTGCGGCAGTGTCCTATACAGTGCAGCTTTATATGGAATTTTCTGGCTGCATGGATATCGTGATCGGAAGTGCGGAATGTTTTGGCGTGACATTGCCGGAGAATTTCGCGCAGCCGTTCGTATCGAAGAATGCATCTGAGTTTTGGCGCAGATGGCATATCTCACTTGGCAGATGGTTCAAGACATATATTTTCTACCCGGTTTCCATGTCGAAGCTTACCAGAAAATGGAACCGGTTTGCGAAGAAACATACAAGCAAATACATAAAGCTGATGGTTGCGTCGGCAATCGCATTATTCCCGGTGTGGGTGTGCAACGGACTGTGGCATGGTGCGAACTGGAGCTACCTGTTCTATGGCATGTATTACTTCGTCGTAATTATGATTGAGCTGATGTTAGAACCAGCGGTGAAGAAGCTTTGCGCGGCATGGAAAATCGCAGAAGACGCGGCATGGTGGAATGTCCTTCGGATCTTGAAAACATGGGTAATTATTTTTACCGGAGAACTGTTTTTCCGGGCGGATACACTTGGCATTGGCATGCACATGTTCCGGTCGCTGTTCCATGATTTTTCGATACAGAAGCTTTGGGATGGTACGTTGCTTACGCTTGGACTTGGCAGAGTGGAGATCGGAATTATTTTAGTCTCTCTGTTGATTGTCGGCGTAGTAAATCATTTCCGTGAGCAGCAGATTGATGTGCGCGGTGTGATCTTACAGAAGCGGTTGCCAGTGCGCTGGCTCGTGTATCTTGCGCTCATCTTTGTCGTACTTATATTCGGTGCGTATGGACCGGGATATCAGGAGGTGGATCTGATCTATGCAGGCTTCTGAGAACAAAAAAATAAAAAAGAAAAAATCTGTTAATACGGAAATTGCGAATACGAAAAACGTCAGACATGGAATCTGGCTCCGGGTAATTTCATTTGCAGTCGTTGTCATTTTACTTTTAATAGCATCCGGAAAGCTGTGCGATCCAATCCGGCTAGGCTTGCAGGATTCGGTTTCCGAGCGGGAACGGTATCTGCTGCATCTGCTGTCGGAACCAGAGGAAATGGTTGATGTGGCAATCCTCGGTGACAGCGAAAGCTATACGTTGGTATCGACGTATCAGTTGTGGAAGGAGGCAGGCATTGCATCGTATATCGGCGGACAGTCCGGTCAATGGATCGGGGAAAGTTATTTTTCGCTGAAGAAGATTCTCAAGCGGCAGTCTCCCAAGGTTTTGATCTTAGAGACGAATGAATTTTTCTCCAGAGGAGATGCGAGTGTGATAAAGGATGCGGCGAAATCCGCGCAGGAGTTTGCACGGCAGATGTTTCCGATCCTCAAATATCACCGTTTCTGGAAGATGGAACCAGCCGATCCGAAATTGCAGACGACGATTTTCAATGGATTTGAATTGCGTGCAGCGGTGGCGCCGTATACGGGTGGTGGCTACATGCATACAACCGACGATAGAACACCGGTGACTTTTATCACAAGGTATTATCTGGATAAGATCAAGCGTTTGTGTGATGCACATGGAACGAAGCTGTTGTTTGTGACAGCCCCTTCCCCGGTCAATCATACGATGCAGCGGCACAATGAGGTGCAGGCACTTGCAGATGCGCTTGCTGTTCCATACCTTGATCTGAATCTGAATACCGAGGAGCTTGGAATCGACTGGAATCTGGATACCCTCGATGGTGGCGATCATTTAAACTATACCGGTTGTCAGAAAGCTACGGCATATCTGCAGCGGTATATGCAGACGCATTATACGTTGCCGGATCGCCGGGATGATGTACGGTACGAGGCGTGGAACAAGCAGGCGGAAGAATTTGAAAAACTGCTTCCACAACCTTAAAGAAATCTTAAACGATTGCTTGGTTTTATCTTAATATTTAAGTTGCTATACTATGTAACAGAACAAAGAAATGCGGCGGATGAACCTGCACGCATGGAGGACATTATGAAAAATGTATTAGAATATCTGGAACAAAGTGCAAAGATGTATCCGGACAAGATAGCAGTGAAGGATGCGGCATGTTCCTATACATATGAACAATTACAGAACAAAGCGAAATGCATTGGTGCCTGTCTGGCAAAGCAGACAACACCGCGCCATCCGGTCTGTGTATTTGCCGATAAGAGTGCGGATACACTGGCAGTCTTTTTTGGAATCGTCTATGCGGGCTGCTTCTACACACTGGTTGATCCTTCGTTTCCGGAGGCACGCATCCAGTCGATGCTCTCGGTGTTACAGCCGGATGTGATCGTGGATGGAAGTGATGCGTCGGAGAAGCTTACCGCGTGTGGCTACACAGAACATGTGGTTCGGATGGAAACGCTGACACAGGGGATGGATAGTGAATGTACAGGTTCCGATGAAAATCAGTTACAACAGATCCGGGAATCTATGATTGACACCGATCCACTCTACTGTAATTTTACTTCCGGATCGACCGGAACCCCGAAGGGGGTGCTTGTGGCACATCGGTCGGTGCTTGAATTTATCGATCGGTTTACAGAGATCTTTGATATCACGGAAGCCGATGTGATCGGCAATCAGGCGCCGTTTGATTTCGATGTATCAGTGAAGGATATTTACAGTGCGATGAAGATGGGCGCAACCTTAGTTGTGATTCCGAAAGCGTATTTCATGTTCCCAAACTCCGTTGTGGACATGCTCGATGAGAACCATGTCACGACGCTGATCTGGGCGGTGTCGGCACTCTGCCTGTTGAACCGGCTGCATGGACTGAAACATAAGGTACCAGCAGATATCAACAAGATTTTGTTCAGCGGCGAGGCAATGCCGATCCGGCAGCTTCATGCATGGCAGAGCTACTACCCGGATGCGATGTTTGTGAATCTCTACGGACCGACGGAGATCACCTGCAACTGTACCTATCACATTTTAGACTGGGCATACAGCGAGGACGAAAAACTTCCGATTGGAATTCCATTTCCAAATGAACGTGTATTCCTGCTCGATGAGGAAAATCGTCTGATCGAACCGGAAAGTGCTGGCAAGACTGGAGAGCTTTGTGTGGCAGGTACGACGCTTGCCCTTGGATATTACAGAAATGCAGCGGCAACGGCGAAGGCATTTGTGGCAAATCCGTTACAGACCGATTACCCGGAGACAATCTATCGGACGGGAGATCTGGCAAGCTACGGCGAAGATGGGCTGCTTTATTTCGCGGGACGGAAAGATTTTCAGATCAAGCATATGGGACACCGCATCGAGTTAGAAGAGATTGAACATGCACTGGCGGCAATCCCGGAGATCGAAGGTGCCGCGTGCTTTTATGACCGCGAGAAGAACAAAGTCGTTGCCTGCTATATCGGAATTGACGATAAGAAATATCTGATTACTGCGATGAAGAAAAAGGTGCCGGATTACATGGTGCCAAATGTATTTTGCAAGGTGGACATGCTGCCACTCAACAAAAATGGCAAGACGGACAAGAAGCTTTTGGAGGCACAGTACAGGGAAGGAGCGTTTGCATGAATACAGAGGCGTTAAGAACGGTTGCGGCGACATATGGAACGCCGACCTACATCTTCGATGTGCGGGAAGTGGAAGCGCGAATACGGTTGCTTCGCAGCTTGCTGCCGGAGGACACCGGACTTTGCTTTGCCGTAAAAGCAAATCCATTTCTGATCCCATATGTGGCAGATCTGGTTGATCGGCTGGAGGTCTGCTCGCCGGGCGAATATGAGATCTGCATACAGGAACAGATTGCACCGGAGAAGATCGTGATATCCGGGGTAAACAAGACTTACGAATCCATGAAACGCATCCTGTCTTACAGCAAGGGTGCTGGGATCTATACGATCGAATCGGAAGAGCATGCGAAGATCCTGCGGACACTTGCAGAGAAAAATCAGATGCCGCTTTCGGTACTGATCCGGCTTTCGAGTGGCAATCAATTCGGCGTTGATGCGGAGACGTTCTTCCGGCTGGCAAAGGAGATACAGGAAAGCCCGTATCTGACACTGGCGGGCGTCCATTATTATGCAGGGACACAGAAGCGGCAGAGCAAGCTGGAGAAGGAACTTGATACCTTAACCGCATTTGCAAAGACGTTTGAAGAAGAGACCGGAACCGTGCTGAATGAGCTTGAATATGGGGCAGGCATGAAGGTGTCTTATTTCATAAATGACAGCGAGAAGGATCAGAGGGAAAGCGAGCCGGAACCGCAGATACAGGCACTTGCCGAAAAGCTTCGGACATGTGATGCCTACGACAAAAAGACGATCGAGCTTGGACGGTTCCTCGTCTCCATGAGCGGCTATTACCTGACGCGTGTGATGGATGTCAAGCGGACGGCACAGCCGGGATTCCTGATCTTAGATGGCGGAATCCACCAGATCAACTACTATGGCTGGATGATGGGAATGAAGCAGCCGGAGATCGAAGTCTTGGCAGAAAAAGACGGTGACGAGGAACTGTTTCATTTGTGCGGATCGCTCTGTACAGTCAATGATGTGCTGGCGCGGGATGTTGCCCTGCATGATCCTCAAAAAGGCGATGTGATCTGTTTCAAACGATGTGGCGCATATGCAGCGACCGAGGGCATGGCGATGTTTCTAAGCCGGGAGCTTCCGCAGGTTCTGATCTGCAAGACAGACGGGAAGATCGAGAAGCTGCGCGACCAGATGGAGACGTATCTGTTTCATGTGTCTGCAACAACATAATACAAAACACATGTGGAATCATTGGTAACAATACATGAGAATTCATGGATTTATAATAAAGATTAGGAGGATTTGTAACATGGAAGAATTATTGGAGATTTTGGAAGGAATTGCACCGGGTGAGGATTTTGAGAACTGCACAACGTTGATTGACGATCATATCTTAGATTCCTTTGCGATTTTATCACTTGTATCAGAGATCGAGGATACCTTTGATGTAGAGGTATCACCGGCAGAGCTGATCCCTGCGAACTTCAATTCAGCAAAGAGCTTGTGGGAGATGATTTGCAGACTCAAGGAAGACTAGTGTAGGAAAGGATGAATCATATGGCTTACCATCTGCTTACATACAGTTTAATATTTTTGCCAGTCGTGATCGCATTGTACCAGTTATGCCCGGCACGGTTCCGGTTTGTGGTACTGCTTGCAGCCGATTATACATTTTTCTGTATGATAAGCGGTAAGCTTCTGGTCTGGCTGCTTCTGGCGACGCTTGTGACATATGGAACCGGCAGATGGCTGGCGGCGATTCCGGTTCGGCACAGTGACCTTCACGGAAAAGCGCTGACGCGGAAGAAGCGTGGTGTGTTGGCACTTGGAATTGTTTTGATCTTAGGGGCGCTTGTGACACTCAAATACCTCCGCGTATTTGGGGTGACACTTGCAGCACCGATCGGTATTTCCTATTATAGCCTGCAGGCAATTTCGTATATGACAGATGTTTATCGTGGCACACAAGAGTCCTGTAAGAATCCGGTTAAGGTGGCACTTTATTTGAGCTTCTTCCCGCAGATCATGGAAGGTCCGATCAGTCGGTTTTCCGAGACAGCAGATGCTCTGTATGGTGGGAACAGCATTCAGTTTGAAAATCTGGTCTTTGGTTACCAGCGTATCATCTGGGGGCTGTTCAAGAAGATGGTGATTGCCGATCGGCTGGCACCGCTTGTGGCAAAGGTGTTCAGCAGCTACAACAATTTCGATGGTGCGGCGATCCTCGTCGGGGTGCTGGCATACACGATGCAGCTATATATGGAGTTTTCCGGATGTATGGATATCGTCATGGGAAGTGGCGAGATCTTCGGTGTACCATTGCCTGAGAATTTCCGTCAGCCGTTCTTCGCGAAGAATGCGGGTGATTTCTGGCGGAGATGGCATATCACGCTTGGCGCATGGTTGAAGGATTATGTATTCTATCCGATCTCACTTGCCAAGCCAGTGAAGAATCTGGCGAAGAAAATCAAGAAGAAAGCTGGATTTTCGGTCAGCAAATTCGTGGCACCGACGATTGCGTTATTCTTTGTCTGGCTGTCAAACGGCATCTGGCATGGACCACATATGAATTATATTTTTTATGGTATGTATTATTTTGTGCTGATCGTGATCGAGAATCTGACGGAGGAACCGTGCAGGAAGCTGGTGGAGCGATTCAAGCTTGATACAGAATGCATCGGATTTCGGATCTTCCAATTCCTGAAGCTGTTTGTGATCGTGAATATTGGCGAGATGTTCTTCCGTGCTGACACGGTTGCAACTGGATTTCGGATGCTGCGCAGAATCGTGACAGACTTCCATATCACAGCACTTGCGGAGACGAATTTCGGTGTGGATGTGCCGGATCTCATTCTGGCATCTGTAAGTATCCTGCTCGTATTCGTGGTGGATGTTATTCACGAGAAGGGGATTTCAATCCGGAGAAAGGTGGCGGAATGCAAGCTGCCGGTCCGGTGGAGTTTCTGGTATGCGGTTATACTTCTTGTCGTTGTATTTGGCGCCTATGGCAGCGGATATACGATCGTGGATATGATCTACGCGGCGTACTGATAGAGGGATGAATAATTACGTGGAAGATGACATTCGATGTTTGGTAATTTGAAATATTATGGATTGCATGGATAGCGTAATTGTATGTGATTTACGAAAGAAGAATGTTTATGAAAAAAGAAAGTGGAAAATGGAAAACAACTCTCAAGATGGCAGCGGGCAGCGTCGGGTTTCTAGCGGGACTTTGTGTGGTACTGATTCTGGCAGGACGATTCCTGTGTCGGAAGAGTAACGCTGACATCTATGATACAACAGCTGTGCGCACGAAAGATGCGGAAGTGAAAAATGAAGTGAAGGATACGATTGACGTATTGTTCTTAGGTGACAGTGAATGTTATTCGAGCTTCAATCCTCTGCAGATGTTCGCAGAGCATGGCTACACCTCATTTATCTGCGGGACATCGGCACAGCGTATGTGCGACTCGTATGCGATTTTACAGGCGGCATTTGAGACGCAGACGCCGGAGGTCGTTGTGTTGGAAACGAACTGTCTGTTCCGAAGCGTGAAATCTAAGGGTGATTCGAAAGATTATGTCTTAGACCGTCTGTCCGATCATGTGGAGATTTTTAAGAATCATTCCCGCTGGAAGGATGCATTCGTAAGTACAAATTCACTGACGAAGAAAAAAGATGAGAAGAACCGTGGATTTATCAAGCGAAGCACGGTCAAGCCGTATGAGGGTGGAGCCTATATGCATGCGAGCGAGGAACGTAAATCTATGGATGCGGACGCAGAGAAATATCTGCTTTTGATGAAGGAATATTGCGAGAGTCATGGTGCAAAGCTTGTCTTAGTCAGTTCCCCTTCCCCGAAGAACTGGACGTATGCCAAGCACAACAGTGTGTCCGACTGGGCGCAGGAAAACGCGGTTACTTATGAAGATCTGAATCTGAATGATGCGCTGGGCATCGACTGGACGTCCGATACGAAGGATGGAGGCGACCATCTGAATTTTGACGGCGCGAAGAAGGTGAGTGCATATGTGGGAAACTGGCTATCGGAAGCTTATGGGTTGAAAGACAAAAGAAACAATCCGGACTACAAACACTGGGAGGAAGACAGTGTGGAGTATACATCAGCAAGAAACTAGCTCGATGGGACATGCTATTTTGGAGGCAGGGATGCCTCCTTTTTTTTGAATTGGGGCAAAAACCTGAAATATGAAAAAATCCCCCAATAGGGCAGTCACAGGAAGCAAGCAGATTGGGGCAAAAAACTGAAATATGGGGAATCCCCCCCAATGGAGCAGTCACAGGAAGCAAGCTAGTTGGGGCAAAACCTGTAATATCGGAAAATTTCCCCAATAGGGCAGTCACAGGAAGCAAGCTAGTTGGGGCAAAAACCTGAAATATCGGAAAATCCCCCAATGGAGCAGTCACAGGAAGCAAGCTAGTTGGGGCAAAAATCTGAAATATCGGAAAATCCCCCAATGAGGCAGTCGCAGGAAGCAAGTGGATTGGGGCAAAACAGCAGAAAATCAAGCAAAATCCCCAAGTAACTATTTCAACAACGAATCTCGCCCATAGGCATCTGCACCAAATCAATATATAATACAACCATTATATTACAAAATCGTAAGAAACCTGTAATCAAGACCGATGGATGGCGGCTGAAAAACCATATATACTGAGTACAGATGATGCGGGAGATGGTTTGCAAAATACCAGGTGAAATCCAGAAACTGCTAAGCGGAAGAATCATAACATGCCTGCCCGTAATCAGAATGTTAGCAAACGAAGGGAGACTATCTATGAATGAGATATTAAAGCTTGACAATGTAGAAAAATACTATGGCAACAAAGCGAATCTGACAAAGGCGGTAGATAAGATTTCTTTCTCTGTAGAGAAAGGCGAGTTTGTCGGAATTATGGGAGCCAGCGGCTCTGGAAAGACAACGCTCTTAAACTGTATTTCCACGATCGACCGTGTGACAGCCGGACATATCTATGTCGGGGATAAGGACATCACAACCATCCGGGGAAATGAATTAAATAAGTTCCGTCGGGAAGAGCTGGGATTTATCTTCCAGGATTTTAATCTGCTGGATACGCTGACCGGATATGAGAATATTGCACTGGCGCTCTCCATCCAGAACGTAAAACCGAAGGAGATTGACAGCCGGATCCAAGAGGTTGCGAAGCGGCTTGGCATCGAGGAAGTTCTGAACAAATACAGCTATCAGATGAGTGGTGGACAGAAGCAGCGTGTGGCGGCAGCCAGAGCCCTGATCACGAATCCGAAGCTGATCTTAGCCGATGAGCCAACTGGTGCTCTTGATTCCAAATCCTCCCGCTATCTGTTAGAGAGCATGAAGGAGATGAATGAAGGGCTTGCTGCAACGATCCTGATGGTTACACACGATGCTTTCACGGCAAGCTATGCATCGCGCGTGATCTTCATCAAGGATGGTAAGATATTCAATGAGATCCGCAGAGGCGATGATACCCGGAAACAGTTTTTTAACCGCATTATTGAGGTTGTGACAGTGTTAGGGGGTAGTTTGAATGATGCTCTTTAAATTATCCACCCGGAATATCCGGAAAAGTATGCAGAATTATCTGATTTATTTTGCAACGTTGATCTTAGGAGTGGCAATCTTCTATGTATTTAATGCACTTGGAAGTCAGACGGTTATGCTGAAGGTATCGTCAAATACGGAAGAAATCATCGGGCTTATGAACGAGGCAATGTCTGTTGTCAGTGTGTTCGTGTCGGTTGTGCTCGGTTTCCTTGTTGTGTACGCAAGTACCTTCCTGATGAAGCGAAGGAAGAAGGAGTTTGGTATCTACTTAACGCTCGGTATGGGAAAAACACAGGTGGCAAAGATTCTGGTGATTGAGACACTGCTGATCGGCGTGATCTCTCTGGTAATCGGGTTACTGCTCGGTATCGGTATCTCACAGGGGATGAGTGTCGTGACAGCGAATCTCTTCGAAGCGGATATGACGAACTTCCGGTTTATGGTCAGCACATCAGCCATCATCAAAACGATTATTTATTTTGCAATCATGTATGTGATCGTCATGGCATTAGATGTAATCATTGTCAGCCGCGCCAAGTTAATAAACCTGCTTTATGCAGGCGCAAAGGCACAGAAAAACCATGCAAAAAACCCGGTTGTCTGTGTGCTTGTATTTATTATAGCGGCTATTCTGCTTGGAACGGCATATTATAAAGTGACAGCCGGTGTCCGTACAATCTCTGACTTTCAGGGACTTGGTATCCAGATCGCGAAAGGTATCATCGGAACCTTCCTTGTATTCTGGTCGGTATCCGGGATGCTGCTTGCAATCGTGAAGCGGTGCAGACGGTTTTATTATAAAGGTATCAACTCGTTCAGTGTGAAGGAACTTGGAAGCCGGATCAACACAACGGTGTTCTCTGGCGGGATTATCTGTCTGCTGCTCTTTTTTACGATCTGTATTCTGTCAAGCGCAATGGCAATCCGCAACTCAATGAACCATGTGTTAGAGACATGTACGCCGGTTGATGTGCAGTTTTCAAAGCTGTATTCCTATGATGCAGCCGAGGACTATGATATGACCGGACACAATGTGGAAGAAAACCTGAAAGCCTGTGATATCGATACATCGAAGCTTACGGATGTGACCGAGATGATTCTCTATGTACCGGAAGATATCAATATCGGAGATTTCTTCGGAAAGGCGTTTGCAGAGAGCGGATCGGAGGATTATTTCAAAGAAGCATCGATGGAGACGATGCATATTGGAGAATACAATGCGTTTGTAAGCTCCTTTGGCGGAACGACAATCGACCTTGCAGAGGATGAATATGTGATACTCTGTAATTACGGGGAGATGGAACCACGATACA
>ENA-UPXC01002256-UPXC01002256.1-human-gut-metagenome-genome-assembly--contig:-NODE-2256-length-23408-cov-4.067164_pt1 | contig 23408 bp, 17 predicted proteins | sample MGYA00250047_ERZ773371 | MGnify/ENA primary metagenome ERZ773371 (study PRJEB29103, sample SAMN06111975) | human gut metagenome | biome: human gut; feature: ankylosing spondylitis patient; material... | reverse complement strand
GAAATTTTTCGTAAGCGCCGCTTTTCACAAATTCCCGGTTGTATTCCAGCAGTTGTTCGATCATAACAAGCTCCTTTGCACGTTTTTTTCATCATATCGGATTTTTTCCGCCATTTCAACCCTTCTGCCGCAATTCGACCCGTGAAATTTCTGGAAGCGTCAATCTTCGTTTTCTGTGGAATTAAATTGACAGAATTTTCACGGACTGTTATAATTTTTTTGTTATGGATTCGTATGAACTGACGGACAGCAGCGCAAAACCGCTGCCGGAATGGAGGACTGTATTTGAACAATCTGCAAACGCTGCTGATCGTGGACGATTCGCAATTGAACCGGGAGCTCCTGATGGAGATTCTGGGTACGGATTACCGCTATCTTCAGGCGGAGGACGGTCAGCAGGCCATTGATATCCTGCGTGGAAATCCCGCCGTTGACCTGATGCTGCTGGACATGGTCATGCCGGGGCTGGATGGCTGCGGCGTTCTGGAGATCATGCAGCGCTATCACTGGCTGGATGAGATTCCCGTGATCGTCATTTCCGCCGACCAGTCCGACGCCTTTATGGACCGGGCCTACAGTCTGGGCGCTACCGACTATATTCACCGCCCGTTCCACACACTGGTGGTCCGCCGCCGGATAGAGAACACACTGATGCTCTATGCCAAGCAGCGGCGGCTGACAAGCCTTGTTTCCCAGCAGGTATTGGATAAAGAAAAGCTCAGCAGTATGCTGCTTGGAATTTTTGGCAGCGTGGTAGAAGCCCACAACGGCGAAAATAACCAGCACATTCTCCGCGTCCGCACCATTACGGAGGCTCTGCTGCACCAGCTTGCCAAGGAAACGCCCCGCTACCGGCTGACGGAGGAGGAAATCATCCGCATCGGCATGGCCTCCGCCCTTCATGACATCGGCAAGAGCCGGGTACCGGAGGCGATTTTGAAAAAGCCCGGTCCACTGACTGCGGAGGAGCGGGCCATCATGGAAACCCACACCACCGCCGGCGCCGCCATCATCAAGGACCTGCCTGCGTGGCAGGATGACCCGCTGGTAAAGACCGCCTACGATATCTGCCGCTGGCACCACGAGCGCTGGGACGGCAACGGCTACCCCGACCATCTCAAGGGCGAGGCCATCCCCATTTCCGCGCAGGCGGTGTCCCTTGCGGATGTGTATTCCGCGCTGACCGCCCAGCGGCCCTATAAGCCTGCCCTGAGCCATGAGACCGCCATACAGATGATTCGGGACGGAAAATGCGGCAGCTTCAATCCCCTGCTTTTAAAATGCCTGACCGACATCTCCCCCCAGCTTGTGAGCCAGCGTGATCTCATGCTGGGTGACCGGAATGATGTGCAGGACTCCCTGCGCCTTTCCAACGAGCTTTTGAAGATCGATGGAGAGGACAACATTCTCTCCGGCGGCAAATCGCTTCTCCAGCAGACGCTGGAGGCAGAGCGGGAAAAGACCGCCTTTTACGCGGCTCAGTGCGGCGGCGTTCAGTTTGACTATAACATTCCCAGCAGACAGGTCCGTGTGGTGGATTGGTTCCAGCCGCCGGGCAGCCGGGAGCGGACTCTCAGCATTGACGCGCCGGACCTTCAGGACCTCATGTCGCTGGAGGACCTGCACAAGCTGTGGACACTTGCCAAGGAGGCCACACCCGAGGACCCGGAGCGCAGCATGGACGTCTATCTCACTGTGCGGCTGACCCGGTGCCTGTTCCGCCTGACCGCCCGTGTTATCTGGTCCCATGGTGCGGACCCGCAGCCCCTGAGCGTTATCGTGCAGTTCTCCGACCTCAAGGGCGAGGCTGTCCGCCGGGGTACGCTGTCACTGCGGACGCAGGGCGACGCCTTCAATATCGTGAGCACCACGCTGCGTGAGCTGAAGGATGTTTTCGATATCGTCCGGCTGGTGGACCCCGCCAATAACTGTGTCCTGCGGCTCAATGAGGATGGCAGTCTCTCCCCCGGCGGCGCCTGCACCTCTATCTGGGGCCGGGACGAGGTCTGTAAAAACTGCATTTCCGCCAAGGCCATGAAGCTCAAGACCCGGCTGTGCCGGCTGGAATTTACGGAAACGGATATTTTCCATGTCACCGCGCAGTATGTGGAGCTCAACGGCCAGCCCTGTGTGCTGGAGCTGATCTCCAAAATAGATAACGGCCGCTGGCTGGATAGCGGCGATAAGCGCCTGCTGCTGGAAAACGCGCAGGCCCCCTCGGATGACAGTGCGCAGACCGATACCCTCACCGGCGTCCGCTCCCGCTACTATCTGGAGCAGACGCTCGGCGGCCAGGTGGAGGTGGACGGTGTGGCCCTCATTGACGCGGACCTGTTCAAATCCGTAAACGATACCTACGGACATCAGGCGGGCGATGCCGCCCTCCGCACCATTGCAAGTGTCATTTCCTCCTGTGTCCGCAGCAGCGATATTCTCATCCGCTACGGCGGGGACGAATTTCTGCTTCTCTTCCCCCGTATTCCAAAAGCCACCTTCCAGCTTCGGCTGGAACAGATTTGCAAGGCGGTCAGTGCCGTCTCCGTGCCGGATTACCCGGAGCTGCGCCTCTCCGTCACTGTCGGCGGGGCCTACGGCGTCAAGCCGCTGGACGAGGCCATCCGGCAGGCGGACCGGCAGATGTATCGCAGAAAAGCACAGCGGGCGCAGCCATGAGCCGCGCCGGAAAGGCGCTTCATGATGGATTTAAAGGAATTTTACGCCCAAATCGGCGGCAGCTTTGACGCGGTGCTCTCCCGTCTTTGCAGCGAGAGCTTCGTCCGCAAATTCGTGCTGCGCTACAAGACCGACCCCACCTTTGAGCAGTTGAAGGCCGCTGTAGCCGTCAAGGATTGGGAGAGCGCGTTCCGCGCCGCCCACACGCTGAAGGGCGTTGCTCAGAATCTGGATTTCGGCGATCTGGGCCGCAGCGCCGCCGCCCTGACGGAAGCCCTGCGGGGGCCGAAGCCCTTGGAGGACTACAGCCTGTACGAATCGGTGGTTCAAGCTCAGACCGCGCTGATAAACGCCATTTCCGCGCTGGAAAACGGCTGAACCGCATTTCATAAAATAAAATCCCGGCTGACGAATATCAGCCGGGATTTTGCTATATTCCGTTCAAACTCTGCGTGCGGGATTCATTTTTGCGCTTACGGCGCGTCGATATGCGCCTGAATGCGCTGCATGATCATCTCCAGCGCCACCAGATTGCGCCCGCCCTCCAAAACGATGATGTCGGCGAACTTCCGGCTGGGCTCCACATACTGCTCGTGCATGGGCTTGACGGTGGTGAGGTACTGCGTCACCACGGATTGCAGCGTCCGGCCCCGCTCCTCCAACATCCCGCAGAGCGCGGCGGAGAATACGGACATCCGCGTCAGTCTCCACGAAAATCTTGATATCGAACATATCCCGCAGCGTCGGGTTCTGGAAAATCAGAATGCCCTCTACAATGATGACCTTTGTGGGGAATATTTCCACCGTCTCGTCCGTCCGGTTGTGGTCCACAAAGGAATACACCGGGCATTGGATGGACCGCCCCGCCTTCAGCTCCTTCAGGTGCTCAATGAGCAGGTCGGTATCGAATGCGTCGGGGTGATCGTAGTTTACCCTCGTCCGTTCCTCATAGGTCTTGCCGACCTGCCGCTTATAATAGCTGTCATGGCCGATGACCGTGACCTCCGGGCCAAAGTGCTCCTTCAGGTGCCGGGTCAGGGTTGTTTTACCGGAGCCGGTGCCTCCGGCGATTCCGATCAGAATCGTGCTCATAACGGGACCTCCGTTTTTCCTGTTTTTTTATCATTATAGTAACTCCCCGCCACGAAAGCAAGGAAAAGTATGAAATTCCTGTGAAATCGACAGACCCATACTTGACGAAATGACGAAAAAACAGTATTATGTAAATTAACAAAGAATGAGGAGGCCACCCATGGCGATGAAGCGCTGCCCCGACTGCGGGGAAAAATACTCCGATACATATAAATACTGCCCCTTCTGTGAGGAGGAGGAAATTCTGAAAAAGGGAAAAACCGGAGGGCGCCGCGCCCGACAGGAGCGCAGCTTCAGTCTTCTGACCCCGGTTTTGGTGATTTTGATTCTGCTGATGGCGGGACTTTTGATTTTCCTGCTGCGGGGAGACAAGCAGCCCACCGCGCCCAAGGACCCCATTACGCCCCAGCCCGGCGTGGTCACGCCGGTCACACCCGACGAGCCTGACACAGCGGAGCCGGGTACGGATGAGCCCGACACGGAGGGCCCCGGCGTAATGCCCAATGAGCCGGATGATACCACCACTACAACAGCGCCGAATACCGGCAGCGAGACGGGCGACTATGAAAAGGCCATGGCTCTGCCGGACGGTCTGACCCTCAGCACCACGGACTTCACCATGAAGAGTGTGGGTGAGACCGCCTCGATCCGGGTCTCCGGCGGCAGCGGCAGCTATACGTGGATCAGTGAGGACGATGGCATTGCCTCTGTGGACAGCACCGGCAAGGTCACGGCCATCTCCAAGGGCACCATCAACATCGTTGTCACGGATGGCAGCAAGAAGGGCGTGTGCATCGTGCGCTGCAATGTCAGCGGCACAGCCGCTCCCGCCGCGCCCACCACACCCTCCACAACAACCAACACCGGCAACAGCACCTCCGGCAGTCTGAAAACCGGCAGCGGCGTTGTGACCAATGCCGCAGGCGGCGTGAATGTCCGCCCCAGCGCCGGTACGGACGGTTCCCCCATTGCCTCTTTGAAAAACGGTGACAAGGTGCAGATCGTGTCCAGCGCCGGAAACGGCTGGTATCAGATCACGTTCTCCGGCCCCGGCGGCGCGGACGTCACCGGCTACATGAAGGGCGATTACTTGACCAACAGTTGATAGCTTATACAGCATTCCCGGGTGCAGAGCGCCCGGGAATGTATTTTTTAACGGGCGGCCGCCCTTGCTATTTCCCAAGGGCCGTGGTAAAATGAGTCTCTGCATGAGGGCCTATGGCCCTTATGCAAAAAATCACACGAAGGGAGCCGTAAATGGACAAAAGCAAGCTATTAGACCAGTGCGGCGCTCTTGGCGACGATCGGCTCCTTCTGGCCCGGGTACTGGACCGCGCGCGGCAGGCGTCAGAACGGAACGTTCCCGCCGCCACGGATTTTCTCAGTCCCGCGCAGCAGGCCATGGCAATGGATATGCTCCGAACCGCCGGAATTTCCGACACGGCCTATGTCCGGCTGGGGGGCTACGATGACGCGGAGCGGGCGCTGCTCCTGTTTCTGCCGGACTGGCTGGACGCCGCGGACGCCGAAGGTCAAAGTCCCATCCGCTGTCTGCGGGCGCAGTTCCGGGCGGATGAAAAGCTGACGCATCGAGATTTTTTAGGAAGTCTCATGGGAATGGGCATCATCCGGGAAAAGCTGGGCGATATTCTGGTCAGCCCTGACAGCGCCGACCTCATGGTGCTGGACACCGTGGCGGATTTTCTTCTCCAGAGCTGGAACACGGCGGGCCGCGCCCGGCTGAATGTCTCCGAAATCGAGCCGGGACACCTCCACATTCCGGAGGTCCGGTGCGAGGAGCGGCGGGACACCGTTTCCTCCCTACGGCTGGACGCCGTGTGCGCCACGGGCTTTCGCATGGCCCGGGGTAAGGCGGCGGCGCTGATTGAGAGCGGCCGTGTTCAGCTGAACTGGCGGGAATGTACAAAGCCGGATCGCCAGGTCTCCGCCGGGGATATCGTGTCCGCCCGGGGCTTTGGAAAATTTGAGCTGACGGAGATCGGCGGCCTCACAAAAAAAGGCCGCATCCCCATTACCGTCAAATGCTATCAATAAGCGGGACACCGCGGAACGGAGTCAATATGGAGCAAAAGCAGATCGACCGAATCAATGAGCTGGCAAAAAAGGCCAAAAGCCCGGAGGGGCTGACCGAATGGGAGGAAATGGAGCGCGCCGCGCTGCGGCGGGAATACATTGACTCCGTATTGGGCAGTCTGAAGGGCCAACTGGACCATACCTATATTGTAGATAAAAAGGGCAATAAAACAAAGCTGAAGAAAAAAGGAGAATAATTATGGCAGTTTTATCCAATTTAGAGCCGAAGCGGGTCTTTGAAATTTTTGAGTCTCTGGCGTCTATCCCCCACGGCTCCCGGAACACCAAGGCCATCAGCGATTGGTGCGTGAAATTCGGTGAGGAGCGCGGACTGGAGTGCCATCAGGACGCTGCCAACAATGTGATTCTCATCGCCTCCGCCACCCCCGGCTATGAAAACGCCCCTGCCGTGATTTTGCAGGGCCATCTGGACATGGTGTGCGAAAAGGATCCCGGCTGTGCGAAGAATATGGAGACCGAAGGGCTGGACCTCTTTGTGGAGGGCGATACCGTAGGCGCCCGAGGCACCACGCTGGGCGCGGATGACGGTATTGCCGTTGCCATGGCGCTGGCCGCACTGGAGGATAAGACCCTGCAGCACCCCCGTCTGGAGGCCGTGCTGACCACCGATGAGGAAATCGGTATGCTGGGCGCTATGGTGATGGATGTATCCCCCCTTCAGGGCCGGCAGATGCTGAACATTGACGCTGATACCGAGGGAATGTTCATTGTAGGCTGCGCCGGCGGCTGTCAGGTCACCAACGCCCTGCCGGTCCACCGGGCACATTTTGCGGGCGAGACCCTTGCCATCAAGGTCTCCGGCCTTGTGGGCGGCCACTCCGGCATGGAGATTGGCACCGGCCGCGCCAACGCCAACAAGCTGCAGGGCCGTCTGCTCCGCGCTGCCTGCGGCGCGGCGGACACCCGCCTTGTCTCCGCCGCCGGCGGCGCTAAGGACAACGCCATCTGTGCCGCCTCCGAGACGGTCATCGTCACGGCGGACGCCGCAGCGGTCCGCGCCGCTGTGGAGGAGTTGACCCGTGCGCTGAAGCGGGAGTATCGCGTTTCCGACCCCAACCTCAGCGTGAGCGTGGAGACCGCCGAGGCACAGTGGGCCCCTATGGACGCTGAGAGCACCCGGCGCGTTGTGACGCTGCTGACCTGCACGCCCTTCGGCGTGCAGACTATGAGTCAGGATATGCCGGGTCTTGTGCAGACCTCCCTGAACCTTGGCATCATGTACACCGATGAGGACCGTCAGGTGCTCCGGGCCTCCATCCGCAGCAGCGTTGCCACACAGAAAAAGGCCGTGCTGGATCAGCTCATCTGCCTGACGGAGCAGTTGGGCGGCACCACGGAGGCTGAGGGCGACTATCCCGGCTGGGAGTATATGCCCCAGTCCCCCTTGCGGGAGCGCATGGTGGAGGTCTACCAGGAGCAGTACGGCAAGGAACCCACTATCAAGGCCATGCACGCCGGTGTGGAGTGCGGCTTGTTCAGCGAAAAGCTGCCAGGGCTGGACTGCGTTTCCTTCGGTCCGGAGCTGTCCGATATCCATACGCCCAGAGAGCGGATGCACATTGCCTCCGTCCAGCGGACTTGGGAGCTGGTGAAGGAAGTTCTCAAGCGCAGCAAGTAAGCCTCAAAGCCACAGCAAGCCCTCGGCAAATTTTGCCGGGGGCTTGCTTTTTTGGTGCCGTTGTGGTATCATATTTGAAAATCATTCTCAAATTGTGAGGAATTTCTGTGAAAAAGCTATTGATTGTTTCTTTACTGCTCTCTCTGCTCACCGGCTGTGCACCAGCATTGGCTCCGACCCCAACAAAGGACACCGGCCGCCTGCAAATCGTGGCTACCGTCTTCCCTGCCTATGATTTTGCCCGTGCCGCCGCCGGAGACCTGGCGGATGTGCAGCTCCTGCTCCCTCCGGGGACGGAGAGCCACTCCTATGAGCCCACCCCGGCGGACATTTTGGCCGTGCAGAGCTGCGACCTGTTCTTGTACCTCGGCGGCGAATCGGACAGTTGGGTGGAAACGATTTTGGACGCAGCGGAGCCCACAGGCACCACGCTTGCCATGGTCGACTGCGTAGAAACGCTGGAGGAGGTCCACGCGGAAGGGATGCAGGAGGAGGTCGGCCATCATCACGAGAATGAGGACGCGCATCACCATGAGGACGAAGACCATCTCGGCGGCGTGACGGAAATCGACGAGCACGTTTGGACCTCTCCCGCCAATGCCGCCGCCATCACCCGGCAATTCGGGGAAGCTCTGGCCGCGCTGGACAGCGCCCACGCCGAGCAGTACCGGGCCAACGCCGAGGCTTACGCCTCCCAAATCGACGCGCTGGACGGTGAATTTCATGATTTCTTTGCAGGCCTGCCGGACCGCACCATCGTATTCGGCGACCGCTTCCCGCTGCTGTACTTTGCAGAGGAATTTGATTTGAACTACTACGCCGCCTTCCCCGGCTGCTCCACCCAGACAGAGCCCTCCGCCGCCACAGTGGCTTTCCTGACGGATAAGGTCCGCACGGAGCACATTTCTACCGTCTGGTACATTGAGTTTTCCAATCATCTGGTGGCGGACGCCATCGCCGAAGCGGCGGGTGCCGACACCGCCATGTTCCACACCTGCCATAATGTCACGCCGGAGGAGCTGGCTGGTGGCGAGACCTATGTATCGCTGATGAAACAAAATCTGGAGCGCTTAAAGGCGCACATGGGCTGAGCATTCAAAAAGGCCTGAGACCGCAAAAGCAGTCTCAGGCCTTTTTCTATATGTCCGATTCTGACGTGTTCAGCTTTTTCACCTGAAAGTCCATGCCTCCGGCTAACCTCTGTCCCTTTTGGTTACTGATCTCCATGGAGACCGTAAAGAGCCGTGAGTCCTTATTATAAGTCATGGTCAGACTGCTCACTGTAAGGTCCCGTGGGTAGGCACCGGAGCCCAGCAGGCTTTTTCCGCCCAGCATCACTTTTCCGTCCTCCGTAAGCTGAAACGCCTCACCGCTGCCAGTGCCGATACCCTGCGCGAATATTTGGGTGATGGTGCCATCCTCCGCCGTTTCCACTGTTCCGCAATAGCGCAGCTTATCACTGATGACTGTTGTCAGCGTGGAGTAGAGGACCTGTGCCTCCGACGCCTCCATATTCGCCCGGTAGGTTGTCAGCGCCAGATTGACGCCCACCAGCACCAGCGCGGTGGACATCATCAAAATCAGCACGGCGCACAGCAGCTCCATAAAGGTCATGCCCCGGCTGCTTTTCAGTCTGCTCATATCCCCGGCCCCCCATCATAATAGAGGTAACCGTTATTTTCGTACAGCGTCACGGTCTGTAAGCCGCTTTTAATGCCATCAAGCGAAACGGAGCCCTGAAGCTCGACCCTTGCATTGTCAGTGCTTTCCGCCGCATACCGAAAAGAGACATCCGTATCCCGCACCTTGGCGTTGAGCCTTGCCGCCGTGGTGGACGCCACGGCCAGAAAGGCGAAGGTCATGGTCAAAATCAGCAAGGAGACCAGCGACTCGATCAGGGTCTCGCCCCGATTGTCCTTCAGCCTGTTCATGCTGTCCCCTCCTGTACCTCTCCGCCCTTGGTGATGACATCATTCTTCCATTCGATCGAAGTGGTCATGATATGCCGCCGCTCCCCCAATTCTACGGAGCCTTTCCACTCCTCGCTCCATGTCCGATAGCCCGTGAGCTTCAGCGTCATGCGGCAGTCATCGCCATCCGGCAGATAAAATACCAGCGTAAAATCGGCGGCAGTTGTGTTCGTGGATATTTCACCCTTGTCCGTCATGGAAAAATCGACCTTCACCGGCCGTAAAACCTCGTCCGTTCCCTGAGGGGTGACCGTAAGCGTAATTGTGTCATGACGCTCGCTCTGCTGCCAGTTTCCGTCCGCCTGAATGCAGGACGCCAGCCATGCACCCATAACGCCCATAGCTTCAGCCTGCGTTGTCACAATCACTGGCTCGCTCTCATGGCTACCGGTCACGTTGCCTTCCGCGTCATAATCATAGGTGTAGGTCACGGTTTCTGTCCGGATATATTTCGCGCCTTTGATACCGCTTCGCAGCAGCTCTGCCGCAGAGCTGACCGTCAGGTAGTTCTGCTGGGCCTCCCGGTCGCAGCTCAGGTGCCGAGCCGCGCTGGAAACCGCAGTCAGGATGACCACGCTGACCATCGTTGCCAGCAGGAGCAGCAGGAGGGCCATCAGGAGCGATGCGCCCCGCCTGTCGCGCAGCTTATTCATCATACCCAAAGCCCTCCTTTCTCTCATTTGTAAACAGCCTGAAATATTACGTCACCCGTCAGGGGAAATACAAATTCTGCGGGATATTCCGTGGAATCGGGCGTATCGCCATTGTTCCTGTGCCAGTACAGAAAGCTCTGTATTCCCGCATTGCCTGGCTTCGGAAGTGTGACGGTATCGCCCTTCACAATCACGTTTTCCGTCTTTTCACTTGTCCCCTGCCCCGTGATGTAGGTCACACTATGCAGCAGCGGCGGCCGGATTGTATACTCGACGCCCTCAAATGTAAGGGTCTTGCCGGAGCGCTGGTCCTTCAGCACAACGGACAGCGTAACCTCGCCCTCGCTCTTGCCGAAAAGCTGAAGCGGCAGTACCGTGTAGTCCCCGGAGGTCTGCTTCGCACCGGGCAGTACCCAATACGTACCGTTCGTATTGCCCGGCGCTACCTCCACCGAGGAGGTGCCGCTCTGTACCGTGACACTTTCCACACTGTAGTTTGCAAGGGCCGCGTCCATGCCCTGTGCGTAGAGGAACAGCGTTTCCTCGCCGCAGGCCGGTGCATTCTCTGCAAATGTTGTCACCTCTGCGGGCTTCTCTGCCCAATCAAAACCAGCAAAACCGGTGGCAGTCTCCTTCATCAGCTTGCCCTGCCAATAGCGCCCGTCGGAGGCGACGCCCAGAATACCCTGCATCCGGACGGAAACACTGCGAATCGTGCTGGCACTGAATGTACCGACACCGGGAAGCTCACAGTCCACCTGAAGCGTCAGCGCAGCGTCGCCCTCACTGTTTCCCTGAATTTCCACCATTGTATCGTCCTTGATGACGGCAGAGGCCACAGTGGGCGCACTGCTGGTCACGCTCCATTTTGCATAGGGCAGCGGCTTCCCCAGCTTGTCCTGCGCCATGAGCTGCATCGTTGGCGCTTCGCCCACGTAGCAGCTAACATCCTCGATGTTCGTGGAAATGGTGATCTCTGCCGTGACCGTTAACAGCAGCCGCGCCTCATAGGTGCTGCCCTGATAGTCGATCTTGGCCGTGACCTCGGTGGCGCCGGGCTTCAGGCCCTTCAGCGTAACGTCATAGCTCTTTTTATCTGCGTTCCATACGGCGGAAACCTGCACAATGGCAGCGTCCGTATACTCGAAGTTCACCTGCGGCGCATCCGAAATTCCCAGCTCATAGGGCTTCAGCTCCATCTGAATACTGCTGCCCGCCGCCCTGTCCTTGTAATCGGCGATCAGGTCCATGGAGGCAATGCCCTTGGACCAGAATAATCCGTGCAGCGGCCAAGTGCCGTAGTGCAGGTTCATGGTCTGTCCCTGCTTTTCCTGCCGCAGCACCGTGGGGAAGGGGAAGTCCTGTCCCAGCAACGCGTCCGTGCTGCCGGGAAAACTGTACTTGCCGTGGACCGGGATATTGTTCCCCTGCGCATCCTGCTCCTCGGTGGTGACCCAATCGTAGGCCGCCTCGCTGCCGGTGCGGCCGTTGTTTAGCGCGTCCTTGAAGCTGCCGAACGTCTTGTTCAGGCCGTTTGCTGTTTGGATATTGGCATCTCCAATTCGCTGGGCCATCTGGTCATAGGTCAGACCCGTCAGGCCCTTGACCTCAGAGCCATACTTGACACTGGTTTCCCACAGGTAGCTTGTCAGGTAGCTCATATTGCCTTTGAACATGGCCTCCTGCACATCCGGCTTATTATACAGCAGTGTATACATGGAGTTTGTGTTATTCGGGTTATAGGTCTTGGACGCCTTTGCAAAGGATGCCTGATCCTTGATACTCTTGAGATAATAGCAATTTTCCACAGTATATGTGGTATACTTATAGCGATCCGCCGTGCTGCCGATAAGAGAGATGGCCGTAATAGTTCCCTCCATATCCGGCAGATTGATATAGGTATAGCAATTATAGAATTTCGGCGCACCGTCGGCACTGGTATTGTTCACACCCGTGAAGTTCTGGAAATTGGCGGAGAAGCCGCTGCCGCCGATACCGCCGATAAACACGTAGGTCGCCGGGTTGGCATTGCTGCCGTTGCCGGCGATGGGCCATTTGACCTCCACGGCCTCGCTGCCATCGGCAAAGTGCGTATTGTTGCTGCCCCAGGACCCGGTACGCACCCGTTCCTTCAGCGTTTCCTTGGAAACGGTAATCTTACCGCCGGTGTAGCAGTCCGTGGCCTTGTCCCGCAGGCCGCCCACAAGGCCGCCCACGCGGATAAAGTTGCCGTACCTCGCCGCGTTCAGACCACTGTCATTTCTCCAGATATGGGTGCAGTTGACCTGAATATCCACCACGGCGGAACACTGCTTCAAATCCAGATTGGACACACCGATGAGGCCGCCCACCACCGCCTCGCCCAAGCGCAGGAGATTTTTACTGTTGTCCTGAATGACATAGCCCGCAATAGCGCAATTGGTGATCACGCTGCCGGGGTCATTATGGTAGCGATACGCAATCCCCACAAGACCACCCATGGCATATGCGCACTGGTAGCGCATAATGTCGCTCTCACCCCCGGAGTTTCCCCAGTCCGACTGCTCCGTGCGTCGCTGAATCACAGCGTTATTATCGCTGTAGAGCACGATGTTGCGGATATCCGCACCGGCGGTGGTGCCGAACAGGCCCACATTGTAGCAGGGAGATTCGATGTTCAGGTTCTTGATATAGTAGTTCCCACCGTCATAGCTACCGCCGAACCAGTTATAGAGCACCATGCTGTAGGAGTTGTTTGTTGTGATATGGTCTACGGCGCCGGCAATGGGATAGAACTGCCGGTTGTTTTCCTGCTTTTCGGCCTTCCCCGCTTCTTGGTTCGCGCCGTTGAGGTCATGGGTCTGCTGCCAGCTCTGAGCCGGGCGGTTCCGCTCCGCGTCCGTCCGCGTCTGCTTGGCCGTGCCGGTGCTGTTGGTGTATTGCAGATATGGAAACAGCTTGTAATTGTTCTTTGTGACAAGGCGGGTGGCCGAGCCTGTGCCATCCACATAGCTCCAGTTGATGAATTGGAGCTGGTCCGCAGAGCGGATTTGATAGGCAAACCCCTTTCCGTCCGTCTCCGGCGTACCGGGTTGGATATTGTCCTCCGCGCCGGACGTGCCGGTTCCGCTCATGTAGTTGAAGGCATTGCCAAAGAACGGGCAGACAGAATACCTGTAAGTGTATGTTCCGACAGTGAGCGTCCATTCCGCGTTCCGCTCATCCGCTGAGAGCAGACGCAAACCGTTTTCGCCGCTTTCAAAGGCGGTAAAGGTATAGCCGGGAATCTGCTCCCGCAGCTTTTCGCTGATTTCGGAAACCGCAGTTGTCCCCGCGCAGAATTTACTGGTGGTGAATGCAGGCTTTGTCTGCCCATCCTTCCAGTAATAGCCGTAGCCGAACCGGGTAATGACGCCGCCGTCATCGTGGGTCTCGCAAAGGCTCTCGCCCCGCTTTTCCGCCGAACCATCAAAGCCGATGTAGGAAATGTGATAGCCGTTGTTGGCGCCGCCGGTCTCGTATTCCCAATAGAACACGCCCAGTTTGCCAAGGTCGGATTCCATCACCCAGTCGCCGTAGTGGACATAATCTCCCGCCGCGTTGGTCACGCTGCCGGGGTAGGGGTAATTTTCCTCGTCCGTAGCGGCATGGTCATAGCTGGCGGACACCGTTCCAAAGCCGCCGATTTTCTGCCCGGACAGCTTTTCATCCGTGACCGGCTGCGCCCCCGAGCTGTCCGCTGCGTCATACAGCGCCACGCTGCCCCGGAAGGCGTAGGTTCCTCCGTTTAAGTAATAGCAGTCCCGCACAATGCCGCCCACGGTAAAGCCCTTGGTCTCCGCGCCTGCGGAAATCATGGACACCGCGCAGTAGCTATTTTGAATCGAGCCGCCGTTTTCCGCCGCAAAGCCGGCCAGCGTCACGCCACCGCCCTTGATCTCCTCAATATTGACCGCGCCGGTGACATAGCTCTGGCGAATCTGGCCGCTGCTGCTGCCGACAAGGCCGCCCACATACAGCTTGGCATAGGTGCTGGCGGCGTACAGCAGCGGAAATTCCGCGCTGCACCCCCGGATGCGTCCGCCCAGATTGCTGCCGACAAGGCCGCCCGCGTACACGGTACTGGCGCTGTACGCCTGCACCTGAAGCTGATACCCGGCCACGGCGCAGTTTGTGATCGTTCCGCTGTTTACACCGGCCAGTACGCCGATGTACGCCGTTTTCATCCGTGCGGACATCCGCAGCATCGGCCCGGACGCATCGGCCGCCACCGCCTGTGTCAGCACGATATCCCGCAGTTGTCCCCGGTTATAGCCGAACAGGCCCATATACGTCCCGTTGTCGGTAAAGCGCACGCCGGTAATGGAGTGGCAGCCTCCATCGTATTCGTGGATAAAGGACAGCGCCTCCGATTCGCCAATGGGCGGCTGGGTAGTGACCACCGTGCTGAGCGCCGTATAGTGCGCCCAGTCATAGGCAGAATAGTCGATATTCAACTCCTGTGCAAAGGAAGCAATCTCGGAGATGGTATCCCGGTAATCGCTGTAATAGCGGCTCAGGTTGTTGAGCTGGCGGGCCGTGCGGATACTGATGGTCTGCTCCGCCGTTTTCTCAATGACTGCCGCGCCCTCCACCGCCGTTTTCGCGAAATGCGGGTTAAAGGAATACGTCCGCTCATTGCCAATGGCGGCGATATAGTAATTGTCCACAGCGCCAGCGGTCTCAAGGTCTTCTTTACTAAAGCGCAAAAGCTGATACGTCCGTCCGTTTGCCTGAACGGTCACGGCATTTGTTCCATTCAGCGTAATCTCTTTTTTCGTCTGAACGCCCTTGACCGTATAGTTCAGCGTCACGGTCAGGCTCGCGGGTGGGACAGTTCCCTCGTAAACGGCGGCATAGCCATCACCCAACACCGCTTTTGTATCCTTCAGAGTGTCGATATTGCCGCCGTAGAAGCCGTAGCTTCCATCCGCATAGTATTCGTAGTAGGCCAGTGCGCCGGACTCAAACTCTGCCTTCCAATCGCCGTAATGCGGCAGATTTTTCAGCCGGGGGAACGTGTAGCTGCTAAGGCCGCTGACCTTCAACTCGTAGCGGACGGTGTTCAGTCCGCTGGTTTCATCGGTAAAGGCATCGCCCAGTTCCGCCGCAGCCTCTGTGCGGTCCGCGCTGGTCCATGTCCGGCTCGCGCCCAAGACAACATTTTCCTTACCGTCGCAGAGATAGTATACCTGACCTGCTGCGCTGCCGCCGGTCGCGGTGGAATATGTCAGCTTACCGTCCGTATCGTAGCCGCCCTCCGCCCTTTCCGTCATGAGCGCGCAAGCGGTATACACATTGGTCAAGCTGGCGCGCATTCCCGCAATGCCGGCGGTCTGATCCGCTGTCAGGAAACCGGCGGCATAGGCGTCCTCAACCTTGAGCATGGCCGTGTCGATGCCCACGCCCACAAGGCCGCCTGCAATACCTTGCGAGCCCTTTTCCAGCGTCAGGTAGCAGTCCGCGTAGCTGTGGGTCACAGACAGCTCACCGTCTACCCGGCCCACAAGACCGCCTACGGACATCACGCCTGCGGCAGTGGTAGCGGCAAAGCTGTTTTGAATCTCCGCGCTGCCGCCCGCTTCAATTCTGCCGACCAATCCGCCGGTATCGCCGCCCTGCAGCCACTGCTTGTTCCGGTTCGCGTCGGGCCCCACATGGCCGTGGCTGCGGCTGAGGTAGACCTGACAGTTCTCCAGCGTCAACGCTCCGTTCACGCACCCCACCAGCGCGCCTACCGCGCTGGAAGTAGCCGTTTTACCTGTCACATTCGCGCCGGAAAGCCGAATATTCTTCAGCAGCAGCATTTTCCCGGCGGAAACCGACTGAATGAGCCCCGCATCGCTGGCGACGTCCACCGGCAGGTCATAAATCACCGGGTAGACCCCCGTCGCGCTGCCGGTCTCCGCGCCTTCGAGCTGCTCCAGATTACTGTTGCGGACAGGCGTAAAGCCGAGATCGCCGTAAAGCGCTTTCCACTCATCGTCCGCGTCCCCGGCAAAATCAATGTCCCGGGTCTGGATCGCCTTGGTGATGGTATCTGACAGCTCAGATGCCTGATCCAAATTCTGAAGGTGCCGCGCATAGCGCAGCTCCGCCGTATCTCCGTCCTTCAAATCGGCAAACAGACTGTTGGTGGTCACCGTACAGGAGCCCTTGTCCACCAGCGGATTGTCGCTGGTCACAGTCACGGTGATCTTCAGATTTTTGCCCGGTGTCAGTTCATGAAAGCGGGTCTGCTTCGCAAAGCGCATTCCCTCCTCTAAGCTGTCCAGCGTCATGGTGGCCACATAGTTGGGCGCATCCCATTTCACCTCATCGACGGAGAAAGGCACCACCACCGGGTCGCCTGTCTCCGCTCCCGTGGCGTCCAGCTCCCAGATACGCGTCTGGAAGCTCAGCGTCATTCCCTTCAGGGGGCAGATGACCCGGAGCTGCAAATGGTCGGTATTGATGATCTCCGCATACGGCTCCAGTGTGCCGGTGGTCTCTATCTCCACGGTGTCGCCGCTGTAATAGCCCACCTGCGCGCCATCACTGATACGGTAGGCCCGGCTGCGGAGCCGGTCAAATTCCGATGGGCTGTACCGCTGTGCCATGCCGCTGCCGCCGTAAAACACGGCGTAGACGCTGCCGCCCTTGGGATCGTATTCCACCACCCAGTCCGCGTTCCACAGCTCATCGTCCGCCTGTCCCTCCGGGAACAGGTCCGCGGCGGCACAATTTTCTTGCAGTTTGTCCGCCGAGGTCACATAACACAGCGTATTTTCCCCGATGTTGGAGTCCGTGTTGCCCCAAGGCTCCAGCCCCAGCTTGTTAATGCCACGATCTCCATCCCGTGTCCACGCGTACAGTGACTCCATTCCGGCTGCCTGAAGCTGGGTCATGCGGTTCTGCACAGCAGTGAACACCAGCTCCGCCTTGCTGTCCAGCTCCTGCTGGCGGAACTCCTTCTGGTACTTGGAAATAGGAATCATGGCAAGGGCAAACAGAACAACAAGAATCGCCACGGTCAGCATGACCTCTGCCAGCGAAAATCCACGGTTGTCGAATCTGTTTGCCCTTTTCATCGTCATATTCTCCTTGTATCTGTTACTGACGAACCTCAAAATACGTGATGACCATAGCGGTCTTAACGCCGCTCTCTCCCCTTCCCGTTTCCGTCTGAATGCTCAGATCGGAGATCTTGTTCATGTAATCGCTGCCGCTCAGCGCGTCTAAAATGGCGCGGCTTTGAGTGTAGGTCGCTGTGGTATAGCTCAGGGAGATAGGTCGGAGAACGATATAGTCCTCCTCTGTGGTCCCCGCGCTGAAATCCAGAGAATACTCCTGCGCGGAGGCCAGAATCCGGTGCAGCTCCACCATCAGCGCCTTACTGTTGTCATAGGCGGGGATGGGCTTGACGTCACCGCGCTGCCGCAGCTCCGCCACGGCAGACTCCATTTTCTTCAGCTGCTCGGCCCGCACCAGCTCCGTGGTCAGCTCCGTCTGCTCCTGCTCGGTGCTGTCCCGGTAGGCGGCCACCTGATCGTTGATGGGCTCAAAAATGAGCTTATAGTAGCCCAAGGCCATCACCAGCACGATCAAGATCAGCAACATGACCTTTTCCCGGCCTGTCAGCTCCCGGTTCATTCCTCCACCTCCCTGCACAGCGTAATGCTCACGGAGAAGCTCAGAATCGAAGCGGGATGCTCCTTTTCCGTTTCCGCCATGTTCAACTCCACATTTTCTACAATGGGACTTTCCCCGATTTTCTGGAACATTTGGGAAATCTGGTCCAGGCTCATGCCGGACATGGCGACCACCGCCTGATTATCCCGAATCAGAACGGAGGTGACCGTCCCCTGTGACTGCATATCCCGCTCGATAAGGTCTAAAACCCGCTGGCGGTCCACGGCGGCATACAGCGCCGCATTGGGACTTTCCGAATCCACGGCGTCATTCATCCAGTCCGTAGAATAGGTGCGGTATTCCGCCAGCACCCGGTCATAATCCTCCAGCGCGGTCTCCACCGCCGTATACTGGCTGTGGACCTGCTCATAGGCCCGCTGGGCCTCCGTGAGCCGCCGGTACTGGTCGATTACGCCGAATTTGGCGGCCGCGCCTGCCAGCACGCAGATGAGCACGCCGCCGATAATGAGCATAGTCAGCTCCCGGGTGCGGTCCTCCCGCATATTCATATTGATGCCGCTCTTGCGGGGATAACGGCCATGGACCCGGACCGGCTGGGTCCCCTTTTTCTCTTGCTCGTTCATCGTTTTCCTCCCCGGAAGCTCTCAAACACACCCGCAATGGCCCGCAGGTACAGCCATGGCTCCTCCTCCGGGCGCTGTTGCTCCGGCAGCAGGTCTGTTGCCGGATGGACCTCCAGCCGGGTGGTCTCGGCAATGGTCTCCCGCAGCGCCGCGATGCCCGCGCCGCCGCCGCAGAGATACAGCTCCTTCAGCTCCCGGTCCCGGTTGTTGTAATTGTAGAAATTCACGGCCCGGACGATCTCGCCCGCGAGACGGGCATAGAGCTCCTGGGCGTAATCGGATTCCAGCACGCCGTTATAGTCGCTGTTCTTATAGCTGTGGGCCACATGGACGTCCACGCCGCAGTGGTCGGCAATGAGGCTGTCCAGCTCCGCGCCGCCGACCTCCACGCCCCGGCGGCTGTCAAAGCGGCTGCCGTGGAAAATGTAGAGATATGTACTGCGGTGACCAAGGCTCACGATGCAGCGGTCGGTATCCTCACCGCCGTGATGGGCGATGTGCTCCTCCAGCAGTGCGCTGTAAGCGCTCTCGTCCGGCGTCAGCACCCGCTGGCGGAAGCCCGCCCGGCGGAACATGGCCCGGTATTCCTCCACGGAGGATTTCAGCATGGCGCAGGCGAACAGCTCCATCTTCTCCGGCTGCCCGTCCGAGCCGTTCAAAATGCCCTGCATGGAATAATCAAAAAAGTAGCGGTTCTTTTCCTCCGTCAGAAAATCCCGGAATTCATAGGGCAGGTTGTAGCGGAGCTGCTGCTCCGTCATCAGCGGCAGCGTCACGGAGCGCACAAAGTGGTCGCCGGTGTTCAGCACCATGGCGGCGTTCGTCAGGGGGATGCCGTGGCCCTTGGCCATGTCCCGGATAAAATCCGCCATGGCGTCCATGGACAAAATTCTCCCGTTTGAGACCATGGCGTCCGGCAGCTCCGCCGTAATGGCGCGCTTGAGCTCCCTGCCGGAGAAATATACCATTTTTACGCTGTTTTCGCCAATGTCAAAGCCAACGAGCTTCCCCATATATCAACCTCTCACATTCCAAAAAGACTCAGATACCATTGGAGGACCCTGTCCCCCGTCAGCAGCGTGACCCACGCCGCCGCCGCGATGGACGGCCCCCACGGAATCGGCGCATCCCTCCGGCCGGAGGCCAGCCCCGCGCAGATGCCCAGCACACAGGCCAGCAGCAGGCATAGAAGATTTCCCATCCAGCCGAGATACAACCCCGTCAGGGCCAGCAGCTTCAAATCGCCGCCGCCCATGGCCTCCCGGCCCATGCGCTTTTCCATCATGAGCACCACCGCCAGCAGCGCTCCCGGCACGGCAAGGCCGCCCAGCGCGCCCTGTATCAGCCGGTGCAGCGGCTCCGGCTCCCACACAAGGAACACGATAAACACCCCGGTGCCGAACAGTAAAAATCGGTCGGGTATGATGTACCCCTCCAGATCCGCGAACGCGCAGGCCAGCAGCACGCAGGCCAGCAGCCACGCCTCAAGGACTTGGAGCGAAATATCATACTTCAGCAGGGCGCTGACAAACATCGCGCCCCCTGCCAGCTCCCCCCACACATGGCGGGCAGAGAGCTTTGCGCCGCAGTAGCGGCATTTCCCCTTGGAGCACACATAGCTCAGCACCGGCACAAGGTCCCGCACCCCCAGCACATGGCCGCAGGCATCGCAGTGGGACCGGCCCCGGAGCACGCTTTCGCCGTGGAGCATCCGCCACGCCAGACAGTTCAAAAAGCTGCCCATGCACGCGCCCAGAAGCACGGCCATTGCGCAGCAGTAAACAGTGATTGGCAGGGACAGACGCAGCATAGGTTCTCCTTTTCCATGCCTTTACCCGGGGCACGGCCGCCAACCCCCGGCCGTGCCCCGGATCAGGGCATTGCTCCGGCGGGAGCGGGTCGGTGCTCCCGCCGGAATAGTAGCTTGAAATTACTCAGCAATAATTCCGCTAACCTTTCCATCGGCTATGGTATACTTAATGCTCTTCTCCTTGCTCCAAGTAACATCGCTGCCGACCGCAAAATTTCCGCCAACCTTTGCGGTGTTATCGGCATCATCAGAGCTGCCCTTCGTCTTGTAGGTGCCAGATGTGGTGCTAACAGAGCCGTCATCATTCAGATAATACGGACCAGTTCCGCCGACAGTCATGACCTCCAGCTGCGCGGCAGCATAGCCGGAACGGATGTTGGCAAGGTCAGTGCCGGCCTTGGCCTTGTTCAGAGCAGAGGTGAAGGTGGGAATTGCCACTGCCACCAGCACGGCGATGATAGCCACCACAATGAGCATTTCCATCAGGGTAAAGCCCTTTTTGTTGTTCAATTTCTTGAGCATAAATCTTTTCTCCTTTGTGTTTTTCTTTTTATATCGCCCTGCCCGGGTTGCAGGCAGGGAGGATACCGTATTACGCCATGGAACCGTACATACTGAACATTGGCAGATACACCGCCAGCAGCAGCACCATAACAATGACCGCAAGGCCGATGGTGATGACCGGCTCCAGCACCGCCAGCAGGCGGTTTGTGATGGTCTCCACCTCGCTGTTGAAATACTGGGCCACAACGTCCAGCGTGTCCACCAGCGTGCCGGAGCTTTCGCCCACGCCGATCATTTCCCGTAGCATGGGGGGAAACAGCTTTACCTCGCCCATGCCCTCGGCCACGGTGCGGCCCCGCTCCACGCTCTGCCGCACCTTACCGGCGGCCAGCGCGAACATATAATTGCCGGAGACCTCACCGGCCACCAACAGCGCCTTTGGCATCGGCAGACCGGCGGAAAGCATAGCGGACAGGGCGGCGGCAAACTGGCCGGAGGCGCTCATGGTCCGCAGCCGCCGCAGGGGCGAGCGGGTCAGTGCGTAGTTCGCCAGCACGATGCGGCCCCGCTCCGTGCGGCGGAAGCTGTAATAGCCGATGCCCGCCGCGGCCACCAGCAGCACCAGCACCCACCACCACTTGACGAAAAAGCCGCTGACAGCCATGAGGCCCCTGGTAATGGCGGGAATGTCCGAGCCAAGCTCGGCAAATGTATTCGTAAAGGCCGGAACGGCCTTCACCATCACGATGATGACAACGATAATCGCCGTGACGATGACCATAGCCGGATAGGTCATGGCGCTGACCACCTTGGCCCTGGCCGTGGAGGAGCGCTCATAGTAGCCCTGCAGCCGCTTCAGACACGCCTCCAGCGAGCCGGACTGCTCACCGGCCCGGACGGTCTCCACAAACGTGGCGGGAAAGCGCACCTCCCGGTTGCTTTCGAGGCTGTCCGCCATGGAGCGGCCCGCGCCCACCTCCTCCGCCGCCTTTTCCAGCGCGCGGCGGAGCTGCTTGTTCCGGGTCTGGGCGGCCACCATTTGCAGACACCGCAGCGCGGTCAGGCCCGAGGAGAGCAGAATGGAGAGCTGGGAACAGAGCATCGCCAGCTCCTTTTCCCTGATGCGGGTATTGACGGGGCGGGTAAGCGGATTGCCCTGTTTTTCCTTTACCGGCTCGATTTTGGTGATGAACGCGCAGCGGTCCCGCAGTTGGGACACCGCCTCAAATTCGTCATAAGCCCGAATGACGCCGGTGACCTTCGCCCCGTCAAGGCTCTGGCCCCGGTAGCGATAAGTGGTCATATCCGCTCCCTCCTTTCCCGGTTATGCTTTGGTTTCTTTAATCCTCCGCCGTGCTGGTAATAACGCGGGCGGCCTCCTCCACTGTGGTGATGCCGCTCAGCACCAGATGCTGGCAGCTCTCCCGCATGGTGACAAAGCCGTTTTCCCTTGCGGCGGCGGACAACTCCTCCGTCTCCGCGCCCCGGCCGATCAAATGCCCCAGCTTGCTGTTCACCACAAGGATTTCCAACGCCGCCCGGCGGCCGATGTAGCCGGTGTGATGGCACTCCGGACAGCCCTCGCCCCGGTAGAAGACGGTGCTGTCATCCTGCGGCAGACCGAGGGCCTCCAGCTCCTCAATAGGCGGCTTGTAGGCCCGCTTGCAGTGGGGGCATATCTTCCGCACCAATCGCTGGGAGATGACGCCCCGCAGCGCGCCGGAAATGAGCCACGGCTCCACGCCCATGTCCCGCAAACGGGTCACGGCGGAAATAGCGTCATTGGTATGCAGAGTGCTCAGCACCAGATGGCCGGTGATGGCGGCCCGGATGGCAATATAGGCGGTTTCGCTGTCGCGAATCTCGCCCACGGCGATGATATCCGGGTCCTGACGCAAAATGGAGCGCAGGCCGCTGGCAAAGGTCATGCCGGTCTTTTCGTTGATCTGGCACTGGTTCACGCCGGGGATGTAATACTCCACCGGGTCCTCCAGCGTCATGAGGTTCGTTTCCTCATTTGCAAGCTCCTGCAGCATGGCGCACATCGTCGTGGATTTACCGGAACCGGTCGGGCCCACAATCAAAATTACGCCGCTGCTGTTTTTGAGCAGCGCATCATACTTTTGCAGGTCTGTGCCCTCAAGACCGATGGACTGCTTCGTGATCGTATGCCCGGATTTATCGAGCAAACGCAAAACAATCTTTTCGCCGTAAATCGTCGGCATGGACGAGATACGCAGGTCGATCTCGTGGTGACGCACCTGCACCATGGCACGGCCGTCCTGCGGGATCTTACGCTCGGAAATATTCATGCCACCCATGATTTTCAGGCGGGAAATAACGTTGCCCTGCAAATTTGCGGGCACGGTCAAAATCTTTCTCAAAATGCCGTCGATACGCATGCGCACCACCATTTCGCCCTCCTGCGGCTCAAGGTGGATGTCGCTCGCGCGCTCCAAAAAGGCGCGCTCAATGACGGAGTTTACAAAGCGGATCGTCGGCGCGGCAGACGCGTTGCCGGCATCCGTCTGGTTCATCTGCACCGGCACGATATCCGGTGTGGATGTGCCGACCTCTCGCTTCATTTCTTCAATGGCGCGGGCCGTGCCTTCGCTGCCGTACAATGTGCCGATGGCCTGCTCGGTCGCGCGGCGCGTGGAGATCATCGGCACAACACGCTTATGCGAAGCGGCCTTAATC
>ENA-UPXC01002254-UPXC01002254.1-human-gut-metagenome-genome-assembly--contig:-NODE-2254-length-23423-cov-5.144008_pt1 | contig 23423 bp, 16 predicted proteins | sample MGYA00250047_ERZ773371 | MGnify/ENA primary metagenome ERZ773371 (study PRJEB29103, sample SAMN06111975) | human gut metagenome | biome: human gut; feature: ankylosing spondylitis patient; material... | reverse complement strand
CAGGCAAAAATCCCATTGCCGTAGGCAATTTTTAATGGATTTTTGCGCGTGACTGTGAAGGTACTGAACAGTTACAGTTTGAGATAAAACGACGGAACAGAACGGACAGAAGAGTAGGAGGTCCTTATGAGAAAAACGCTGAAATTTCTCATAGCATCAGGGGCGTGCCTTGTGATGGCAGGGACGGGACAGATGAGCGCCCAGGCGGCGATGAATCTGGAGACGGATGCCCCGGTCGCTGGTGCGTCAGTGGCGATCAATAATTACTATGCGAGCAGCTTGAACCCGGAAAAAGAGCTGGCGGAGGCATTTGCTTCTAAAGAAGTTCTGGCAGTGGCGGGAGCCGGTCAGACGGGCGTGACAGGCGGCGCGCAGACAGCCAAACCGGCACAGGTGGCAGCAGAGACGAAAGCCCAGCCAAAGGAGACAACTGGCGAGACTGAGGCGGTTGTCCGCGCGATGTCCAAGTCGCTCTACGATAATATCGCGATTTCCCGTGTGACCAATTATGTCAATGTTCGCGCACAGGCGAGCACAGGCAGCGAGGTAGTCGGAAAGATTTACAATAACTGTGCGGCGACAATTCTGGACACGGTGGACGGCGAGGGCGGCAAATGGTATCATATCCAGTCGGGTTCCGTGACCGGTTATATTAAAGCACAGTATTTTGTGACCGGCGAGGAGGCGTCCAAGATTGCCAGGGAAGTCGGCACAACCTACGCGAAGGTTACAAATACTTCTACGCTTCGCCTGAGAGAGACGCCGAGCTTAGAGGGCAAGACGCTGGATCTTCTTTCTGCCGATGCAGAGTATGAGGTGATCGGAGAAGAGGGCGATTTTGCCAAGATTTCCGTCGATAATGATCTGGTCGGATATGTGTATAAAGATTATATTACGACGCAGGTAGACTTTAAGCAGGCAGTTTCCGTAGCTGAGGAACAGCAGCAGAAAGCTGAAGAAGAAAAACTGAAACAGGAAGCGAATGCGGCGATCGAGAACCTGGAACAGGTAAAGAAGAAAGCCGAGGAAGAGTCGAGGGCAGCGGAAACCACGGCAGCGGCGAAGGAAACCACGGCAGCTGCCAAAGAGACGACCAAAGCACCGGAGACTTCCTACAGCGGAACAATAGAGGCGAATCCGAGCGAAAGCAAGGCAGCTGGGACGACAGCGGCAGCCAAGGAGACGACAAAGGCAGCTGAGACGAAAGCGCCGACTACCGCGGCAGCGACGAAAGCGACCACTGCAAGCGGCGTTGGACCGGGCGGCGGACCAGGCACAGGCGGTACGTCCTCTTCTGGAAATGAAGTAACAAATGCTACCCGTTCTGCGGTTGTGGCATACGCAAAGCAGTTCCTTGGAAATCCGTATGTATACGGCGGAACCAGTCTGACAAACGGCGCGGACTGTTCCGGATTTACAATGAGTGTATTTGCACATTTTGGTATTTCAACCGGACGAAGCTCGAGAGATCAGGCGGCAAAGGGCAAGGAGGTTGCGGTCAGCGCAGTACAGCCGGGCGATCTGCTTTTTTATGCGAGCGGCAATTATATCAATCACGTAGCACTTTACATAGGCAATGGACAGGTTATCCACGCAAGTACGGCAAAGAGTGGCATCAAGATTTCGCCGTCCAACTACCGAACACCGTGTAAGGCAGTTTCATTCTTAAATTAGTAAACGCAGATAAAGGAGTATATCGGTTCTTACGGAACGATTTCATATCCGTAGGGCGCGGTGGGAATACCGCAAAATTACGTTGCCAGCGGGGCAGAAGATTTCTGATCGGTGAGACAAGCAATTTTGCGGTATTTTTTCATTTTCATAGGAAAATGTGTGCACTCGCGCGAAGAAGAATTATGTCGCAGGCGACCGCGCGAGGCGCGAGAATGTGCCAAGGCACATTCTTTTTCATAAAAAAGGAGAAAAATCATGGCAGAATTAAGAGAACTTTCCGTAAACCAGTTCGTAGAAGAAACTGCTTCGAAGACGTCTGTACCGGGAGGCGGAAGCGTGTCGGCGATGGTGGGGGCGCTGGGCGCGGCATTGATGGAAATGGTGGCAAATCTGACGATCGGAAAGGAAAAATATGCCGGGGTGCAGGAGGAAATGCAGGCGCTGGCAGCTGAGGGCGCTGCGCTGCATGAGGAGCTGCTGGCGGGGATCAAAAAGGACAGCGAATCGTTCAATGGATATATGAGAGCGCTGAAGCTTCCGAAGGAGACGGAGGAGGAGAAAAAAATCCGCACTGCCGCCCTGCAGCAGGGGTTAAAAGAGGCGACCGAAGCGCCGCTTGCGATTGCGGAGTCAGCGGCAAAGATTTTTCCGATGGCGGAAGCGGTCGTAAAGAGGGGCAATAAAGGTGCCGTTTCCGACGGTCTGATTGCGGCGATGTTAGCCCGGACAGCGGTTGTGGGTGCGCTCTTTAATGTGAAGATCAATCTGGCATCGATCAAGGACGAAAGTTATGTATCAGAACTTGAGAAAAGAGTAGAAAAACTGGAATCGGTTGCAATTTTTTGTGAAAAATCAATTTTGTGTCTTTCCAAATTGTCAGACACAGTATATAATAGATAACATTCACAGCCTTTCTGGGAAATTCACAGGGGGGGGATCTTCCTTACAGAAGATAAAGCAGATAACATTCACTGTGTGAAAACTTCCGGAACAGGCAAAACCGCAAAAACAGGGAGGTACAGGAGTAATGATGACAGATATTGAGATTGCACAGGCAGCGAATCCACTGAAAATCGGTGAGATTGCACAGGCAGCAGGCGTAGACGAGAAGTATCTGGAGCAGTATGGAAATTATAAGGCAAAGGTTGACTACAGTCTTCTGAAAGAGACCGAGGGCAAGGATGGAAAACTGATTCTGGTGACCGCGATCAACCCGACTCCAGCCGGAGAAGGAAAGACCACGACCACGGTCGGTCTGGCAGACGGATTGAAACGTCTTGGCAAAAAGGTAACCGTAGCGCTTCGTGAGCCGTCGTTGGGACCGGTCTTTGGTGTCAAAGGTGGTGCAGCTGGCGGCGGATATGCACAGGTCATTCCAATGGAGGATATCAACCTCCATTTTACCGGTGATTTCCACGCGATCGGCGCAGCAAACAACCTGCTGGCAGCGATGCTGGACAATCATATCTATCAGGGCAATGCACTCCGCATCGATCCGAAGCGTATTACCTGGAAGCGTGTTGTCGATATGAATGACCGTCAGCTCCGCAACATCGTAGATGGTCTGGGACGCCGCGTGGATGGCGTGACCCGTGAGGACGGATATGACATCACGGTTGCCAGCGAGATCATGGCAGTTCTGTGCCTGGCACGCAATATTACGGATCTGAAAGAACGCCTTTCCAAGATTATCGTAGGTTATACCTATGACGAGGAACCGGTCACTGCCGGTGATCTGAAAGCAGCGGGCGCGATGACGGCTCTTTTAAAGGATGCCCTGAAACCAAATCTGGTACAGACCTTAGAGCATACACCGGCATTTATCCACGGCGGTCCGTTCGCGAACATCGCGCATGGATGTAACTCCGTCATTGCGACAAAGATGGCATTAAAGCTGGGTGATTACACGATCACAGAGGCTGGCTTCGGCGCTGACCTGGGTGCGGAGAAATTCCTGGATATCAAGTGCCGGATGGCAGAGCTGAAACCGTCGGCGGTCGTTGTAGTAGCGACAGTACGTGCCCTGAAGCATCACGGCGGCGTGGCGAAGGCTGACTTAAACGCAGAGAATCTGGAAGCACTGGAGAAGGGACTTCCGAACCTGATGCAGCATGTAGAAAATATTACCAAGGTATATGGACTTCCGTGTGTCGTAGCGATCAACCGCTTCCCAATGGATACCGAGGCAGAATTAAAGCTGATCGAGGACAAGTGCCATGAGGTCGGTGTCAATGTAGCTCTGTCCGAGGTATGGGCGAAAGGCGGAGAAGGCGGCGAGGAGCTGGCAAAAGAAGTCATCCGCCTGTGCGAGACTGAGAGCGATTTCCACTACTGCTACGAGACCGATACAACCATCGAGGAGAAGCTGGATGCGATCGTGAAGAAGATCTACCACGGCGACGGCGTTGTACTCACGGATGCAGCAAAGAAGCAGGCAAAACGCCTGACTGAGCTTGGATTTGGTAACTATCCGATCTGTATGGCGAAGACGCAGTACAGCTTTTCGGACAATGCGAAGCTGCTCGGCGCACCGAAGAACTTTACAGTAACTGTCCGCAACCTGAAAGTATCCGCGGGCGCAGGATTCATCGTAGCGCTGACCGGCGACATCATGACGATGCCAGGACTTCCGAAGGTGCCGGCGGCAGAGAAGATCGATGTCGATGAGAATGGACGGATCACGGGTCTGTTCTAAAAAAAGAAGTAACTGTTCAGTAGGTCTGCGCATTTACTGCGCGTGACTGTGAAGGTACTGAACAGTTACGAAAAGAAATAGAATATGAATGGAACTTAACACAACGCAAAAAGGGGAACTGCCACATGGCAGCTCCCCTTTTTGCTAGGAAACTTGTCTACTTATAGTACGAAGCGATGAATTAAAATTCTGGTTCGATCAATCCGTAGGTGTTGCCTTTACGTTTGTAAACAACATTGACCTGCTCGGTCTCGGAATTCAGGAATACATAGAAGCTATGTCCTAAGAGTTCCATCTGTACACAAGCCTCTTCCGGATCCATCGGCTTCATAGCGAATTTCTTTACTTTGACGATATCTACTTCGTCGTTGGAATCATATTCTTCGTTTATGAAGAGGTCAGAGAATGCAACAGCTGCCTGTTTCTTGTCTACGATTTTATTCTTATATTTTTTGAGCTGACGCTCGATGATTTCTTCTACCAAATCAATCGATACATACATATCGTTGCTTTCCTGCTCTGCACGGATGATGGTGCCTTTGACAGGGATGGTAACCTCGATCTTCTGACGATCTTTCTCAACCGTAAGTGTGATATTCACTTCAGTGTCCTGATTGAAGTATCGCTCTAACTTTCCGATCTTCTCCTCTACAGCTGCTTTTAACCCCGGGGTAACATTGATATTTCTTCCAGTAATCTTATAACGCATAATCATCGCTCCTTTTTATTGGGATGGCTATAGTATACCACTTTTGGATGTTAAATTCAACCTTTTTCGCAAAATTGTCAACACAATTAATTGAAAAACAGGTCGAAATACTGTGTCGTTTGATTTTTCACGAATTGCTGTTGTTTTATAAGGGATTTGCGCGCGGTTTGTGCGGCGGACAATGAAATATGAAAAAAGAGTCTTGCAGGATAGGTCAGAATGGGTGTGTTTTTGCAACAGAAAAAGGTCGAAAAAGCTAGGAAAAACGGGGATTTGGAGGCAATGCGAGGGTTCTTCATTTGTCAATAGATCTGCTTGTATTTTTGGAAGAAATATGCAAGTTTATGAGATCTGAACAAAAAAGAAATCAAAATGCGCCGGGGAAAACGGGGGCTTCGTGAACAGATGGAAATTGTGGATAATGTGGATAAGTCGGTGTAAAACTCCATTTTCCCTAAAAAAGGGAGAAAATGGGTGTGCAAAACTTATCCACAAAACTGGGGACAAAATGTGGATAATGTGGACAACAAGAAAGTCGAACATATATTTTGTGCAACTTGTCTGGTTTACCATAAAGTTGGCGGGATGGCAGAAGAAAAAACGTTTTACCTGGATAGGCAGGGAGGCGGCGTTTTACAGCTGGCACCCTGAACGGGAGCGAAGCAGGGTGGAATTTAGAGAAGTTCCAGAAACTTCTTGACCTGCGGAAGCCGATCACTGGTGGGCTGGCAGAGCAGATATGTATTGCGGACGAAGGGCGTGCCATCCTGCCAGAAAAGTGCCTCGGTGTAGCCGTCAAAATTATTCAGGCAGATGGAAGGCAGGATACTCCAGCCAAGCCCATACCGCACCATTTCCTTGCAGGTATCGATGCTGTCGATCTGGAAATTCCGTCGGATGCCGGTCAGTCCACGCGCTTCGAACCAGGAGAAGAGCTGGGAATTTAAGCCGGAGTCGGTGTTGTGGCTGATGTACGGATAGTCGGTCAGAGGACGCCCGGCGTCCTCGCGGCTGCAGATCAGGCACATGGGTTCGGAGGCGAGAAGAATCTTTTTGCCGTCCCAGTTATATTCGCCGCGCAGGATGGCGAGGGAGATTTCTTCTTTGCAAAGCATCTTGTAGAGCTGGCGGCTCTGCTCGGTCGTGATATGCACCTCTACTTTGGGATAGCGGTCTGTGTAGTCCTTGAGGATTGCCGGGAGGCGGTAGTGGGCGTAGTTCAGGGAACAGCCGAGTCGCAACGTGCCGCAGATGTAGTCCTGGCTGGCGGCAGCGAGTTCTTCCATCTGCTCCATATTTTTTAGGATCGTGCGGGCGCATGGCAGCAGGCTTTCGGCTGCCGGGGTGAGGAGCACGCCGCGCTTGGAACGGATGAGCAGCGGACAGTGCAGTTCTTCTTCCATCTTCTGAATCCGCTTGGTGATGGCAGGCTGTGTCATATAGAGAGACTGCGCCGCCTTTGTTATATTTTTGTGCTGGTCGAGCGCCAGCAGCAGTTCATAATCACGTTTATCCATATCGAACTCCTTATCATTCCAAATTGTTATGAATCTTGATAAGATCATACCATTTTACAGCGGATGGGGCAATGAGTTATAGTATGTATAAGGAAAAATTAATAGTAGGTTGTAACTGTTCACAGGTGGGGATTTTTTTGAACTGAAAATTCCGTACGATACAGGGCAGGGGCGAAGGAAAACTTCGTTTAAAATTTTGTGGCTGATTTTCCGCCAGCCGCACCCGAATTTCAGAGGCGGACGCAACGCCAACGCCTCAGAAATTTGGGCACAACTGACAAAAAATCATCTCGCAAAATCAAACACAGAAAGATTCCGAGAGTACATTTATAGGAGAAGGAGGAGAATTATGTACATGAAAAAATATCCATGTGTCTACATGAGAGGAGGTACCAGCAAAGCGGTATTTTTCCACGAGAAGGATCTGCCGGAGGATAAGAGTCTTTGGGATGATATTTTCCTGAAAGTCATGGGTACCCCGGATGTGAAGCAGATTGACGGCATGGGAGGAACGGTTTCCTCGACCAGCAAGATTGCGATCATTGCACCGTCTGACAAGCCGGGCGTGGATGTGGAATACACATTCCGTCAGGTGGATATCGTGATTCCGAGAGTGGACGGAAGTGCAAACTGCGGAAACATCTCATCGGCGGTTGGTCCGTTTGCGATTGATGAAGGTCTGGTTCCGGCGGTTGAGCCGATCACGGTGGTGCGCGTGTTAAATACGAACACCAATAAGATCATTGAGGAACATGTCCGCGTTGAGGACGGCCATGCGATGGTACACGGCGACGAGGTAATTCAGGGGGTTCCGGGAACAGGTTCCCGCATCAATATGTATTTTGAGGATCCGGCTGGTTCCAAGACCGGAAAGCTGTTCCCGACCGGTCAGAAAAAAGAGGTATTCGATGTACCGGGATATGGTCCGGCGGAAGTGACTGTACTTGATTGTTCGAACCCGATGGTATTTATCAAAGCATCGGATCTGGGAATTAAGGGATCTGAGCTTACGGAACTGAATCAGAATAAAGATGTGATGGAACACATCGAGCGTATCCGCGGCATGGCGGCAGTGAAATGCGGTTTCGTGGAGAACTGGGAGGACGCGCGGACGAAATCGACGTCGGCTCCGAAAGTTTCCATCGTCTCTGCTCCGCAAGACTACATTAATATGGATGGAAATGAAGTAAAAGCGGATACGATGGATCTCTGTTGCCGGGCGATCTCGGTCGGCGCACTTCACAAGGCGTACCCGATGACTGTAGCAGTCGGAACAGGCGCAGCAGCACGGATTTCAGGCACAATCGTCAATGAGATTGTCAACCCGGCGCCGGATCAGGATATTATCCGTCTGGGACATGCGAGCGGCGTGACCGAAGTGGATGTTAAGATGGACGGCGAAAAAGTCATCAAGGGCGGCGTGACACGGACGGCGAGACGTATCATGGACGGCTGGGTGTATGTGAGAGACTAATGCAGGAAATGAAAGTGGAAGATAGCTGGAAAAGTAAAAAAGCAAGCTTTTCCACATTGCAATGGACGTCGTAAAAGAATAAAGGTAACCTGGCAACAAACACAAGATAGAAGAGGGAGAATGATTATGGGACTTCAGGTAATAGCACTTGGATGCCTGATTGGGGCGATTGTACTTGGATTTGTGAAGAAAACAAATGTAGGTCTGGTCTGCTTCGGTCTGGCTTTGATACTGGGAAAAATTGGCGGCATGGGTGCGTCAGATATCTATAAGGGATTTCCATTTAAGCTGTTTGCAACCTTGCTCGGAACGATGCTGTTTTTCAGCCTCTTACAGCAGAATGGAACTCTGGAAAAAATATCGGATCGTCTGATAGGACTTTGCGGGAAACATTTATTTTTAGTACCGATTATTATTTATGTAGTTAGTTTTGGTTTATCTGCAGCCGGACCGGGCGCGATCAGCGTGCAGTCGGTTACCGTCCTTTTTGCAGTTGCATTGGCAGTACAGATGAAGGTAAGTCCGATTTTGATGGGCGTCATGGCGATTCTCGGTGCGGTCGGCGGAACGGCTTCCCCGATTGCCCTGACAGGTATTATCGTAGGTGATATGATGACAGAGATGGGAATTGAAGGTTCCATCAACAATATTTTCATCGGTGTCAGCGTCAGCAACTTTGTCTGTGCAGTTGCGATGTATATCCTTTTAGGCGGCTACAAGCTGCGCGGAAATGCAGAGAGCGGCGAGAAAAAGGTAGAGAAATTTACGCGGGATCAGTGGCTCAGCCTGATTGCTCTGGTAATCATGGTTGTGCTGGTTGTCGGCTTCTCCTATGATGTAGGACTTCTCTGCTTCACACTGGCAATGATTCTGATTTTACTTGGAACAGCAGATGAGAAAAAAGCGATTAAGGCGATTCCGTGGAGTGTTCTGATTCTGATTGCAGGTGTCAATGTTCTGATGAATATTACCCAGACAATGGGCGGCATCGACCTGCTTTCCTCCATCCTGGCATCCTTTATGACGAAGCGGACGGCTGGTCCGATCATGGGCTTTACGGCAGGCTTAATGTCCTGGTTCTCCAGTGCAAACGGCGTTGTATTCCCGACTCTGATTCCGACGGTTCCGGATATCGCATCCCAGGTGGGCGGTGCATCCGTCATGCAGATTATCACTGCAATCGTGTGCAGCGCAACCGTTGCAGGTATCAGCCCGCTTTCAACCGGCGGCAGCCTGATTCTGGCAAGCTATGCACAGGAGACGGACTGCGGAGATAAAGAGCAGCAGAAGATGTTCGGTACTCTGTTTGCGCTGTCTGCGACGGTCGTTGTGATTGTGTGTGTACTGACCTTCGTTGGAGTGACAAGTTTTGTTGGATAATTGACAGAGTCAAGAGGAGAAAGCAGAAGTTCAGAAACCTGAATGCCATTTTGAATGGATTTGGTGTTGAAAATGGAACAGGCAGGTTTCTGAACAAACGTTAAGTGAAAGTTTAAGGAAAGGGAGAATCTACCATGAAACAGTTCGCATATGTAGGATGCCGCACCACCAAGGAGCGCAACGCCCGCGGCAAAGGCATCCGTATTTTCGAAATAGAAAATGGAACCTGGAAACCGGTTGGACTTTTAGAAGGTCCGGTGAATCCGTCCTATTTTTGTCTGAATGAAGCACAGGACATGCTGTATACCATTCATGGTGATTACAGCGAAGTCAGCGCTTATCGAATCCAGCCGGATGGAAAACTTGTCTACTGCAATACAGTGGGCACACATGGAACGAATCCGGTGCATCTGGTGCTTGACAGAAGCGGAAAATGGTTGTATGTGGCAAATTTACAGACCGGTGCAGTTTCACTGATTCCGGTGCTGAAGGATGGAAGTCTTGGAAAAATCAAGGAATTGTATTTCATTTCCGGTAACGGCGGTCCGGGTTATATTTCTCATCCGCATCAGACGATGCTTGACCGGAGCGGACGCTGGCTGGCAGTTCCATCCCAGGGACGGCTTCAGGGTGTCGGAAAAATTACATTATTTGAAACAAACGGAACAGAAGGAACACTGAGAGAGCATTTTGCCATCAAGGGACGCACAGGGGCAGAGCCGAGACACTGCGTATTTGCACCGAGCAATCGTTTCTGCTATTGCGTGAATGAGAAAGACAGTACGGTAGCGGCGTACCGGTTTGATGAGAACGAGGGAACGCTGGAGCCGATGCAGATTTTGACGAGTCTGCCGGAGGACTATGCTGGAGACGGCTGGGCGAGCGCTATCGATATGGATGCAGAGGGAAAGACCCTGTACGTATCGAACCGCAAGCATGACAGCGTGAGCGTGTACCATCTTGACGCTGAGACAGGCCGGATGAGCTGGATGCAGAACATTAAGACCGGCGGTGAACAGCCAAGATTTTTGACTGTCAGTCCGGATGGAGAGTGGGTTGCTGCAGCCAATGAGGTAACAGACACCATTGTATGCTTCAAGAGAAATGAGAATGGAAGTTTACAGGAAAATCCGGTGGTAGTAGAAACGGAGAGCCCCGTCTGCATAGTATTTAAGACCCGGTAGAGAAAAAAGCCGAGATATTTTTGAATTGAAAAGCCGATTTTTAGCAGAAAAATGAGAATGATTCGATTGGCACGAATCGTAACGAAAGGAGTACATATATGGTAACCTTACATGAGGGAAAACAATTCATTATAAATAACGATCACATTGCAAGTGCAGAGGAAGCTGCAAAGCTTTCTGAAGAAGCAGCAAAGAAAGAAACACTGACCTGGCAGGTGCTTTCAAAACACAATCACTCAGACAATATGGAACATCTGGAAATCCAGTTTGATTCTATGGGTGTGTATGACAATACCTACGTCGGCATTCTCCAGACAGCTTACGCAAGCGGTCTGAAAGAGTTCCCGATGCCGTGTGTATTTACAAACTGCCATAACTGTCTGTGTGCAGTCGGAGGTACTATTAACACCGATGTCCACAAATATGCAGAATCTGCCTGCCGCAAATCCGGTGGTATCTTCGTTCCGCCGCATGAGGCAGTCATCCATCAGTACATGCGTGAGATGATCGTTAACTCCGGCGATATGTCGATTGTATCCGATTCCCACACCCGTTATGGTACACAGGGTTCTGTCTCCATCGGCGAAGGCGGTCCGGAGCTTGCAAAGGCAATGCTGGGAAAATACTATGAGATCGACTATCCGGGTGTGATTGCCGTTCTTTTAACCGGTACCCCGAAGCCGTGGGTTGGTCCGATGGATGTGGCTTTGAGCATCATCGGCAAGGTATTTAAGAATAATTTTGTGAAGAATAAAGTCCTTGAGTTCATTGGACCGGGCGTACACAGCCTCTCAATGGATTTCAGAAACGGTATTGATACGATGACAACCGAGTCTGCCTGTCTGTCTTCTGTGTGGGCGACGGATGATAAGGTAAAAGAGTATTTTGAGATTCACAAGCGTCCGCAGGGCTTCAAGGAGATGGTTCCGGGCAATGCAGCACTTTATGACGGCGTAGTAGAGGTAAATCTGGATACGATCGTTCCGATGATTGCGCTTCCGTTCCATCCAAGCAATGCATATCCGCTGGCAGATGTCATCGCTGAACCGGAGAAATATTTAAAGATGGTAGAAAAAGAGGCAGAGCGTGTTTTCGAGAATAACAAGGATATTCATCTGGATCTCTGCTCCAAGATTCATGACGGCAAGATCAAGGTTGATCAGGCGGCGATCGCAGGCTGTGCAGCCGGTTCCTTCGAAAATATCTATGCGGTTGACCAGATCGCGAAGAAGATGGACAAAGGACTGGGAACCTTCCCATTCAATATTTATCCGGCATCTCAGCCGATTATGTATGAGTTAAACAAAATCGGTGTCTTAAATGACCTGATGGGATATGGGGTGCGTGTGAAGACAGCATTCTGCGGACCGTGCTTCGGCGCATCGGATGCACCTGGAAACAATGATTTCTGTATCCGTCATAGCACTCGTAACTTCCCGAACCGTGAGGGAAGCAACCCGGCAACCGGTCAGATCGCATCGGTTGCACTGATGGATTCCAAGTCAATCGCGGCAACTGCATTTAATGGCGGCTATTTAACCTCTGCAGAGAACTGCCCGGTTGTATTTGAAACACCATCCTATGAATTCAATGAGCACATTTACGAGAACATTGTATACAATGGATTTGGAAAAGCAAAACCGGAGACAGAGATCGTTTATGGACCGTCCATCAAGGACTGGCCGGAGATGGAGCCGTTAAAAGAAAATCTGTTATTACAGGTAGCCAGCGTAATCCGTGACGAAGTGACAACCACAGACGAACTGATTCCGTCCGGTGAGACAGCCTCCTATCGTTCTAATCCGTACAAGATTTCAGAATTTACCCTGATTCGTAAGGATCCGAAGTATGTTGGCCGTGCGAAAGCGGCACAGGAGTATGAGAAGGCTCGTCTGGCTAGTGACAGCGCTAAGGCTGGTGAATTTTATCAGGTACTGCAGGCAGCTGGCGTTACAACATCGCTTGAGGAGCTGATGCAGACAACCGGTATTGGTTCCGTACTGTATGCAAAACGTCCGGGTGATGGTTCTGCCCGTGAGTATGCAGCAAGCTGTCAGAAGGTGCTTGGCGGTCTGGCTGACATCTGTATCGAGTACGCAACCAAGCGTTACCGCAGCAACTGCGTCAACTGGGGTATCCTTCCATTTACCTGTGATGAGGCGGAAATTAATCTGGAAGCTGGCGAGTATGTATATCTGCCGGGTATCCGTGAAGCAGTTGAAAAGGGTGCAAAGGAATTTGAAGCAACCGTTATCGGAACAGACGGCAGCAGCCGGAAGCTTATGCTGGCTCTCAAGGATGTGACCGAGGCGGAGAAGGAAGTTCTGCTGGCGGGAAGCTTGATTAACTTTTACAAAAACACAAAATAAAAATGGGAATCGGGCGGTTGCTTGTGAGTATTGTGAGTAGACGCTGAATCCTGTCTGTACGCCCGGAATCCCGGATGCCCGATGGGGCGGGGACTGCGGGCGTATAATCAGTCGCGAAAGATTGAAACAGCCAAAACGTGAGAAATAGTTTAAAAGAAAGGGAAAGAGAGTCTATGAATATAGAAGAAATGCAGGCGCAGAGAGACGCTGATTATGAAAAATATAAGGCAGAAGGGCGCATCTGGGGCACAGTTCCGCGCGAAAAGATTGTGCAGATTCAGATTCCACGTACCAGCAAAGAGGTGATTGACCGCTACTATGCGCTGGAAGATATGAGTACGGCTGTATCGGACATTCTGGATACTTACGGCATTCACGGTGCTGTTCCAAACACCTGCTTAAAGCCAGTCAAGGCAGGCTCACGCCTGGTGGGAACAGCTGTCACGGTCCGCAGCATCCCGTCCCGCAAGACGGCGACGCAGGGACAGCGAGACAAAGATAAGATTTTGATGTCCACGAAGGATATTTTCTACCTGGGCGAGGCGGGCGATGTGCTGGTGTCCGATTTCGGAGGCAATCTGGAGTATTCCAATATCGGTGGCCAGAGCTGCCATCTGGCGAAAGTACGTGGATTTGCAGGCTGCATCGCTTATGGAAGCTGCCGCGATACGGAGGAGATCAGCCGGATGGATTTCCCGGTCTTTTCCTGCGGCGTGACGCCGATGACCGGAAAATACCGCATGGAGTGTGCAGAAGTGAACGGACCGGTCAGCCTCTGCGGCTGCCTTGTCATGCCGGGCGACCTGATCGTGGCAGACGGTTCGGGTGTCTGCATTGTTCCGAATGAGCTTGTCGAGGAAGTGCTTGAAAAAGCGGAGAAGTCCGCGGCAAAAGAAGAAGAATTTTCCCGGATTCTGGAAGCAGGCGGCGGGATTGAGGAACTGAAAAAAGCAAAATAATAAATAGGTATTTTCGGGGGATATATTTCATAGAAACAGGGATTTGTTTACCATGCTGGAAGCGAGGTAAGCAGGTCCCTTTGTTCGTGTATGGAGGGTCTTGTTTTATGGCTGGGATTTTCCGGGTACGGCAGGTTCGGGTTATCTCAGCCGGGCGCGTGCGCAGCGTAAATGTAAAAAAATAATGAAATCATTGAATAAAATTCCCGTTAGTGTTAAAATAAATAAGATTGTATAACTATGCCTATATGATCTTTATGTATTAAAACATATCATTTATGATGGAATGAAATAAAATAACTAGATTTAGAATGTAAGAAATAGGAGAGAAAAGCATGAATCTGATAGAGAAAGTGTTTGGTACCCACAGCGAACGCGAGCTGAAGCTGATCCGCCCGATTGTGGATAAGATTTTAGGTATGCGCGAGCAGATGGTTGCCTTATCGGATGATGAACTGCGCGACAATACGCGCAAGTTCAAAGAGCGCCTTGCAAACGGCGAGACGCTGGACGACCTCCTGCCGGAGGCATTTGCAACCGTGCGTGAGGCGGCGAGACGGGTATTAAATATGGAGCATTACCCGGTTCAGCTGATCGGTGGTATCGTCCTGCATCAGGGACGTATCGCAGAGATGCGTACTGGTGAAGGTAAAACCCTGGTTTCCACCGCACCGGCGTACTTAAATGCGCTGGCTGGAAAGGGCGTATTTATCGTTACCGTCAATGACTACCTGGCAAAACGAGATGCAGAGTGGATGGGCGAGGTTCACAGATTCCTCGGTCTGACTGTCGGCGTGGTTTTAAATTCAATGAATTCCGACGAGCGCCGGGAAGCTTACAACTGTGATATTACCTACGTTACCAACAATGAGCTTGGTTTCGATTACCTGCGTGACAACATGGCGATCTACAAAGAGCAGATGGTTATGCGGAATCTGGACTATGCGATCATCGATGAGGTCGATTCCGTCCTGATCGATGAGGCGAGAACCCCGCTTATCATTTCCGGACAGAGCGGCAAGTCCACGAAGCTCTATGAGGTCTGCGATATTCTGGCACGTCAGTTGGAAAAGGGCGAGGAATCAGCAGAATTTTCCAAGATGGCAGCCATCATGGGCGAGGAGATCGAGGAGACAGGCGATTTCGTAGTCAATGAGAAAGATAAAGTAGTCAACCTGACCGAGGCTGGTGTGAAGAAGGTTGAAGACTTCTTCCACATCGAGAACCTGGCGGATCCGGAGAACCTGGAGATCCAGCACAACATCATCCTGGCACTGCGTGCCAACTACCTGATGTTCCGCGATAAGGACTACGTGGTAAAAGATGACGAGGTTCTGATCGTCGATGAGTTTACCGGACGTATCATGCCGGGACGCCGTTATTCCGATGGTCTCCATCAGGCGATTGAGGCGAAGGAGCACGTACATGTGCGCCGTGAGAGCCGCACGCTGGCAACCATTACCTTCCAGAACTTCTTCAACAAGTTCAACAAGAAGGCTGGTATGACCGGTACGGCACAGACCGAGGAGAAGGAGTTCCGTAACATTTACCAGATGGACGTTATCTCCATCCCGACGAACCGCCCGGTACAGCGTATTGATTACGAGGATGCGGTTTATAAGACGAAAAAAGAGAAATTCCATGCGGTTGTCGAGGAAGTGGCAGCAGCCCATGAAAAGGGACAGCCGGTTCTGGTTGGTACCATTACGATCGAGACTTCCGAGCTTCTGAGCAAGATGCTGACAAGACGCGGCATTCCGCATAAGGTATTAAATGCGAAGTTCCATGAGCTGGAGGCTGAGATCGTAGCAGATGCAGGTATCCATGGTGCCGTTACGATCGCGACTAATATGGCAGGCCGTGGTACGGATATCAAGCTGGATGAGATTTCCAGAGAACTGGGCGGCTTAAAGATTATCGGTACAGAGCGTCATGAGTCCAGACGTATTGATAACCAGCTGCGCGGTCGTGCCGGACGTCAGGGCGATCCGGGTGAATCACGTTTCTACCTGTCCCTGGAGGATGATCTGATGCGTCTCTTCGGTTCAGAGCGTCTGATGAATATGTTCAACGCCATGGGCGTACCGGAGAATGAGCAGATCGAGCACAAGATGCTTTCCAAGGCGATTGAGAAGGCACAGATGAAGATTGAGACCAACAACTACGGTATCCGCGAGAACCTGTTAAAATACGACGAGGTTATGAACGAGCAGCGTGAGGCAATCTACGCAGAGCGCCGCCGTGTACTGGATGGCGAGAATATGCGTTCCGTTATCATGAAGATGATCACGGATATCGTAGAAAACGCCGTAGATATGTCCATCTCTGATGAGCAGGAACCGGCTGAGTGGGATCTGTCCGAGTTAAATTCCCTGCTGCTTCCGGTTATCCCGTTAGAGCCGATTCAGCTGACGGAAGATCAGCAGCATATGAAGAAAAATGAGCTGAAACATATGCTCAAAGAGGCGGCAACGAAGCTTTATGAGACACGCGAGGCAGAGTTTACAAGCGCGGAACAGGTACGCGAGATGGAGCGCGTGATCCTTCTGAAAGTGGTTGATGCAAAGTGGATGGCTCATATCGACGATATGGATCAGCTGCGCGAAGGCATCGGTCTGCAGGCATATGGTCAGAGAGACCCGCTGGTTGAGTATAAGATGAGCGGCTATGAGATGTTCGACAGCATGACGGCAGCGATCCGTGAGGATACCGTCCGTATTCTGTTCCACATCCGTGCAGAGCAGAAGGTCGAGCGTGAACCGGCTGCCAAGGTAACGGGAACCAACCGTGACGACAGCACCGTGCAGGCACCGAAGAAGCGTGAGGAGAAGAAGATTTACCCGAACGATCCGTGCCCATGCGGTTCCGGCAAGAAGTACAAACAGTGTTGTGGACGGAAGCTGTACGCGAAGAATTAATAGATGAAAGAAGGCAGGCTGCTGTGATTTTACAGCAGTCTGTGCAGAAAATTCCCGAAACTATGGCGAAATACCTGGTTCCGGGAATTTTTCCAAATATAAAAAAGAGTTACGGTCTATATGTGTGTGATCCGTAACAAAATATAACTGAAAGAATGCTGAACCGTTGAGGAAAATGGCAGCAGATAGATGAGAATGGAGAAGGTGAGAGCATGGTTGAATTAGATCAGTTTAAGTATACATTATCAACCTACGATGAGACGCTGAAAGAGGTCAAGGATTCCCTGGATCTGGAAAATAAGGAGCGCCGCATCACGGAGCTTGACAAATCAATGGAAGAACCGGGCTTCTGGGATGATCCGGAGCGCTCGACCAAGACGGTCCGTGAGGCGAAAAATCTCAAAGATACCGTGGATGGCTACAAGCACCTTGAACAGCAGTATGAGGATATCCAGGTCATGATTGAGATGGGCTATGAGGAAAATGACCCGGCGATGATTCCGGAGATTCAGGAGATGTTAGATGAGTTCGTCAAAGAGCTGGAAGAACTCCGCACAAAGACACTCCTGTCCGGCGAGTACGACGGCTGCAACGCGATCCTCAAGCTGAACGCGGGCGCGGGTGGTACCGAGGCGATGGACTGGTGCAGTATGCTGTATCGTATGTACCAGCGCTGGGCGGACAAAAAGGGCTTTACGACCGAGGTGCTTGATTTCCTGGATGGCGACGAGGCGGGACTTAAGTCCATCACACTGCAGGTCAACGGCGAAAATGCCTACGGCTACCTGAAATCGGAGAAAGGTGTCCATCGTCTGGTCCGTATTTCCCCGTTCAACGCGGCTGGCAAGCGTCAGACCTCGTTCGTTTCCTGTGATGTCATGCCGGATATTGAAGAAGATCTGGATGTGGAGATTAATCCGGACGATCTGCGGATCGATACCTATCGCTCGAGTGGTGCCGGTGGACAGCATATCAACAAGACGTCCTCCGCGATCCGTATCACGCATCTGCCGACCGGTATCGTCGTACAGTGCCAGAATGAGCGTTCCCAGTTCCAGAACAAGGACAAGGCGATGCAGATGTTAAAGGCAAAGCTGTACCTGCTCAAACAACAGGAAAATGCCGAGAAGTTGTCCGACATCCGCGGCGATGTCAAGGACATCAACTTCGGAAATCAGATTCGTTCCTACGTTATGCAGCCGTACACGCTCGTCAAGGATCACCGGACAAACGCGGAAAACGGCAATGTGAACGCGGTGATGGACGGTGATATTGATCTGTTTATCAGTGCGTATTTAAAGTGGATCAGCCTGAAAAACCAGAAGACAGAAGAAGCATAAAAGAAGATAAAACAGCCTGGATTGGCGGCACAAAAGTTTGACGGAGAAGAAAGCGCTCTGTCGAGTGCCGTCAGTTTGGGCTGTTTTTTTACAGATACAATTCGACTATAATGAAAGAAATAGATTGCAGAGTGTCAATAAATGTGATAATATCTTTCTGGTAAACACAAATGTATTTCTGGTGCGTACACAAGCGGAGATGGAATGGAAGAAAAAACAAAGTATTATCTGTTAAAGCAGAAAGCAGTGCCGGAAGTCCTTTTGAAGGTGGCGGAAGCGAAGAAGCTCATTGCGTCGGAAAAGGCGATGACGATTCAGGAGGCGACCGACCAGCTTGGGATCAGCCGGAGTTCCTTTTATAAGTATAAGGACGATATTTTTCCATTTTACGACAACGCCAAGGGCAAAACGATTACCATGGTGCTGCAGATGGATGATGAACAGGGACTTTTATCGGATCTTCTTCATATCGTAGCGATTTACAAGGCAAATATTCTGACGATTCATCAGAGTATTCCGGTCAACAATGTGGCGACGCTGACACTCAGCGTGGAAGTCCGTTCGGATACCGGAAATATATCGCATATGGTCGAAGAGATGGAAGAAAATTCGGGAGTACACAACGTAAAAATTATAGCCAGGGAGTAAAGATTATGATTCAGGTAGCAGTGATGGGCTATGGAACAATTGGTTCCGGAGTCGTAGAAGTATTAAAAACCAACAAAGACAAAATCACAGAAAAAACCGGCAAAGAGATTGCAGTAAAATATATTCTGGATCTGCGTGAATTTCCGGGTGATCCGCACGAAGCGCAGATTGTTCATGATTTTGAGATCATTGAAAAAGACGAAGACGTAGAGATCGTTGTAGAGGCGATGGGCGGCGTCAATCCGGCATACAAGTTTGCAAAAGCGTGCCTGTTAGCCGGTAAGCACGTTGTGACCTCCAACAAGGCACTTGTAGCGGCACACGGCACCGAGCTTCTGGCGATTGCACGCGAGAAGAACTTAAACTTCCTCTTCGAAGCCAGCGTAGGCGGCGGCATCCCGCTTCTGCGTCCGCTGACCCAGTCTCTTGCAGGCGAGAAGATCGAGGAAATCAGCGGTATCTTAAACGGTACAACCAACTACATCCTTACCAAGATGGCAAGAGAAGGTCAGACCTTTGAGGAAGCCCTGAAGAAAGCGCAGGAACTCGGATATGCAGAGCGCAACCCGGAGGCAGACGTAGAAGGCTACGATACCTGCCGCAAGATCACGATTCTTACCTCACTGGCAACTGGAAAAGAAGTAAATTACGAAGATGTGCCGACCGAGGGCATCACAAAGATTACCGATACTGATTTCAAATATGCGGCAAAGCTGGGAACCTCGATTAAACTGTTTGGAACCAGCCGCATGGAAGGCAATAAAGCCAGCGTCTATGTATGCCCGATGATGATCGGACCGGATCATCCGCTCTTTGCAGTCAATGACGTATACAATGCAGTCATGGTTCGCGGCAATACACTTGGAACCGTCATGTTCTACGGCAGCGGCGCCGGAAAACTCCCGACCGCCAGCGCAGTCGTCAGCGACATCGTAGAGATCGCCGGACACATGGAAGACAACATCCCGACCGGCTGGACCGACGAAAAACAGCCAGTTGCACCGATGGGCGAAGTAACCTTCAGCTACTTCCTCCGACTGGCAGGCAAATCAGCCGACAAACTTGCCGATGTGCGTGCAGCCTTCGGTGAAGCAGAAACCATCGAACTCCCGGAGATGGACGAATTTGCGGTCATAACCGGAGAAATGACCGAAGCACGCTTCCGGAAACTGGCAGCGGCATTCGAGGAAGATATCCGCCAGACGATTCGCTATACAAAATAGGATATAAAGTAAAAAGCACGCCAAAGTCATTCATGACGCGGTGTGCTTTTTAACGCAAGAAATACACAGAAAAAGGTCCTCTTGCCAATCATTTTATTGTAACGGACCAATCAAACTCTCATACAACTCCATTGCCTGATCAAAAAACGGCGCATATTGCGGATCCGTAATCATATGGTACACCTGGATCAGGCAGAAAAACTCAACTACTCCAAAGATGGTAGACATAACTCCCAGTATCAGCCCGACCACTGCGCTGCCGCGCCGCGGCTGTCCTTCCTCCTTGGATAGGACAAACAGTACATTCGCCGACATTCCGAGCAGAATCGCGGCGGAAAAACTCAAAAACAGGGAGAAAAATGCGAAGATGCCGCACATCATTGACATCGTGGCATAGCGGCGCGAACGATTGCGCCGGGTTTCATTTGTATCTGAATGTTCCTTCGGAGAAGGTGTTTCATCGTAATAACTCATCGTATATCTAATCCTTTCATAACTGTGAAAAAAGAAAACAGCTACATCCTTTTCTGAAAATTAGAGACAGCCGCTGAATAGGGCAAAACAAAATCTATGCCAATCCGGCAGATTGAATCCGATAAAAGTGTATCATGAATAAAGCTGCTTGTCCAGTTAGGCATTGACTTGCGAAATATGCGCTGGAATGGTATGATTAAACAGCGCATTGATATTGAAGGAGAGTTTTTGCATGGATATTATACAGGCATTAAAAGAAGAGCTTCAGATAGGGAAAAATCAGGTCGAGGCGGCGGTCAAACTGATCGATGAGGGAAACACGATCCCGTTCATCGCGCGTTATCGCAAGGAGGCAACCGGTTCCCTGAACGATGAGGTGCTGCGCCAGTTAGATGAGCGTCTGCGCTATCTCCGGAATCTGGAGGATAAAAAGGAGCAGGTGATCGGGGCGATCCGCGCCCAGGAGAAGCTGACGCCGGCGCTGGAAAAACAGATCCGCGAGGCTGCGACGCTGGTGGCAGTGGAAGATCTGTATCTTCCGTACCGCCCGAAACGTCGTACCCGTGCCGGAATTGCCCGTGAAAAAGGGCTGGAACCGTTAGCGGTCTGGATTTACAAGCAGGAAGCGGGCGGCAGCCTGGAGGTGGAAGCGGCGAAGTATGTGTCGGAAGAAAAGGGCGTTGCAGATGTTTCAGAGGCAATAGAAGGAGCGCGTGATATTCTGGCTGAACGGATCAGCGAGATGGCAAAGTACCGCAACTACGCACGTAAAAAGACGATGCAGGACGGTCTTTTGGAGGCGTCCGCGAAGGATGAGAAGGTACAGTCGGTGTACGAGATGTATTATCATTTTTCCGAACCAGTCAAAAAGCTGGCGGGACACCGCGTGCTGGCGATCAATCGCGGTGAGAAAGAGAAGATTCTGAGCGTGAAGCTTATAGCGCCGGAGGAGCAGATTGTCCGGTATATGGAGAAACAGCTGATTATCCGCCCGGATGGGGATGCGGCGCGCGCGATGGAAGAGGTCATTTTAGACAGCTACCGCCGCCTGATCGGACCGGCCATCGAGCGCGAGATCCGCACGGGGCTGACAGAAACGGCAGAGAGCGGCGCGATTCAGGTATTTGGCAAGAATCTGGAACAGCTCCTGATGCAGCCGCCGATTGCAGGATGCGTGGTGCTCGGCTGGGATCCGGCATTTCGGACGGGCTGCAAGCTGGCAGTTGTGGATGAGACGGGAAAGGTGCTCGATACGACGGTCATTTATCCGACCGCACCGCAGAACCGCGTGGAAGAGTCGAAGGAGATCGTGAAAAAGCTGATCCGCAAGTACGGCATTTCCCTGATCTCAGTGGGGAATGGTACGGCAAGCCGAGAATCTGAGCAGATCATCGTGGAACTCTTAAAAGAAATTCCGGAGAAAGTTCAGTATGTCATCGTCAATGAGGCGGGCGCGTCGGTTTATTCGGCGAGCAAGCTGGCGACGGAGGAATTTCCGCAGTTTGATGTCGGACAGAGAAGCGCGGCATCGATCGCGAGACGCCTGCAGGATCCGCTGGCGGAGCTGGTAAAAATTGATCCGAAATCCATTGGAGTCGGTCAGTACCAGCATGATATGAACCAGAAAAATTTAAGCGAAGCGCTGCAGGGCGTGGTGGAAACGTGCGTAAATAAGGTCGGCGTGGATCTGAATACGGCATCGGCGCCGCTGCTCGCCTATATTTCCGGCATTAACAAGACGATTGCGAAAAATATCGTGGCATATCGGGAGGAGAATGGCGCATTTTCAACGCGCCGTGAGCTTTTGAAGGTGGCGAAGCTGGGACCGAAGGCGTATGAACAGTGCGCCGGATTTATGCGGATCCAGGGCGGCAAGAATCCGCTCGATGCGACGAGTGTGCACCCGGAGAGCTATAAAGCAGCGGAGGCGCTTTTAAAGCAGCTTGGACATGATCCGAAGGAGATCGCGGCGGGCGGCATCCGCAATATCCGCAAGGAGATCGCGGATACGGCAAAGCTGGCAAAAGAGCTTTCGATCGGCGAGCCGACCTTGCTCGATATCGTGAGCGAGTTGGAAAAACCGGCGCGCGACCCGCGTGAGGAGATGCCGAAGCCGATTCTCCGCACGGATGTGCTGGAAATGAAGGATTTGAAGCCGGGCATGATTTTAAAAGGAACCGTGCGGAATGTCATTGATTTCGGTGCTTTTGTGGATATCGGCGTGCATCAGGATGGTCTGGTTCACGTGTCCCAGATGACAGACCGCTATATCAAGCATCCGCTGGAGGCGGTCAGCGTCGGGGATATCGTGGAGGTCAAGGTGCTGGCGGTTGATGTGGCGAAGAAGCGCATTTCGCTGACGATGAAAATCCGGGAGACGAAGTAAACCACGGCAGATTCAGCCGTTGGTTATAGGATGCAGGAGCGCTGACTGGAATGGGGCGGCGGATAAGGCATAGAAAATTAGGGAGAAGATAAAATGGACTTACGTGTAAAAATACAGCCAAAAGAGATTTTTATTTATTCGATGTACAATTTCTGGGCGGGACTGCGTGGAATCGGATGCATCATACTGACGGTGCTCGTTATTATTGCAGCGTCAGCCAGCGAGGAACGTCTGGGAACGCAGGTGACGAATCTGGTGATTCTGGGAGTGATTGCCTTGACAGGCTTTCAGATTTTTGCAATCTGGAAACAGGCAGAGCGCACCGCCAGGGATGCGAAAACGGGAGCTGAGATTGTATTTCACATTGGAGACGAGGGCATCCGTGCCCGCCAGGCGAACGGCAAGGGTGAGATCAGATCGGAAGAGCACACGTCTGAACTCCAGTCACAGTCAACAATCTCGTATGCCGTCTT
>ENA-UPXC01002252-UPXC01002252.1-human-gut-metagenome-genome-assembly--contig:-NODE-2252-length-23436-cov-36.860867_pt1 | contig 23436 bp, 29 predicted proteins | sample MGYA00250047_ERZ773371 | MGnify/ENA primary metagenome ERZ773371 (study PRJEB29103, sample SAMN06111975) | human gut metagenome | biome: human gut; feature: ankylosing spondylitis patient; material... | reverse complement strand
GATTCGAAGACGAAGAACAGTAGGAGGAAAAACCATGGCAAGAGAAGCTTCTGTAGAACGAAACACCAAAGAAACTGAAATCAAATTAAAACTGAATCTCGACGGAACCGGTTATTCAGATATCGAGACCGGTGTCGGCTTTTTTGATCATATGCTGGACGGTTTTACACGTCACGGACTTTTTGACCTGGCTGTACGGGTACACGGTGACCTCGAAGTAGACGATCACCACACGATTGAAGATACCGGTATTGTTCTCGGCAATGCGATCAAAGAAGCCATTGGTGACAAAAAAGGTATCCGCCGCTATGGAAGCTGTATTCTGCCAATGGACGAAGTTCTGGTGCTGTGTGCCATTGATTTATCCGGACGTCCTTATTTTTCATGGGATGCAGAATTTACCTCTGAAAAAATCGGAGACATGTCCTCTGAAATGGTAAAAGAATTTTTCTATGCCATTTCTTATTCCTGTGGAATGAACCTGCATATCAAAGTACTTACCGGCGGCAACAGTCACCATGTCGCAGAAGCAATGTTCAAAAGCTTTGCAAAAGCTCTGGATCAGGCTGTTTCTTATGATCCGCGTATCACAGATGTACTCTCTACCAAAGGAAGTCTTGCATAAGGAGGAAATTCAGCCATGGCAGATAAATTATTGATTCCCTGTCTGTATCTGCAGTCCGGAAAAGCAGTCACAGGTTTCGGTCAGAGAAACCTGTTCGGTGACGGAAATATAGAAAATCTTGTCCGTTTTTACAGAGACAATGGTGCCGATGAACTTCTGGTTTTTGATATCTCTTCCGGGGACGCAGAGCATGAGCAGGCCATCTCCAACATTAAGAGTATCTGTTCTGCTGCCGAAATTCCTGTTATGGCAGCAGGAAATATCAACCGCATGGAAGATGTCAAAAAACTTCTTTATGCCGGCTGTACAAAGGTTGTCCTGAATTTTTCAAAAGCAAATAATATTTCCCTTCTTGAAGAAGTATCCAAACGTTTCGGCAAAGAAAAAATGGCAGTCTGTATTTCTTCTACGGAAGAATTCACCGCGAACCAGGCATTGATCGAGTCATTTGCAGATGAAGTCCTTGCACTTGATACCATTCAAGATGAAATTCATGCATGTTCCTCTATCAAAATCATCCTTCATACAGAAGCAAGCAAGACTGCCGCACTTAAATCTCTGCTTCAGAAGAATTCTGTGTATGCTTTAAGCGGTGCTTATATCAGCTCTCTTGATATTTCTCTTCAGGATTTCAAGGCAGACTGTAAAGCAGACGGAATTCCTGTTGTTACCTTTGAGAGTGCCATTGCATGGGCTGATTTTAAACTGAACAGCGACGGCCTGATTCCGGTAGTCGTTCAGGATTATAAAACGGATCAGGTACTTATGGTCGCATATATGAATGAAGAAGCTTTCAATAATACACTCAAAACAGGAAAAATGACTTACTGGAGCCGCAGTCGTCAGGAACTCTGGCTCAAGGGACTTACCTCCGGTCATTTCCAGTATGTCAAGTCACTTGCCCTCGACTGTGACAATGACACGATCCTTGCAAAAGTAGATCAGATCGGAGCGGCCTGCCATACCGGAAGCAGAAGCTGTTTCTTTAAGCCTCTGGTTCAAAAGGAATACAACGACACCAATCCACTTCATATATTTCAGGATGTGTATGATGTCATTGCCGACCGCAAACTGCATCCAAAGGAAGGTTCCTATACCAACTATCTCTTTGAGAAAGGCATCGATAAAATCCTCAAGAAAGTAGGAGAAGAGTGCGCAGAGATCATCATTGCCGCCAAGAACCCTGACAAAGAAGAAATCAAATACGAGATTTCTGATTTTCTGTACCATGTCATGGTTCTTATGGTCGAAAGGGGAGTCACCTGGGAAGAGATCACCACCGAACTTGCCAGAAGGTAGGTAATTGCCAATGAACAATTTCGACTATCATATGCTCGCCAATTTTCAGGATTTTTTTATCCGACACAGGGGAGTGTATATTTATCTGATCATCATAAATCTTGTCACGTTCGCTGTGTTTGGAATTGATAAGTTTAATGCGATACATCATCGTTCAAGGATACGGGTTGCCACACTTTTCAGACTTTCTCTGATCGGCGGCTCCATCGGCGGACTGTCGGCAATGTATCTGTTTCGCCACAAGACACGAAAGCTTAATTTTACATTGGGTATCCCCCTCATCCTTTTTGTACAGATAATTATATTGTTTTTTGCAGCAAATACCAGATGGCAGATCTGATCTTATTGCATCTGGCAAATTGTTCCTTTATGTGATAAAATAAAGCAAAAACAACGAGGGAGGATTAATAATGACTTATACAGAAAAAAAACGTTCCATGTTTCTGGGATTACCATGGACTTTTACCTCTTATACCGTGACAGATGAGATCATAACAATAAACAACGGATTATTAAGAAAAGAGGAGAATGACTGTTACCTGTATAAAGTGATTGATGTACGTCTGGAGAGTACTCTGCTGGAGCGTATGCTGGGACTCGGAACCATTCATTGCTTTACAGGAGATGTTACAGATCCGGATCTCAAACTGTGTCATATCAAACATTCCAAAGAAATCAAGGACTTTATCCTGAAACAGTCTGAGGAAGAGCGGATGAAAAGAAAAACATTAAACATGCAGCATCTGGACGGCAATCCAGCCATGAGCCAAATGGCAGAGACCGACAGCTGCAGATAAAATCTCTCTAATGGGCAGGTCTGCTACAGACCTGTCCTTTTTGCTTACAATTGATTGCTTTTTATCCGCCGAGAAATATTTTCGAAAACCGGCAGTTGCAGTGAGGGATGCCAACAGTCTGGAAGACATTGTAAAAGATTTTAATGCACTGCTTGCCAACCTAAGAGATGCAGGAATACTGGAACGTTGATTCTCCTTTCTCACCGAAAAATCAAAAAATCTGTCATGCCGCATTATTGCTTGAATTCCCCATGCAAACCATATATAATAGGAATACTGTGAAGAAATATCATTATGTCTCGGAATACTACCTGTGAACAGTGGCAGATATCTCTTCATGTAACCTGTTATATATGAACCTTTGAAAGGAAAACTATGAGAAAACTAGCTTTAAGTGACGAGATTCTGATGCAGATTGAAAAACCTGCACGCTATATCGGTAATGAGCTGAATTCTGTAGTAAAAGATGACACATCGCAGATTCGTTTTGCGATGTGTTTTCCTGATGTATACGAAATTGGTATGTCACATCTTGGAATTCAGATCCTATACGACATGTTTAACCGCAGAGAGGACACCTGGTGTGAACGTGTCTATTCTCCATGGCCGGATCTGCATAAAATTATGAAGGAGCAGAATATTCCGCTGTTCGGACTTGAGTCCCAGGAACCGATCAAAAACTTTGATTTTGTCGGTCTGACTCTGCAGTATGAGATGTGCTACACCAATATTTTACAGATTCTGGATCTGGCACAGATTCCGCTTCTTTCGGCTGACCGTGGGGACGAAGACCCGATTATTTTAGGTGGAGGACCATGTTCTTATAATCCGGAACCGATTGCAGACTTTTTTGATTGTTTTTATATTGGAGAAGGGGAGACACAGTATGATACATTTTTAAATCTCTATAAGTCGATGCGGGCATCCGGACAGTATTCAAGAAAGGCATTTCTGCATGAGGCGGCAAAAATAGAGGGCATTTATGTCCCGTCGCTGTATGAAGTCCGTTACAAAGAAGATGGCACGATAGCGGCATTTACTCCTGTTTATGATGATATTCCGGCAACCATCAAAAAGCAGGTGGATATGGATCTGACCGGCTCGGTTTATCCGGAAAAACCGGTGGTTCCATTTATCAAAGCAACACAGGATCGCGTGGTGCTTGAAATACAGAGGGGCTGTATCCGCGGATGCCGTTTCTGTCAGGCCGGCATGATTTACCGGCCAAACCGGGAAAAGGGCGTAAAACGACTGAAAGAACTTGCACAAACCATGCTTGCATCGACCGGCTATGAAGAGATTTCCTTAAGTTCTCTCAGTTCATCGGATTATTCCGATCTGGAGGAACTGATCAATTTCCTGATTGAGGAGTGTGACAAAAAACATGTCAATATTTCCCTGCCATCCCTTCGTATTGATGCCTTTTCCCTTGATATTATGCAGAAAGTGCAGGACATCAAAAAAAGCAGTCTGACATTTGCCCCGGAGGCAGGTTCCCAGAGACTGCGAAATGTCATCAATAAAGGCCTGACGGTTGACAATATTCTGACCGGTTCCCATGATGCGTTTGTCGGCGGCTGGAATAAGGTCAAGCTTTATTTTATGCTTGGACTTCCAACGGAAACAGAAGAAGATATGCGGGCGATCCCGGAACTGGCAAACGAGATTGCAGCTTTGTATTATGACACTGTGCCAAAGGAACAGAGAAACGGAAAATGCCAGATTACAATCAGTACTTCCTTTTTTGTACCGAAACCTTTTACCCCGTTCCAGTGGGCTACCATGTTAGACCCATCAGATTATCTGGCGCGTGCCAAGATTGTCAATGATCATGTAAAGGAACAGTTAAACCACAAGAGTATCCGTTACAACTGGCATGAAGCCGATGTGACGGTATTGGAAGGAATTCTTGCGCGCGGAGACCGTAAGATTTCAAAAGCAATTCTTTATGTGTATGAACACGGCGGATTTTTCGATGCGTGGTCGGAATTCTTTCACTATGATCTGTGGCTGGAGGCATTTGCTGCATGTGGCATTGATATTGATTTTTATACCAAGAGAGCACGAAGCGACGATGAAATTTTCCCGTGGGATTTTATTGATGTCGGTGTGACAAAGGCATTTATGCTGCGTGAATGGAAAACCGCGCTCAGTGAGACGGTGACACCAAACTGCCGGATGCGCTGTTCCGGATGTGGTGCAAGACAATTTGGAGGAGGTGTCTGCTTTGAAAATCAGAATTAAATTTCGAAAATGGGGTGTCATGAAATTCATCGGACACCTGGATATGATGCGCTATTTTCAGAAAGCGGTCCGGCGTGCAAAGATTGATATCCGTTATTCGGAAGGATATTCTCCGCATCAGATTATGTCCTTTGCGGCGCCGCTTGGAGTCGGAATCACAAGCGATGGCGAATATTTTGATATTGAAGTCAATGAATCCATGACATCTAAGGAGGCAGTCGCTGCACTGAATGAAACCATGGTAGATGGTGTGGAGGTTACTTCCTATGTGAAGCTGCCGGATAAAGCGAAAACCGCGATGTCAATTGTGGCAGCAGCGGATTACCGGCTGAGCTATAAAGAAGGGTACGAAAGTCCGTTTTCAACGGAAGAATGGAAAAGAATCGTCAAAGAACGGTTTTTGGACAGCCCACAGTTTACCATTATCAAAAAGACGAAAAAAAGTGAACGGGAAGTGGACCTAAAACCATTGGTATACGCGTTTTCCGTTGAAGAGGAGCAGGGACGCCCGGCATTTTTCCTGCAGGTTTCTACGGGCAGTGTGGATAATATCAAACCGGAACTGGTACTTTCATCGGTTTATCAGCTTTGCGGACTGGAATACTGCGAATCCGCAATCCAGATCCACCGGCTCGAAGTTTATGCGAGGGATGAACAGGGGCAGCTGGTTGGGCTTTCCGGCATGGGAGAGGAAATTGTTTAAATGAATCGGATCGTTGTCACAAAACTGGAACATCATCAGACAGAGTATCTTGCTTATCTGGTTTTAGATGAGAACCGGAAGCTGCAGGAACTTCAGGTTTTTGAACCGGAAGAAAATACTCTGCTGGATCATATTTATGTAGGATATGTAGAGAAGATTGTGACCAATATTCATGCCGCTTTTGTGCGCATTGCGGATGGACAGAAATGCTATCTTCCGCTGAATGATGTGAAAAACCCGGTGTATACCAGAAAATTATCCAAAAAAGAAGCGCTCTGTGAAGGGGATGAGTTGCTGGTGCAGGTTGTAAAAGATGCGGTAAAAACCAAAGATCCGGTCGTAAGCACCAAGCTTGTAGTGCATGGACATTACTGTTTCCTTTCGACAGAGAATACCTGTCTTGGCGTTTCTAAAAAATTATCCCAGGAGGAGTCAAAAAGACTGTCGGCTCTTTTAGAGAACACGTGTAAGGATCATGAAGCAGAAGGGTACGGGCTGGTATTCAGAACCAATGCAGGGGCGGTTCCGGAAACCGAATTATGCGAAGATATCGAGCTGGTGCAGAAAGAATACCGGGCTTTAAAGAAGACCGGTACACATCAGAATGCCGGAGATCTGGTGTACCGGAATCTCCCCGGCTATCTGGCGCGGTTAAAAGCAGAAAATTTTGAAAAAACAGATCTGGTTCTTACGGATGGTCAGGATCTGTATCAGGAGATCTGTGCATACCTTCCCCATCTTGTGGAAGAAAAGAAAGTGCAGCTTTACCGGGATGATGCGGTCAGTCTTTCGACTTTATATCATCTGCGGGGTAATATGCAGGAACTGCTTTCTTCCAAAGTATGGCTTGATTCCGGAGCCAATATTATCATTGAATCTCTTGAAACCCTGACGGTCATTGATGTCAACAGCGGAAAAAACCGGTCCCGCCGGGAAGAGGCTTTATTTGCGATCAATGTTGAAGCGGCAAAAGAGATTGCACGGCAGCTTCGTCTGCGCAACATTTCAGGGATGATCCTCGTGGATTTCATCAATCTGAAAAAGAAAGAACAGCAGCAGAAGCTGATTTCCGTTATTCGGGAGGAATTACAAAAAGATTCGGTTCCCGCAAATTTTATCGATATTACCAGACTTGGTCTGGTGGAACTGACCCGGAAAAAAGTATACAAATCTTTGCGTGAAATTTTATCATAAACAGCTTGACGAACAGGTGGTCATGTGCTATTATACACTAGTATGCCGCACAGTGAGGTAAAAGTTTGCTTATTGGCAACACCGTAACTGGCGAGTAATGATAAATAGGAGGTGCCATATGTACGCAATTATAGCAACAGGTGGTAAACAGTACAAAGTATCCGAAGGCGATATCATTACCATTGAAAAGCTTGGAGTTGATGCTGGTGAGAAGGTTACTTTTGATCAGGTATTAGCAGTATCCGGAGACGATATGAAGGTTGGAAACCCAACAGTAGCCGGAGCAACTGTTGAAGCTTCTGTCATCAAAGAAGGCAGAGCAAAGAAAGTAATCGTTTACAAGTACAAGAGAAAAACCGGTTATCACAAGAAGAACGGACACAGACAGTCGTTCACCCAGGTTAAGATTGAAAAGATTAATGGATAATCGATAGGAATTGTTATATGATTACTATAACGATTTTACAGGATCATGAAGATGCAGTGGGATTTCACTGCATCGGTCATTCCGGATATGCGGAAGCAGGAAGTGATATTATCTGCGCAGGTGTTTCGGCACTTGTGATAAATACGATCAATTCCATAGAGACTTTCACAGAGGATTCTTATCATATTGATACAGAAGAGACATCCGGGCTGATTGATTTCAGACTTGATCAGAAAGCCGGTCATGATACACAGCTTCTGATGAAGTCCATGGTTCTGGGCTTACAAGGAATACAAAATGATTATGGGAATGAGTATATCATTCTTGATTTCAAGGAGGTGTAGGACATGTTGAATATGAACCTTCAGTTTTTTGCTCATAAAAAGGGAGTTGGTTCTACAAAGAACGGCCGTGATTCCGAGTCCAAGAGATTAGGAGCAAAGAGAGCAGACGGACAGTTCGTAAAGGCTGGCAATATTCTCTATAGACAGCGTGGTACAAGAATTCATCCAGGTGTGAATGTTGGTATCGGTGGAGACGACACATTATTTGCTAAAGTAGATGGTGTTCTTCGTTTCGAGAGAGTAGGAAGAGATAAGAAGCAGGCTTCTGTATATCCAGTAGACAACGAGTAGTTTACAAAACCCCGACTTTTTGAGCCGGGGTTTTATCGTTATGTAGGAGAGAGATTATGTTTGCAGACCGTGCAAAAATTATTATCAAATCAGGAAAAGGCGGAGACGGACATGTGTCCTTCCGTCGTGAAAAATATGTGCCGAACGGTGGTCCGGACGGTGGTGATGGAGGAAAAGGCGGAGATGTCATTTTCTTAGTAGACGAGGGAATCAATACGCTTGCAGACTATCGGCACAGACGAAAATTCGCAGCAGAACCGGGCGAAGAAGGTGGCAAGAAAAACTGCCATGGAAAAAATGGTGCAGATCTGATATTAAAAGTTCCGGAGGGAACAATTATAAGAGATGCGGCATCCGGAAAAGTAATTGCCGATATGTCAGGGGAAAATAAGCGTTCTGTCATTTTGCATGGCGGCCGTGGAGGACTTGGCAATCAGCACTTTGCAACTTCCACCATGCAGGCTCCAAAATATGCGCAGCCGGGACAGGAAGCCATCGAGATTGAAGTTCAGCTGGAACTTAAAGTGATCGCGGATGTGGGACTGGTTGGTTTCCCGAATGTCGGAAAATCCACCTTTTTATCGCGTGTGACCAATGCACAGCCAAAGATCGCCAATTACCATTTTACGACATTACAGCCAAATCTGGGTGTTGTTGACATGGAAGACGGAAACGGTTTTGTGATTGCGGATATTCCGGGACTGATTGAAGGTGCTTCCGATGGTGTCGGTCTGGGACATGAATTTCTCCGGCATATTGAAAGAACCAAAGTCATTATCCATATTGTGGATGCGGCCGGAACCGAAGGACGTGATCCAATTGCGGATATTCATGCCATTAACCGGGAACTGGATGCATATAATCCGGACTTGTTGAAGAAACCACAGGTAATTGCAGCAAACAAGATTGATGCAATTTATGGCAATGAAAACGAAATTATTTCTGCGCTTCGTGCAGAATTTGAGGAAAAAGAAGGCATTAAAGTGTATCCGATTTCTGCGGTGAGCGGTCAGGGTGTTCGGGAATTACTGTTTCATGTACGTGAACTTCTGGCAAAATGTCCGAAGGAAGCCGTTGTCTATGAGCAGGAATTTGATCCGGCACTTGGCTTCTTTAAGGATGAACCATATACAATTACCCGTGCAGAAGACGGTGCCTTTGTTGTAGAGGGTCCAGAGATTGAAAAAATGCTTGGATATACAAACATGGATTCCGAAAAAGGATTTTTATTCTTCCAGAAATTCCTTCGGGAACAGGGCATCTTAAAGGAACTGGAAGAACAGGGCATACAGGATGGAGATACTGTCCGTATGTATTATAACGAATTTGATTATTATAAGTAACAGGAGGAAACGCTATGAACAGCAGACAGCGCGCCTATCTGGGAAGCCTTGCCAACAATATAGATCCGATCTTTCAGATTGGAAAAGCATCTCTGACACCGGAGATCATTGAAGCACTTGATGCCGCATTGGAAAAGAGAGAACTGATTAAAGTCTCTGTATTGAAAAACTGTATTGATGATCCGAAGGAGATCGCTTCTGTCATTGCAGAGCGTACACATTCCAATGTCGTAAAAGTAATCGGAAAGAAAATGATCTTTTACCGCAAGGCAAAGAAGAATCCAAAGATTAAACTTCCGGAATAAGACACATGAATATCGGAATATTAGGAGGGTCTTTTGATCCAATTCATAACGGACATCTTCATATGGCAAAATGTGCATACGAATCTTATGCACTGGACCAGGTATGGCTTATTCCCGCCGGACACTCTCCAAATAAGGATGAGCATGGGATGACCGATGCCAAAGACCGGTTTCAAATGTGTAAACTGGCCGCACAGCCGTATCCCTGGATGACGGTCAGCCGGTTGGAGCTTGACAGTGCCGAGAGAAGCTACACATACCGCACCATGGAGAAATTGTCGGAACAGTTTCCGATGCATCGTTTCTTCTTTATTATGGGTGGAGATTCTCTGGACTATTTTGAACAATGGAAACAACCGGAACGAATTGCCAAACTGGCTACCATTCTGGTGATCCCGAGGGATCTTTTTACCATCGCTGCACTGGAGAAGAAGATCCGTTTGTTGCAGGAACAATTTCCCTGTGATATCCGGATCGTTCCCTGTGAACGTTTTTTGATGTCTTCCACAAAGATCCGCCAGGCACTGATGAGAGGAGAACATCCGGAACATGCGTTTCCGGAAGAAGTATCTGCGTATATTCGCAGGCATCATCTGTATCAATCGTAAAGAAGTGGAGCAAAACGTATGGAACGAGAAGAAATACAAAAGAGATTGAAAAAAGAACTGGATAAAAACCGCTATGAGCATACGCTTGGGGTCATGTATACGGCAGGAAGCCTTGCCATGGCATATGGATATGATTATGAGAAGGCGATGATCGCAGGACTTCTGCATGATTGCGCCAAATGCCTCCCGACAGAGAAAAAGATTTCTCTCTGTGAAAAAAACGATATCCTGATTTCTAAAGTAGAGCGTGAAAATCCAGGACTTCTCCATGCAAAAGCAGGTATGGTTTTGGCAGAGGAAGCATATGGAGTAAAGGACCCGCAGATCCTTCATGCCATCAAGGTGCATACAACCGGAGAGCCGGATATGAATACATTGGATAAGATTATCTACATTGCCGATTATATTGAACCTTTAAGATGTGAAGCTCCCCATCTTTCGATCATAAGACAGATTGCCTTTTCGGATCTGAATCAGTGTATGGCAGAAATCTTATATGATACTCTGCATTATTTAAGCGGGAGAAAAGGCAGTGTAGACCCAACGACCCAGTTAACCTATCAATTTTATGAACCGTATGGAAAGGATCAGCCATGGAAACATTAGAAATCGTAAAGACCGCCGTAGAAGCGCTCAGAGATAAAAAGGCAGAGGATGTAACCGTTATTGATATTACAGGAGTTTCCTCTATCGCCGATTATTTTATTATTGCAAACGGAAACAACCAGAATCAGCTGACTGCAATGCAGGATGCTGTAGATGAAGCATTATACAAAGCAGGGCTGCATGCAAAGCAGATTGAAGGAAATAATAAGTCGACATGGATTCTGATGGACTATGAGGATATCATTGTGCATCTGTTTTCCAAAGAAGACCGTCTGTTCTATGATCTCGAACGCATCTGGAGAGATGGAAAGATCATTGAGATGTAATTCCAACAGGTATTTTGTGTAACAGACATGATTGATTATAAAGAGTGATTATAAATGAAAAGTGAGAGAATAACTTTTTTCCTACGGATATGAAAGGGAAGAAGGTTATTCTCTTTTTTGTGACAAAATAATATAGCAGGTTATAAATATTAATAGAACAGATAATTAGCTACCGAATTTCCGGAGAGTAATAGGAAACTACGAGATACTCGCCGCTGTGCAGTGTATTATCTTCCGAGATTCCGTTCAGTTCGCACACCTCATCGATAAACTGCGCACGGGAGGTACGGTCAGAGGCAGCATATTGATCGGCAAGAGACCACAAAGAATCTCCCTTTTGTAATTGGACACTTGTGTAATATTTATGAACCGGCTGTTCGGCTCTGGAACCGGCAAATGTAATAATACTGTTTCCAATCAGAATAACGGCGAAGATGACAAGAACACAGACCAGAACAATCACGCGTTTCTGGGTCTGAACGGTATGTTCTCTTCGGGTGAGACTTTCATTTGCACGAGGTGAGATTTTTTCATTGTATACCCTTTTCATAATAAATTCCTCCTGTTTTATCCAAAATCGAACATTTGTTTGTATAAGATAAATATAATACGCGAACATGTGTTTGTCAATAGAAAATACGAACAAATTTTCGGAATATACGTTTGCGTTCTATGTTGTAGTATGATAAACTAAGATCATAAAGAAATACGCCCGGAGGTAACGCATTATGGCATATGGAAAAATCTCAGATAAACAGAGAGAAATTCTGGAATATATAAAAAAAGAAATCTTAAACAAAGGATATCCGCCAACAGTCCGTGACATTTGTGAAGCGGTCCATTTAAAGTCCACATCATCCGTCCATTCCCACCTGGAGACACTTGAGAAAAACGGATATATCCGTCGTGATCCGACAAAGCCGCGTGCAATCGAAATCGTGGATGATAACTTCAATCTGACACGGCGTGAAGTGGTGAATGTCCCTATGATCGGGCAGGTAGCCGCCGGTCAGCCGATGCTTGCCGTTGAGAATATTGATGCCTATTTCCCGATTCCTGCAGAGTATATGCCAAATGCAGAGTCCTTTATGCTGAAGGTAAAGGGCGAGAGCATGATCAATGCAGGTATTTTTGACGGGGACAATATCATTGTGGAGCGCTGCAGTACCGCACAGAATGGGGAAATGGTTGTTGCTTTAGTCGATGATTCCGCAACGGTCAAGACTTTTTACAAAGAAGACGGGCATATCCGGCTGCAGCCGGAAAATGATGCGATGGACCCGATCATAGTTCCGGACTGTAAGATTCTCGGAAAAGTGTTCGGTGTTTTCCGGTTATTCCGGTAAAAATAAGCGTGCAAATTAGAACGAAAAAACCGGAAAAAGGGATTTGTGTTTCTATACGACATTAATCGCTTTCTTTTTTGCAAAAAGAGAGAGGACTTTTACAGATGAGTATTGATTTTGAAACATTACCAACGAATACAGATGTTTTCATTGATTGTGAAAAACATATATCAAAAATTATAGAAAAGCAATTACTTATATTAAGGCATTAAGGTGGAAAGTTAGTTTACATTGTAATATTTGTATTATTGCTGAAAAGCCATCTTCATATATTTCTGGTGCATTGCAAGAAGACGTTGATGTACTCAAAGCAGATATTGTGTTTGTCACAAAAGAGCAGGGAGAAATATATTCCGGTTATGAGTGATTTTTATGATATTCTTATGGCACAGCCGGAGGAAGAGGCAAAAGAGATTGCCTTATCCCTTGAGCTTTTTGTAAATGGTTCACTTAACATTTTTAATCATCAGACAAATGTGGATGTGGATAACAGATTCGTAGTATATGGTATCAGAGACCTTGGAACAGAGCTTAGTCCGATTACAATGCTTGTTATGATGGAGTCCATTCAGCAGAGGTATCTGAAAGAATACTTTGAAATATCCGAAACCTCAGAGAAAATATATATCGGTTCTGATTTTCCGGATGAGTTCAGTCATTCAAATGATACAAAGGGATTAAAAGGTGCTAATATGAAAGCGAAGGCAAACATTACGCCTGCTTATTGGTGAACTTATCCAGATTGCTTCTGAAAAGGCACAGTATCCTGATTATAACAATAAACATGGTGCAAAGGCACAATTTGGATGGTATCGTTATAATACAAGATTTGGAATACCGGTTTATGATGAAGATGGAAATCTGGAGCGTTATAACATTTTTTCAACAAGAATGCTTGTAAGATGTGATGCAGATGGAAAACCTTATCTATATGATTTGGTAAGAACAAAAAAAGAAACGAGCAAGCCGCATGAGCAATAGCTGTACGGTAGTAAACTTCGTTTCTTTCTAACACCTATAATATAGGTATATGTATTGTTTGTCAAGAAGAAAATCTTGAAAGGATGTGATTTCATGGCATACAGCCAGCAACTTTGGGACGAAGCAAAAAGAAAATGCAAACTTGGAGAAGAAGAAATAAGAATGGCAAAGGAAATGGGTCTTAATCCCAAGAGCCTGATTAAGAATATTCCTAATAAGAGCGAACAATGGAAAGCTCCTGTGAAAGAATGGATTCACGATATGTATGACAAAAGGCAGGAGAAGTCGAGAAAGAAAGCAGAACGAAAAACAAAAGGAAAAAATAACATTTGACTAAGCCCCTTATTCCGTGAAACTTACCATAGTGTTACATCCCGTTTTTCAGCAATAATACCTGCTGGAAACTGATTTTCGCAATACATTTTATTTCACCCACTAGGTTAAACAAAATTTTGTTTTTTTACTGTATCATCATGCATTATCCTGTATAATGAAAGTATCAAAAGACAGGCGGAGGCAGTGCAATGAAGAAAATACACATTGAATTCAGCGATGAGCGGCTCATTACTCCCAGTGGTCTGGTATTCGTAGGGCAAATACTTGGAAAAAGCAGTTTTGTTAAAAAAATCAACCGTGCTCCAATTTCAAAAGATTATCTGCAGAAACAGATAAAAAATGGAGACGTGCTCCTCACCTATATTGGTATGCCCTGTCAGGGAAAACCCCAGTATGAGGCTGTCCGTGAAATGATGGATGACCCTGACTACTACAAATACGCATTAGGCATCTCCTATGCGATTCCTTCCGCCGAAACACTCCGCCAGCGTTTTGACATGATCGGGGATTCCCTGCGCAAAGACATCCAGCAGGCAAATGTCGACATGCTGCGTGAAATGCACATAGAGCCGACAGCCCTGGATAACGGCTTTGTTCCTGTCGATATTGATGTAACCCCCTTTGACAATTCGAAATCCAATAAGGAAGGCGTATCCCGTACCTACAAGGGTTTTGACGGATATGCACCAATTATGGCATATATCGGCACGGAAGGATACCTCGTCAATCTTGAACTGCGGATTGGGAAACAGCACTGCCAGAAAGAAACTCCTGATTTCCTGAGAGAGACCATTGAACTGTGCAGACAGCTGACGGAAAAACCACTGCTCATCCGGCTGGATTCCGGCAACGATGCATCTGAAAACATAGGCATCTTTATGGAAGAAAGCTATAAATACAACAATGTGTCTTTCATCATAAAACGGAATCCCAGACAGGAAAGTAAAGAAGAATGGCTGGAATCCGTCAGGGAATGCTGCCAGAATATCCAGCATCCACGTGAGGGGAAAACTGTTTATATCGGACAGACCTTCCGGGATGTGACATATTCCCTTTCTGATAACGAAGAGAAAACTGTCGAAATACGCACAATTTATGAGATCACGGAAAGAACCATTGACCGATATGGGCAGTATTTTATCGTACCCGATATAGAACTGGACACATACTGGACAAACACTTCCCTGCCAGACGAAACCGTCATTGATCTTTACCATGCCCACGGAGAAAGTGAGCAGTATCACAGTGAAATCAAGACGGACATGGATGTTGAAAAGACTCCCATCGGGAAAGTTTGAGAGCAACAAACTGGTGCTGGAGCTGACAATGATCGCATATAATATCCTTCGAATCATAGGGCAGGAATCGTTGAAAAAGAAGGATGCTCCCGGCCGGAAGAAAATACATCGCCGAAGAATACGTACGGTGATCAGTAATCTTATGCAGTTTGCGGGACATCTGACAGAACATGCCGGCCGTCTGGTACTGTCCATTGGAAGGAGTAATCGCTGGAGATTTACTTTCAAGCGTCTTTATGACAGCTTTGTATTCATCACCTGACAACAGGTAGCTGAATATGGCAATGGCAGCTGCACACAAATGGTGCAGTCTGTTTTTGAACGCAAAATTATGCAGCATTTTCAAAATTTAGTGTACGATAACAAATATGGCAAACATTTCCTGTGTGCCTTTTCATTTTGAAACAAGGTTCACGGATTCAGGATATACACAAAAACTGCTATTTTTTTTTGAAAAAGTAGTGGTTTCATGTATTGGGGGCTAGCCGTCGCGCTAGCGACTTGGTACAATATGTAAAAGTGGTTAATGCATTTCATGTTACAACATGAGGAAATGAAAATTCATAGTACTTGTTTAGGAATGCTGATTTAGAATAAATTGAAAAAGAACGGAGAGATAAGGGTATGGATATAACTAATAGACTTAAACCGATAGAAGCAATAAAAATAGATTCCATAGAACATCTATTGTCTATTATAGTAGAAGAAAATCAAATGGGCGATAAATGGTTTCGAGGGCAAGCAGATATTGATTTTGCATTGCTTCCGTCAGTTATTCGTATAGCCCAAGTAATCAGGGATCAGTTTGGACGGCGTGTGAAGCCATATCCATTAAAGATATTTAGTACTCATGGAGATGAATGTGTTATTCCAGATGGAATTTACATACATACATTTATAAACTTAGTAAAAATCTCTATAATGAATCGATGTCATATATAGAAACTTTATGTTTAGCACAGCATTATGGCGTAAGAACAAGGCTTTTGGATTGGACTACGGATGCTGTTGTGGCATTATTTTTTGCTCTAGATCAGAGAGAAGAAGGAAAATCAGCGGGATTTTATATTTTGGATCCTGCCAAATTCAATGAAAGTACATGTTCTGAAAAAAGGGTGTATAATGTAGAAAATGTCCCTATTTCAGAAATATTCCCTGTAGCTTTTTATGGACCTAAAAATGATATGAGAATGTGTAGACAATCCGGAAACTTTACGATTCATGGTCAAATGGTTTGGCCTATTGACTATTTGTATAATGCGAAAGAATTTTTGAAAAGAATAGAAATTCCGAATTCAGTATGCCACGATTTACAAAATATACTTAGTGGATTGGGTGTTACAAAAAAATCTATCTATGTCATGGATGATGAGAAAGACCAGATTGCACTAGAGGCGGGAACTTTGACAGAAAATCGTTTTAACGAACAACTAGAAAAATGGACAAAAGAATGGGAAAAAGATTCAGATAAGGGAATAGAGAGACATGTGTATTTTTCACTGAAAAATTGAGGGGGTGCTTCTATTCTTAGAAGGCACTAGAGTAGAAAGCATTACAAAAACATGGTACAATAAGAATAAGTTCAATGATAGCAATATGGAGGGTTAATATGCGAATATTTGGAAATGCAGATGATTTGCCAGAAGAGATTGAAGTAAAGATAAATGCACTTATTAAAAAAATAGAACAAATAGATTATTTGGGAGAGATTTCTATGTATTATGGATATCCTTTCATAGAATTAGATGGCAAAGAAACTATTATGAAATCATGTATAATTTGCTCAAAAGGTATTATATCTATATATGCAGATGAACAGGAAATGAAAGTATATCAAAGACATTTAACAAAGATGTTGATGGAAAGTTCAGAATTGAGTAATCTTTTGTGGGGAGATGCAAATATTTTACATGCTGTTCATATTGATTCACCGGAGAATGTACTTAGTTTGTTGCAAAATTCGAAGGATTGTCTTACAGAGCGTAATTATAGAGAAATAAATGCAATTATTCAAAATATATATGGGCTTAATCATACAGATGATAGAGAAATTCAAAATGAAAATACTTTGGGTGCATTGATTAAAGGTAGAAATAATGAAATTAATATGTTAGATCAAAAGCAGTTCGAAACAATTTATAAGAAAACAACAACGCATACAAGGATTAGAGGATTGGCGGGGAGTGGTAAAACCATACTTCTTGTAAAGAAAATGGCATATATGCATTATAAGAATAGGGATTTAGAATTAGTGTATGTTTTTTATACAAAGTCGCTTAAACAATACATTAAAGATTTGTTTGTGAATTTCTATAAAGATTTCGAAAAATATAAAGAACCAGATATGTCTAAAATTCATATTTTGCATTCCTGGGGTGGAAATGAAATGGAAGGATTTTATTCAAGGGCATGTAAAGAAAACAATATTGCACGAGAAGGATATAATGATGTATCAGGTTCAAATAAATTTGATAAAGTGTGCAAAAACCTACTTAATAAATTAGGGGGGAAAGGGAAAAAATTATATGACTATATCTTTGTAGATGAAGCACAGGATTTTTCATTAGGTTTTTTTAAATTGGCATTGTCAACATTAAAATATAATGGGAAAATGATTTACGCATATGATGAGCTACAGTCTTTAAATGATAATTCAGACAGCATGCCGAGTAAAACTAGTATTTTTCAGGGGGCGGAATGCGAAGATATAAATTTGAGTATTTGTTATAGAACTCCGAAAGATATAATCGTGGCAGCTCATGCATTAGGATTAGGAATTTATCGGAGAAATAAGCAGGGGGATATCGATATTATTAATATGATGCAGGATTATACTATCTGGACAGCAATAGGTTATGAAGAGTTGTCGGGAAAACTTGCATATGGTAGAGATGTTGTGCTTGGAAGAAAAGAGGTAATCGATAAACGTCCAGAAAATTGTGTAGAAATACATGATGTTGAGGAGGAAAAAGAGCAGTATGCAGCTGTCTGTGATGAAATTTGCCATTTGATAAAAGATGAAGATGTGGTGCCTGAAGATATTTTAGTAATTGATTTGGCAAGTATTTCATTTCAAGATAATTTTAATGTATTTAAGAAACTTTTTGTAGAGAAAGTAAGTGAAAATTCAGATGTCGTAAGCAGAGTGCATTTGGTAAATAAAGATAATGCGCTACGGTTTAAAAGAAAAGGAAGTGTTCCATATACTACTATATTTAGAGCAAAAGGAAATGAAGCAAATATTGTATTTATACTGAATGCACAGACCATGAGTGCAATGCAAACGTACTCAAGAAACAGATTATTTACAGCCATGACTCGGGCAAAATTTAAAGTATATATATATGGAGTTGAAAGTTCTGCGATGACAACATTGATAAATGAATTTAATGAGATAAAAGAAAAGAATTTTACATTAGATTTTAGATATCCAACTGAAAATGAGTTACATAAAATGAAGACTATTGCAAAGACAGAAGCAAAAAATGCGAATTCATATGAAAAGGCGTTTAAGAGTTTGAAAGACAATAAAGAATTAACCATTGAAATTTTAAAAGAACAAGTGGGAGCAGGATCTATTGCAGAATTAATAGGTAAGTTGCAAGAGTATAGTGAAAATGAATAAAGTAGATAAGATACTGTCGGAAAAAGAAATTGTGAGAGAACAGTTTTGGGCACTGCCTGTTCTCCAACAAAAAATTCATATTATAAATGATGTCAATGATTATCATGAAACAAAAAATATTATAGGAAATAAGGCTGATAAGATTCGTTTCCATTCATATATGGAAGCATTTGATAAGATGATGTATAATTGTCAGTATACGATTTTGTTGGAGGATGACTCTATGGTATTTTTATTTTATGAGTTTAATGACAACAATAATGTTACTGGTCACATTCTATCATATCTTCCTAGTTTTAGGAATGATAGTGAAAATGGAAAAGAATATACCGACGAAAATAATGAGGAAGAAATTAATTTCATACAACTTCACAGACGGATTAGCAATTTTGTAAGGGTAGATTTCGAAGAGGTAGGGAGAAAGGAATATTATCATAGTCTTATACATATGCATATCGGAACAGAAAGAAATGCGTTGAGAATTCCGATAGAACATTTCGTGATGCCATTTGAATTTTTATTTTTTGTTTTGAAGTATGTATATCATTTACCGGATGAAGAATTAACCGGTATAGAATGTGAAATATCACGTAATAGTATGTTGACCGAAAAAGAAAAGAAAAAACTAAAATTAGTATTCAGTGACTGTATTAGTCAGAATTAAAGATAAAAAATATTAGAATGGATATTAACCGGCAGGAGATTTGAGAGTCTATCTGTCGGTTTTTATTTAGTAATATGAATGGGTACAAACAGAAAAAGTTAATGCTTACTGTAGATTGATTTTTTATTATAAGTAGGGTATAGTGCTATATAAAATTGTTAACATGAATAACAACTATTATTGACAATGAAAGAGAAAACTGATATACTTCATATGAGAATTAAAAACACCAGTAACAAGTGTTATAGAATGGAGGTATATTATATGCTAGTTTCAAAAACAATTCAAATAGAATTTACAGATTCTAGTATTCAAGCGGCAGATGCAATTTATGATATTCGTAAAGCAGCAGAATCAGCATCGTTAAATTTGAACTTAAGATATGATGTTCAATTGCAGTATCCTATGTTAGCCGATGACAATAAGGTTGTAGTTGAATTAAAAATTCCTGAAGAGATTGTAGATACATTTTCAGTAGGTAATCATCTTAGAGGTATTTCAACATATTTGTTGAAAAGATGTGGTGGCAGATATGATAAATATCTTGTAGGAAAACGTCTTTTAAATTATATTGAAATACCTACACCAGAGGTGAAAACGGACAAACTTCCGATGGTTGATCGATTGGAAGCTATTGTTCGATTTACTAAGCTTTTGGAACGTTCTGATTCTGAGACTTTGGATTATATTAATCGTATTTTGATTATGTTAAAGGAGGCAGAGAAAGTATGATTTTAAATGTGTTTACAAGAATTGGAGTTCGACTTTCGGTAGCCAATGCATATCAACAGTTGATTGCCCTTAATCCTAATGATCCATATGCTAAACACAAGGCGGCAGGATCCTTGGGTGGTGCTGTGAATGGTGGAACGATAACTCTCCATAAAAATGGGTATTATGAAAGAATACGTTGAAAAATTGTTTAGGTACTCATGATTAAAACGTTCGTTTGGTAAGAGGATCCAAAAACTGCTGAAAATGAAAAGTCATAGATTTCAAAATATGGAGAACTATGACTTTTTGTGGATTATGTACAAGCAACAATGAGTTCCCAATTGTTTTGAATTTCAACAAGCAGGAGGTAAAAATCTTTGATATTGACAGGATTTTCTCCAGTTTCATAGTTGGTTAAAAGGCAACAAAGTTTTTCATATAATTCATTATATCGGCTGGGAGATGACTTCCACCTCTATAGGTGGTGAGAAACAAGCTGGTATCAGTGGTGGGAGTCAATCCCCCAGCTGATATAACCTCCGGCAGGATTGCACAGGTGCGCAGTAGAAGTATGTCATGCAATTGCATGACGCGCACCTCGCAGCAAGAATGCCGAGGCATTCTTGAAAGATGGAGTGACTAAGAAATTATATGGGTAAAAAAACGGAGATAGGTAAGATGGAGGCTGTGATAGAGGCCATTTTATTTACAATGGGCGAATCAGTGGAACTTAAGAAGATTGCGGCGGCGATTGAGCACGATGAAGCGACTACAAGAAAGATCATTCATCGGTTGCAGGACAAATATGAAGCAGAGGACAGAGGTCTTCGTATTATTGAGCTGGAAGACTCCTTTCAGTTGTGCACGAAGCGGGAGATGTATGACTATCTCATTCGTATTGCAAAACAGCCGAAGAAATGTGTTCTGACAGATGTTCTGCTGGAGACATTATCAATCATTGCATATCGTCAGCCGGTGACAAAGCTTGAAATCGAAAAGATTCGTGGAGTCAAATCAGATCACGCGGTAAATAAACTGGTAGAATATAATCTTGCCTGTGAAGTGGGAAGACTGGATGCACCGGGACGGCCGATTTTATTTGGTACAACAGAAGAATTCTTGCGAAGATTCAGTATTCAGTCTATCGAAGATCTTCCGAGCATGCAGCCGGAACAGGTAGAAACATTTAAAGAAGAGGCAGAGGAAGAAGTACAGCTTAAATTAAATGTATAAACAGATATAGTAAATGAAACAGATAAAGTAAAGAAGAGATACATATTTGTGTGCAGAGTATCATAATCTGTAAAGATAACGGTGCTTCAGGGTACTGGATATGAATCAGATCAAAATAAAAATTATCGCAGTCTTACTTTTGCTATGTATATCTGCCGCCTGGCTGGCAAGATATGAAATTCAGGAATCGGGTCAGAATCTATCGGGTCAGATGGCTGACAAAATGAAACAAAATACAGACGAGCCACAAAATCTATACGCCCAATCGGCAGTCCTTATGGATGCTGACAGTGGGCGTGTTTTATTTGGAAAAGAAGAGGAAGCCATAAGGCCTATGGCAAGCACCACAAAGATTATGACCTGCATCATAGCACTGGAGCATATGACAGATAATGAGATAGTCACAGCGTCTGCATATGCTGCCAGTCAGCCGAAAGTTCATCTGGGTGTCCGGGAAGGGCAGCAGTTCTATCTGAGAGATATTTTATTCTCGCTTATGCTGGAATCGCATAATGACAGCGCAGTTATGGTTGCAGAAGAGATCGCCGGAAGCGTGGAAGCATTTGTAAAAATGATGAATGAAAAAGCAGAAGAACTGGGGCTTACTAAGACACATTTTGTAACGCCAAACGGACTGGATGGAGAGGATGAAGGTGGCGTGCACGCCACAACAGCCATAGAACTGGCGGAAATTATGAAATATTGTATTATGGATTCTCTGGAAAAGGAAATGTTTCTGGATATTACCGGAACGAAAGAATACCATTTCCGGGATCTTAAAGGAACTTCTTCTTATACATGCACGAATCACAATGCTTTTCTGACTATGATGGACGGGGCGATTTCTGGCAAGACCGGTTTTACGGCAGATGCAGGATATTGCTATGTCGGTGCACTCAGACGTGATGAACGGACATTTATCGTGGCATTACTTGCCTGTGGCTGGCCGAATCATAAAGGATATAAATGGAGTGACACGAAGAAACTTATGGAATATGGACTTTCGAATTATGAGTACCGGAACGTATGGCAGGAGCTTCCAAAGCAGGAGATTGTTGTAAAAGATAGTGGTAACGACCAGAACATTTATCAGAAAAACAACGTGGCTGAGGTTGAAATTCAACAGAAGCCGGAAGTATTAAAAGTATTATTAAGAACTGATGAAAATGTAGAGATTTCCGTGCAGATGGAAAAAGCTTTGTCTGCACCGGTAGAAAAAGGGCAGAAAGTGGGAGAAGTGCGGTACATATTAGATAAAAATATTATTGGAAAATACGATGTTTTGACAAGAAGCGGGCTTAAAAAACGGACATTTTCCTGGTGCCTGAAAAGATGTATGGAGCGCTTTTTCTGCTATACAAGATGGAATACATTCTTCGTGGATTTGCGTTGACGGAGATCGAAAACCATGATACAGTTAACATTGTCAGGGGAAACAATTCTTACACACTTTTTCTTGTTTTTTCTATTGACAATTTGCGGCGGTTATAATACTATATTAATCAGATACCGAACATTCGTTCGGAGAACATCAAGGAGATTTAATTATGGCGAATAATGAAGATAAGAAGAAAGCCTTAGATGCGGCTATTGCAAAGTTAGAGAAGGATTTTGGTAAAGGTACGGTCATGAAGCTTGGAGACCCGGCAGCCCAGGTATCAGTGGAGACAATTCCGACAGGCTCTTTAAGTCTGGATATTGCACTGGGACTCGGAGGTGTTCCAAGAGGACGTGTGGTTGAGATCTACGGACCGGAGTCCAGTGGTAAGACAACAGTTGCACTGCATATGATTTCAGAAGTTCAGAAAAGAGGCGGGATTGCAGGGTTTATTGATGCTGAACATGCCCTTGATCCGGTTTATGCGCGTAACATTGGAGTAGATATTGATGAACTTTACATTTCACAGCCTGACAGTGGAGATCAGGCGCTTGAGATTGCTGAGACAATGGCGCGTTCCGGCGCGATGGATATTATTGTCATTGACTCTGTTGCAGCGCTTGTACCGAAGCAGGAGATTGAAGGAGATATGGGAGATTCCCATGTAGGACTTCAGGCAAGACTGATGTCCCAGGCACTACGTAAGCTGACTCCTGTTATCAGCAAGTCTAACTGTGTGGTTATCTTTA
>ENA-UPXC01002249-UPXC01002249.1-human-gut-metagenome-genome-assembly--contig:-NODE-2249-length-23454-cov-4.356333_pt1 | contig 23454 bp, 20 predicted proteins | sample MGYA00250047_ERZ773371 | MGnify/ENA primary metagenome ERZ773371 (study PRJEB29103, sample SAMN06111975) | human gut metagenome | biome: human gut; feature: ankylosing spondylitis patient; material... | reverse complement strand
CATAATCATCCGGACTGCGTTGTTGACGCTCTTTTCCGTAATGATGTCTCTGGGGCAGATGTTCTTCTTCCACAGTTCAATGACCTGCTTGCCAGCCTCCCGGCCATAGCGCAGCAGACTCTTATCCACAGCGGAGGCAGTGGCGTTGCCGGGCAGGCTCATGCCAAGGGTCTCTACCACGATCTGCATGGTATTGGCGGTGCCCATCATGTTGCAGGCGCCGATGCCGGGACAGGCTACATCGATCAGGCCCTCCAGATAGGCCATGGGACACCGGCCCTCCTCTACGGCGGACACAGTTTTGTTGACATCAATAAAGTCCACCAGCTTACCATCGTAAATACTGGACTTCATATGGCCCCCGGTCACAATGATCGCCGGAACATTGACACGGGCCGCAGCCATGGTAATGGCGGGCACATTTTTATCACAGGTGGCGATCAAAACCATAGCATCCAGCTTCTCCGCCCGCGCAATCACCTCAATGGAATTGCAGATCAGGTCTCGGGAGGCCAGTGCGTATGCGGGCTTGGGCTGGAGCCCGTCACAGAAGTTGATGGTATTGAAGTTGCAGGCAATGCCGCCAGCCTCCGTAATGCCCTCCGTCACGGCCTGGGCCACGCCCTTCAGGTGCAGATGGCCGGGATTGTAGTCCGCCCAGGTATTCATCACGCCCACACGGGGCTTTTTCATATCCTCCCGGTCATAGCCAAGCTCCAGCATTGCCTCCTCAGCGGGCCGCAGCTCGTTGTTCATCATATGTTCGCTCATCGTTTTTACCCCGCTTTCCGCTCATTTATGACTCCCGGTGGGCTTCAGCAGTCCGCCGGTCTTCCAAGATGTGACGCTCTTTTGATACATACCCATAAATCCATCCTGGATCTCGGGTTTGCGGTCAAAGGCTGCCACGCGCTTTGCCAGTTCCCCCTTGGAAATCTCAGCCTGGATCGTGCGTTTCTCCACATCCACAGTAATCATGTCACCATCCCGAACACCGCAGATGGGGCCGCCCAGTGCCGCCTCCGGAGAACAGAGGCCAGCCGCCGCAAAGGGTTCCTTACCGGTGTAGCGGCCGTCTGTCAGCACGCAGACCTGATCCTTCAGAGGGGACTCAGCCAGTGTGGCCGTCAGCTCACAGTATGCCGGTATAGCGGGACCACTCTTGGCGCCGACCATAGTCAGAATCACAGCGTCACCTGCCGTCACCTTACCGTTCTTGACCGCTCCGGCGGCCTCCGCGTCGCTGTAAAACACCTTGGCAGGGCCCTTAAACTGCTTAGTGAAGGCAGACTTACGGGTCACAATGCCCTCCGGAGCGATATTACCCTTCAAAACGCAGAGATCGTTATCGCGGACAGGCTCCTTGACCGTATGGATCACTGCTGCATCCCGGCTGGCCTTGCCCTCCAGCTTCTGAGCCAGAGTCTTGCCGCTTACATCAACGCAGGTCAGATCCAGGTGCTCCTTCATCTCCGCCATCAAAGCGGAGAGACCGCCAGCCTGGGTAAAGCGGAACAGCACGTTTTGCTCTTCAGCGCACAGATCTGCCAGCACAGGGATCTCACGGCTGGCCTGATCGTAAACAGCCCAGCAGTCCATATCCAGGCCCGCTTCTGCTACAATGGCGGGCAGGTGCAGCATGGTATTCACAGGCATGCCAATCGCAGCGCAGACCTTAATGGCATTGGTCAGAGCGGATTCGGTCATGATCTTACGGGCTGTAATCCCTTCACGCCACAGCGCCATGACACGGCGGCCAGCCTCACGGGCCAGAATCTGAAGCCGGGTGGAAATGGCGGACAGATCGCTGTTGCCGGGTACAGTCATACCCATGGCCTCCGCCAAAACACACATGGTCTCCGCCGTGTCCAGCAGGCTGTCAGCCCGGAGGCTCTCGCCGTCAGACAGCGGATAACCGCCAGTGACTACCACGGCGGGCAGATCCATACGGGCAGCACCCTGCAGAATACCAGCCACTGACTTGCCGCGGGTAGCGATCAGGACCATACCATCCAGCATGCAGCCATCCATGATCGTTTCGATTTCATTGCACATCAGGTCCCGGGAGGGCAGAATATAGGGACTGTCTCCAGCGCCGTCGCTGAGGTTGGTCAGATTATAATTGAACGCCAGACCGCCGGCCTCTACGATACCCTCCTTTACAGACTCCGCCAGGTTGGCCAGATGGGTCTGAGCCGGATCAATCACATTCCAAGTGTCGATCACGGCGATCCGGGCCTTTTTCAAGTCTTTGTCATTCAGGCCCAGGCCGCGCAGCAGCGCTTTGGTGCTGGATTCACGGATATCTTCCGTATAGCTCCGAGCAACAGGTTCTTTTTGTTCCATAGCTAAATATCCTTTCTGCGCATTTAATATAATCTCAGCTAATAGTTGTCTCATATTTTTCTGTGTTTAAGAAGTCCAATTTGCATTATAGCAGAGAGGATTCCTTAAAATCAATGATTTCCGCAAGTTTTTGTACGGGTCGTCTATTTATTTAGCACATATATAATCGGGTGCTTCTCTCCTCATACTTTTACAAAAAGCACCGGAGTATAGACGCTCTATACACCGGTGCTTCCATCTTTATTTCCTTACTGATTAACGCATCCCCATCTGCGCTCCGGATCATTGGTCAGGATCTTCCGATAGCAGTTGATCACCTTGTAGAAAGCCCGCAGCTCCTCTACCGAGCAGACCTCCAGCAAGCTTTTAACAATGTGGGTCGAATCTTCAAAATCATTTGCCACAAAATTATAGATGATCTCCATTCCCCAATCCGTTGTATACAGCCGGAAAACCTTTTCATCCGTTTCGCTCTTTTCCTTATAGATAAAACCCTTTGCCTCAATTTTTTTCAGGATCTGGGAAATGGCTCCCCTGCTGCGGTTCCAGTAATACCCTAATTGAGTCGCTGTGATTCCCGGATAGTCTCCGATCATCATGATCGCCCGGATCTCCATCATGGTCAATTCCGTCCCGTGGGATTTCATGCGGATCACACCGGTCATACCGCTGGCAACGATCAGAAAATCATATAGGTCACCCGCATGATGATTCACCTTGCGTAAGATCTGGTTAATCGCATTTGGATTTAACGCCTCATTCTCATGACCTTTCTCTTTCGTATCACGCCACCCTCCTCACAGTCCTGCCAAGCAGTTTGATATTTAGTTTACCTATCATACTTTTAATATGGGCATCTGTCAAGTAACTTGCTTTCAGATGCACAAACCGCCATATCGCAGGAAGATTACGACAGCTTTCCTTTCAAACGTGCAGAGCAAAGTGCTGCGATTGTTTCACAATAGATCAATGAACAGCTCAGCACGGCGTTTCCGGCGTGAAAACAAATATAACCGCGAGAGTACGCTTCAATTTCAAAAGAGCCGGAGCAAGCTCTCTGACGCTTTCCCCGGCTTGCCATCCCCAGCCAGAGTCTAACTGGCGTCTACCGCTTAGGAGCAGCATCATTCGGGTCACACCTTATAATGCACTGTGCTTCAAAACGTCCGCAAAGCCGCATAAATACTGATTTTTATAATAAAACAGCTTATTAAGGTGCAGCCTCATTCTAAATTTTGCCGATCTTTCAGCAAGTTCGATCCCCTTGCTTTTCATTATCTGCCCTCACAAATACACCGCTCCTGCATTGTCTGCGCCGCAGAGCGAGGGATTTGCTCACACATGGGCCAAAATCCCAATGCAAATATTTTTCATGGCAAGTTTCATTCCCTGTACGGCGTTTTTCTTTTATTATGCCAGATTTCCGCCGCCGATTCAATCCCCACTGCCGAGGGGCGGCGTCCGCCGCCGGATTTTCTTTGCGTATCCTACAATTTTTGCGGGATACGGCGGCCGCCCTCTTGGGCATCCTACCGATCTTGCGGACAAGGGCTGCCGTTTCTATTGACTTGCATTTTCCGCTGTGCTACACTTCAGCCAATCAAAGGGCGGTCTGCCCGGAGAAAGGACGGAGAATCGGATGACGCATGATACCAAGGCTTCCGTGAATACGTCTGCACAGCGCGGCTGTGCCGCTTTCTCCTGCCATGCCGCCTTTGCGGAAAACAATACTGCCCTGCTTCTGGACGCCGGTCTGCTGCCGGCGTCCATTCTTTTGCACATTATTCTGCTGGTACGGGCCAGCTTTGCCGGACATCGGAACAGCGCGTATCTCACAGGCCATTGAATGGCGTTCATGAGAAACAAGGCGGCTCCGTCGATCCGGCGGGGCCGCTTTTTAATTTGCATTACAATTTTTCGGGAGGAAAGAGATATGAATATCCGCGTGACCAAAACAACACACCCCATGGAGCTGACCCCCTCGGACAAGCTGGGTTTCGGCATCCACTATACCGACCATATGTTCATCATGGACTACAGTGATGAAAAGGGCTGGTACGATCCCCGCATCATCCCCTTCCAGAATATTTCCCTGTCTCCGGCCGCCTGCGTGTTCCACTACGGCGCCGAGGTCTTTGAGGGTTTGAAGGCATACCGCCGCCCGGACGGCGGCGTGCAGCTGTTCCGTCCGTGGGACAATATGGAGCGCCTGAAGAACTCCTGTATCCGCATGGGCTTGCCGGTGGTGCCCCCGGAGGATGCGCTGGAGGCGGTGAAGGCGCTGGTGAAGGTGGACGAGCGCTTTGTCCCCTCCGAGCCCGGCACATCTCTCTATATTCGCCCGTTCCTGTTCGGCACGGACGCAAAGCTGGGCCTGCATGGTGTTCACGAGGCTATGTTCATCGTGGTGCTCTCCCCTGTGGGCAGCTATTTTGATAACGGCATGGAGCCGGTAAAGATCATTGTGGAAACCGAGGATGTCCGAGCGGTCCGGGGCGGCACCGGCGAGGCCAAGTGCGGCGGCAATTACGGCGCGTCCAACCGCGCCGGCGAGCGGGCCTTTGCCAACGGCTATTCTCAGGTTTTGTGGCTGGACGGTGTGGAGCATAAGTACGTGGAAGAGGGTGGCGGCATGAACGTTGTCTTCAAAATCGGCGGCAAGATCGTCACGCCCATGCTCACCGGATCTATCCTGCCGGGCATTACCCGCCGGTCCTGCCTCCAGCTTCTGCGGGATTGGGGGACGCCCGCCGAGGAGCGCCTCATCACGGTGGACGAGCTGTTTGAGGCGGCGGAGAACGGCACACTGGAGGAGGCCATGTGCGTCGGTACCGCCGCGGTCATCTGCCCCATCGGCGAGCTGACCTACGGCGATAAGGTCTATACCATCAACAACTTCCAGACCGGCCCCCTGGCCCAGAAGCTCTACGATACCCTTACGGGAATCCAGTGGGGCACGGCGGAGGACCCCCACGGCTGGACCTGCCGCCTGTAAGAGCGGCTGTGGCACGGACGGACTGTCCAAACCCACAAAATCCTGGCATATTTTCCCGCAAGGTTGAGCAGGTGCGACAAAAGAAAGGCCGGCCTGTCGAAAACGGATTGACAACTGTCCGCGCCCGTGCTACAGTAACCCCAACTTACAAAAACCAACACGAAAGGAGGCACACAGGATGATGACCATGCTGATGAACCATGTGATGATGGCGGCTGCCAAAGCAGGCGCTTTCCTCTCCTGCGCTGCCTCCAACGCGCATACCGCCGCCATGATGGACGCCACTGTCGTGGCGTCCATTTTTGCTGCCATTATTATGATTATTAGCCTGATTATCATTATCAGCATTATTGGCACAAGTGAATATGGCCGGTGTGGAAATAAGCAGCCGCTCAGCACGTAAGCACAAGGAGCAAGCGGCCCCGCCGGTTCGGCGGGGCCGCTTTTTTTGCGTTCAGACCCATTTCAGGAGGTAATTGACATGAAACTTACAGGTGCGCAGATATTGATCGAATGTCTGCTGGAACAAAACGTGGATACCGTGTTCGGCTATCCCGGCGGCACCATTCTCAACGTATATGATGCCCTCTATGACCATAGGGAGATCACCCATATTCTCACCTCCCACGAGCAGGGCGCGGCCCACGCCGCAGACGGTTATGCCCGCAGCACCGGCAAGGTGGGTGTGTGCTTTGCAACCTCCGGCCCCGGCGCCACGAACCTCACCACCGGCATTGCCACGGCATACATGGATTCCTCCCCGGTAGTTTTTATCTCCTGCAATGTGCCGCAGAACCTCATCGGAAAGGATGCCTTTCAGGAGGTGGACATCACCGGCATCACCATGCCCATCACAAAATCCACCTATCTTGTGCGGGATGTAGCCAAGCTGGCGGATGCCGTGCGGGAGGCGTTCGCACTGGCCCGCAGTGGCCGCCCCGGCCCCGTGGTGGTGGATATTACCCGGGATGTCACCGCCGCCGTGTGCGAATATGAGTATCTGCCGCTGGAACGGCACGCCGCCTCCGGGCACCTTGCCTCCCTCATCCACCGGGCCTACACCAGCAGCCTGAAGATGCCGGAGGCCGACCTGGGGGATGTGGAAAAGCTGGTGGAGATGATCGCGGTGTCCGAAAAGCCCATGCTGATCTGCGGCGGCGGTGTGGTCCGCAGTCGAGCCCATGAGGAGTTCCGGCAGTTTGTCCGCCGGATCGACGCCCCGGTGGCTATCACCGTTATGGGCGGCGGCGGTGTCTCCGGCCGGGACGTGATGACCACCGGCATGATCGGGATGCACGGCTCCGTGGCTTCCAACATGGCCTGCGACAACTGTGATCTGCTCATCGCCGTGGGCTGCCGGTTTTCCGATCGAGTGGCGCTGAAGCCGGAGACCTTCGCCCATCAGGCGAAAATCGTCCACATCGACATCGACCGGGCGGAGATCAACAAAAATGTCCAGACGGACCACCACATCATCGGAGACGCCAAGCAGGTTTTAAAGCTGCTGTTGGAGCGTCTGCCCCAGTATGACCATAAGGAGTGGAAGAATTTTGTGCTCTCGTTTCCCCGGGAAACGGAATACGGCGAGAGCGAGAGCGTCCTGACCCCCAAACAGGTGCTCTCCGCTATTGCCCGGCTGTGCCCGCAGGACTCCATCGTGGCAACAGACGTCGGCCAGCACCAGATGTGGGCCATCCAGCACCTTCACTTTGACTATCCCGGCCAGCTCTTGACCTCCGGCGGCTTCGGCACCATGGGCTTCGGTCTCGGCGCCGCCATCGGCGCCAAGCAGGGCAACCCGGAGAAAACGGTCATCCACATCACCGGCGACGGGTGCTTCCGCATGAACGGCAACGAACTGGCCACCGAGGCGTATTACCGCCTCCCGGTCATCACCGTGATCTTCAATAACCGCAATCTCGGCATGGTCCGCCAGTGGCAAAGCCTGATCTACGATCGCCGCTACTCCCAGACTTCGCTGGAAAACCGCAGCCCGGACTTTGTGAAGTTCGCGGACGCCTTCGGCCTGAAGGCCCGGCGGGTCACGCAGCCCAGCGAACTGGCCGAGGCGCTGACCGAGGCGCTGGCGGAAAGCGCGCAGGGCCGGGGCTATGTCATCGACTGCGCCATCAACGCCGATGAAATGGTGCACCCCATGGTCAACGGCGGTCATCACATTACGGAATTTCTTTTGAGCTGAGGAGGGGAGGACATAATGATGGAAACAGCGCTGCGTACCCTTTCCGTTCTGGTGGACAATGAGCCGGGAGTGCTCTCACAGATCTCCCGCCTGTTTTCAAGAAAGGGCTTCAATATCGAATCGCTGGCGGTGGGTCCCACGCAGGACCGGAGCCTTTCCCGCCTGACGCTGGAGGTCATTACCGATGACAGCCAGACGGAGCTTTTATGCAACCAATTATCCAAAATGGTGCCGGTGCACTCCGTCCGACTGCTGGCGGACGAGCACTCCATCCGCCGGGAGCTGGTGCTCTGCAAGGTCCGGGCGGAGAACCGAAGCATCCGCAACGAGCTGATTCAGCTTGCCAATGTGTTCCGGGCGTCCATTCTGGATGTATCCGCCACCTCCATGACGCTGGCAGTCATCGGCGAGGAGTCGAAAAATGAGGCCCTCACCGACCTGCTGCGGGAGTTCGGAATTTTGGAAATGGTCCGCACCGGCATGGTGGCGCTGGAGCGGGGCCGCTATACCATTCAGGACGAACGGAAGGAAACGCTGGAATTCAATCTGGGAAAAATGCTGTAAATCTGTGCATTTTACGATAAAAAACTAAAAACGAAAGAAAAAGGAGAAAGAACCATGGCTAAGATGTATTACGAAAAGGACTGCGACCTGAACTATCTCAACGGAAAGAAAATCGCTGTGATCGGCTACGGCTCTCAGGGCCACGCCCATGCCCTGAACCTGAAGGACTCCGGCTGTGAGGTCTGCGTGGGCCTGCGGGAGGGCTCTAAGAGCTGGGCGCAGGCGGAGGCTGCCGGGCTCACCGTCAAGACCATTGCCGAGGCTGCCAAGTGGGGCGATGTTGTGATGCTGCTCATCAACGATGAGGTGCAGGCCGACGTATATAAAAAGGACATCGCCCCCTATCTGGAGGAGGGCAACGCGCTGGCCTTTGCCCACGGCTTCAACATCCGCTATAAGCAGATCGTGCCCCCTGCCGGTGTGGATGTGTTTATGGCGGCCCCCAAGGGTCCCGGCCACACCGTCCGCTCCACCTATGTCTCCGGCAAGGGTGTGCCCTGTCTGGTAGCCGTGGAGCAGAACGCCACCGGCCGGGCCTATGAGATCGCGCTGGCCTACATCGCCGGCATCGGCGGCGCTCGGGCGGGCATCATGGAGACCACCTTCCACGATGAGACCGAGACCGACCTCTTCGGCGAGCAGACCGTTCTGTGCGGCGGCGTGGTGGATTTGATGCAGTGCGGCTTTGAAACGCTGGTGGAGGCCGGCTACGCTCCCGAAAACGCCTATTTTGAGTGCATCCATGAGATGAAGCTTATCGTTGACCTTATCAATAAGGGCGGTGTGGCCGCGATGAACTACTCTATCTCCGATACCGCTGAGTTCGGCGAGTACTTTTCCGGCCCCCGGGTGCTGCCTCACGAGGAGACCAAGGCCCGGATGCGGGCGGTGCTGGCGGATATTCAGGACGGTACGTTTGCTGGCCGCTGGATCGCCGAGAACAAGAGCCGGGGCCGCACGTTCTTCAATTCCAAGCGGGACCAACTGGCAAAGCACCCCATGGAGCTGGTGGGCGAGGAATTGCGCCGCAACATGATCTGGAGTGGTGATAAAAATCTCGACACGGCATCTGACTAAAAAGAGGTATCGGAGGAGAAAGCTATGCGTTCTGATGAGATCAAGACCGGCGTGGAGCGCACGCCGAACCGCAGCTTGCTGTATGCGCTGGGCTATACCGATGAGGAGCTTTCCCGGCCCCTCATCGGCGTGGTCAGTTCCTATAACGAGATCGTCCCCGGCCACATGGGGCTGGACAAGATCGCCGAGGCGGTGAAGGCCGGCGTCCGGGCCGCCGGCGGTACGCCGGTGATGTTCCCGGCCATCGCCGTGTGCGACGGAATCGCTATGGGCCATGTGGGTATGAAGTATTCGCTGGTGAGCCGCGACCTCATTGCCGACTCCACAGAGGCTATGGTCATGGCCCACCAGTTCGATGGACTTGTGATGATTCCCAACTGCGACAAAAATGTGCCGGGCCTGCTGATGGCGGCGGCGCGGCTGAATATCCCCACCATCTTCTGCTCCGGCGGCCCCATGCTGGCAGGCCGCCTCAGAGATGGCCGCCGCACCTGCCTGAGCCATATGTTTGAGGCGGTGGGCGCTTATCACGCAGGAAAGCTGGACGAGGCCGGTGTGGCGGACTACACGGAAAATGCCTGCCCCACCTGCGGCTCCTGCTCCGGGATGTACACCGCCAACTCCATGAACTGTCTTACAGAGGCCATCGGCATGGCCCTCCGGGGCAACGGCACCATTCCCGCCGTGTATTCCGCCCGTCTGCGGCTGGCCAAGGAGACCGGCATGAAGATCATGGAGCTGGTGAAAAAGAACGTCCGTCCCCGTGACATCATGACAAAGGCCGCCTTCCACAATGCCGAGACTGTGGACATGGCGCTGGGCTGCTCCACCAATACCATGCTCCACCTCCCCGCCATCGCCCACGAGGCCGGGGTGGAGCTGAATCTGCGCATGGTCAACGGCATCAGCGACAAAACTCCCAACCTCTGCCATCTGGCCCCTGCCGGCGACACCTATATCGAGGATCTGGACCGGGCCGGCGGCGTCTGGGCCGTGATGAAGGAGCTGACCAAGGCCGGTCTGCTGGATACCTCGCTGCCCACCGTAACGGGTAAGACCGTAGGGGAAAACCTGGAAACGGCGGAGAATCTGGACACCTGTCTCATCCGCCCGCTGGAGGAGCCTTATTCCAAGACCGGCGGCATCGCCGCCCTGTTCGGCAATCTGGCCCCGGACGGCTGCGTGGTGAAGCAGAGCGCCGTGGCCCCGGAAATGCTGCGACACAAGGGCCCCGCCCGGGTGTTCAACAGCGAGGAGGAGGCCATCGCCGTCATCTACGCCGGGGGCATCCATCCCGGTGATGTGGTGGTGATTCGCTATGAAGGTCCCAAGGGCGGCCCCGGTATGCGGGAGATGCTGAACCCTACCTCCGCCATTGCCGGTATGGGACTGGACAAGGATGTGGCCCTCATCACCGACGGCCGGTTCTCCGGCGCGACCCGGGGAGCGTCCATCGGCCACGTCAGCCCGGAGGCTGCCTCCGGCGGCGTCATCGGTCTGGTGCAGGAGGGCGACCTCATCGAGATCGACATTCCCGGACGCTCCCTCCACCTGTGCGTGGAGGACGCAGAGCTGGCGGAGCGCCGGAAAACCTGGGTCTGCCCGGCGCCGAAGATCAAGAGCGGCTACCTGACCCGCTACGCCAAGCTGGTGTCCTCTGCCGACAAGGGCGCAATTCTGCAATGAGGGCGGAACTTATGCACACAGTTGAGGCATTAGACAGCCTGATTTTGTTCCGGCAGAAGCCGGACAGCCTTCTCCGGCGGCTTATGTCGTCGGAGGAAGCCGTCCGCGTGGCCACTCAGGGGGAGCTGGTGGCGCTGGCCGTGGAAAACGGCTGGCAGGGCGACCTGTGGCGCTGCTGCATCGCGTGGACGCTGACGGAGCACGAGAACCCTTTCTCCCTCTCATGGGAGCGCCGCACCGGCCCGGAGGACACCCTCAGCGCGCTGGCGCTGGCGGACATGGCTGTTTTCCATGCCCTGCTGTCCACCCCGCCGGAGGAGGGGCCATGGCCTCTTCTGCGAAATTTTCACCACGAGAGCCGCCAGGGTAAGGAAAGCGCTCCGCTGACGGAGCTGGCCGCCGCGCTGGCAGACGCCGCCTCCCCGGCGGCGCTGCTGGACTGTCTGACTGCTTTTTATCAAAGCCACGGTGTCGGTCCATTAGGGCTGGGGCAGGTGTTCCACGTCCGGCGGGAGGCCGATGGCGTCCGATTGCTCCCAGTGCGGGACCGGCCCCCGGTGCGCCTTGCGGATTTGGTAGGCTACCGGCAGCAAAAGGAGCAGTTGGTCCGCAATACCGAGGCATTTCTGCATGGCCGGGGCGGCAACAATGTCCTACTCTACGGCGATGCCGGAACCGGCAAGTCCACCAGCGTTCAGGCTATTGCCAATGAATACGCGGCGAAGGGTCTGCGGCTTATTGAGGTTTATAAGGAGCAGTATGACCTGATTCCCGACATTCTGCGGCAGGTGAAGGGCCGCAATTATCGCTTTCTTCTGTTTCTGGATGACCTGTCCTTTGAGGAAAACGAGACCTCCTATAAATATCTGAAGGCGGTCATGGAGGGCGGCGCGGAGGCCCCGCCGGAAAACGTGCGAATCTGCGCCACCTCCAACCGCCGCCATCTGGTGCGGGAGGTGTGGAGCGACCGCAGCGATATAGAGCATGACGGTGACATCCACCGCTCCGATACGGTAGAGGAAAAGCTGTCCCTTGCCAGCCGCTTCGGTTTGCAGCTTTTCTATCCTGCCCCCACCTTTGAGGAATATCAGCAGATCGTCTCCATCCTCTCCGAAAGGGCAGGAACGGACCTGACTGCCGAGCAGCTCCGGGCGGCGGCCGCCACATGGCAGGTCCGCAGCGGCAGCCGTTCCGGCCGCACGGCGCAGCAGTTTGTCAATCAATTAGATCGCTGAAAAACGGCAGTCAGGAAGCAAATTTTTGCTTTCTGACTGCCAATAAAAACTTTATTCTGAAAAAGCATCAGCCCCCACTCGCTCCAACGGCGAATGGGGGCTACTTCTGCTGTGTTTCTTTCAATATTGTTACCTCTGCTTCCATCTATATTGCCGCTGCTGCAGAACACTGACTGCCAATCCATGAGGTGCCGGGTGCGTGCAGAGACTCATCTCACGCGATTCATTAAATGATGGCACTTCGTATTTGACGGTGCGGCCCACTGAAGCGGCGCTCAAGGAGCGGCGGATTTGGGTTCGGAAGCACTGCCCTCCTTGTGCCTTTACTGTACAATGAACCCTTGAAAATGTCAATAGATTTTGTATATATTTTACATTTTGAATAAATAAACCTGAAAATATACAAGCAATTTACACAAAGCGCGCGGTCAGCTAAGCTCGGCGTAAAAATGCGCGGGGGACAACTCTTCTTGAATCCAAAAGCCATCCCGCAGTGCGGACAGGTTTTCCTCATCATGCTCGATCTCACAGCTGAACCGGCGCAGCGCCTCCGCAGGACCGCATACCGCCGCAAGGCGCCGGATGGTCAGCACGGCGAAAATGCACAGCTGCGTCTGTCCCAGCACATCCCCGTCATTGACCGCCTTTAAAATATAGTGGAACAGAAAATACGCGGCAATGCGCTCCAAAAGCGCCTCGGATACCGGTGCCGGCTCCGCCGCTTCTCCCTGGTGCAGAAGGTCCCGCCAGTCCGGCTCTAAAACCTCCAGCGTTTCCAAAAATTGCAGGGCGTAAGGGAACAGCCCCGTGGTTTCCGGCGCGGCGGAATGCGCCGGGAGCGGTCCTTCGACCAATTCCGGCAGGGCATCCTCGTCCTCTGTGTCCAGCCGCTCCTGTACGCCTTGGGCCAGCAGCAGAATATCCCGCAGCCGAGCGTTCAGAGGGCGGGTGCGATTCTGCAAAAGCGCCAGCATCCGTTCCCGCAGGGGCAAAAGCCACGTCAGCCATTCGTCCCCCGCCTCTGCGGGCGTATCGTCCGTTCGCTCCGGAAACAGCAGCGGGGCCTCGCTGCTCAGCAGAAGCCGGTTCGCCTCAGGGCAGGAGGCGGACAGTGTGACCTCCCGGAACGTGCCGTAATCTTCCACGAACCGGGGGTGCTCCCGGCAGGTGACAGAGGTGGCCGCCTCGTCCAAGGTGAGGTGCACCTCACAGAGATTTTCCTGATTCAAAAAGGGGCAGCGCCCGCCGCGAAGCGGAAAGCACCAGTCCTCTCCGTCAAGCTGCATCGCGGCGCGGAGCCGCTCCCCCAGCGGGCCGGGGAGAGCGCGGTACCGCCGGGCGGTGTCCTCGTCCAAAACAACCTCCCACTCCATGCAGCAGCTATGAGGGCACGCCCCCGCCAGACAGGAAAAATCGTCAAAATAATCCGGGACACGCAGCTTCATGGCACTTCCTCCTGTATCTGACAGTGGCTCTTTCAAAAAAAGTTGCATACGCAACAGAATTTACATAAATATTATAGGATACTATCTACGGAAAGACAAGGCTGAATAGCCAAGGAAAAAGGAGATACCCTATATGATACGGAAAATCATTGAGATTGACCGGGAAAAATGCAATGGCTGCGGTGCCTGTGCGGCCGCCTGTCAGGAGGGCGCCATCGGCATGGTGGACGGAAAGGCCGCCCTGCTGCGGGACGATTACTGCGACGGTCTCGGCAACTGTCTGCCCCATTGCCCCACCAACGCCATCACCTTTGTGGAGCGGGAGGCCGCTGCCTTTGACGAAAAGGCCGTTGCCGCCGCCCAGCTCCAGAAGCGGGCAGAGGCGCTGAAGGGCAGTGCGCCGGTGACGCGCACCGGCTGTCCCGGCAGCGCACCGCTGCAAATGGGCGGCTGTCCTGGCAGCCGGGCCGCTGAGCTGAAGCAGACTGCGGCAGAGGCCCCCATGCAGACCATGGCCCAATCCCGCCTGATGCAGTGGCCCATCCAGATCAAGCTGCTGCCGGTGCAGGCCCCGTTCTATCAGGGGGCAAAGCTGCTCATCGCCGCAGACTGTACGGCCTTTTCCCGGGCGGATTTCCACGAGCGGTTCATGAAGGGCCATATTACCCTCATCGGCTGTCCCAAGCTGGACGAGGGCGATTACGCGGAAAAGCTGACGGACATCCTCCGGCTCAATGACATCCGGGCGGTCACAGTGGTCCGCATGGAGGTCCCCTGCTGCGGCGGCCTTCAGCGGGCGGCGGAGACCGCGCTGCAAAACAGCGGCAAATTCCTCCCGTGGCAGGTGGTGACGCTGGGACGGGATGGAAGCATTCTGGATTGACATTCGGAAAATGGAGGCAAGGAAATGAGAGCAACGGTCAATGACACCTGTATCGGCTGCGGCCTGTGCGCCGGCACCTGCCCTGTGGTGTTTTCCATGGGGGATGACGGACTGGCCCACGGCGGCGAAATTCCGGACAACCAGCGCACCGAGGCGGAGACCGCCCGGGATGGCTGCCCGGTCAGCGCCATCAGCATCGAGGACTGAAGTCCATGAAAAAGCGGCGGAGCAAACGCTCCGCCGCTTGCGACCGTCGAAAAAGTGGCATTGCCACTTTTTCGAGGAAGTTTCGCTGCGCTCTGCGCCTCGGTTGTCCGCTGATGGCGGACAATTCGACGCTCGCTTCGCGCAAAGTGTTTTCTGCCACGCACAGGTCGCGGCAAAAAACAAATTTTACAGCTTTCGCGTCTGCGGACGCGAAACTCTGTGAGGCTTTTTCAACACGCTGAAGCGGCGGAGCATTGCTCCGCCGCTTCAGCGTGTTGAAAATCCGTCAGGTATTGTCCCGGCTGATAGGCTCCCGCACCAGCAGCCGTCGGAGAGCTTTGCCGTTGAAGGGAATGAGCGGATAGAGGTAGCCCTTACCCACCAGCGGCTTTGTGGTGCACAGCAGAACGAAAATTCCCACCACGCCCAGCACGAAACCCCAGACGTCAAAGGCCGCCGTGACCAGCAGCAGCGCCACCCGCAGCAGCTTGAAGGCGTAGCCCAGCTCGTAGCTGGGCTGGGCAAAGCCCGCCACAGAGACAAAGGCCATATACACCAGCACCTCCGGCCCCAGCCATCCGGCCTGTACAGCGAAATCGCCCAGCACCAGCGCGCCCAGCATGGAAAAGGAGTTGGAGAGGCTGTCCGGCGTATTCAAGGACGCCAGCTTCAATACGTCAATCAAAAACTCAACCACTAAAAGCTGGCTCAAAAGGCTCAGGGACACCGGCTCCGGTGAGGACAGGAAATCCAGCCATCCCGGCAGACGGTCAGGCACGCTGACCATCAAATACCACGCCGGAGTGATGAACAGCGAGAGGAGGAATACCGTCACCCGCAGAATACGGAGATACGTGCCGATGAGGGGCGGGAAGTAAAAATCGTTGGCCTCCTGGGTAAAATCGAAAAACGAGGTGGGCAGAATCATCACGGAGGGTGAATTGTCCACTATTAAAACGATGCTGCCCTCCATGATGCTGGCCGCCGCCGCGTCAGGCCGTTCCGTGTAGCGGACCTTTGGGAATGGATTGTACCACTGCTTTGGGCGGATGGCCTCCGCCAGACTTTCCTGCGCCATGGAAAGAGACCGGATGTCCAGTCCCAGCAGCTTGCCCCGGAGCTTGCGGAGCAGCGATTGGTCCACCTTGTCATCCAGATAGCAGAGCACGGCGTCATTGTGGCTCCGGGAGCCGACCTTGTGGCCCTCCATGGTCAGGTGCGGGTCCCGGATGCGTCGGCGCAGCAGCGCCATATTGGGAACCACCGCCTCCACAAAGCCATCGTGACTGCCCCGGAGCACCTTTCCATCCGGCGGCTCGTCCACGCCCCGGCTGGGATAGCCCTTGGCGTCCATCAGCGCGGCACCGGACAGTCCTTCCATGATCAGCAGGGATTTTCCCAGAAATACGGAGGTCACGGCGTCAGATACGTCAAACGTGACGTTGGATTCGGAAAACGTGATGAACCGGTCCAAAAACTCCTGCATCTGGGTGAGCCCTGCTACGTGCTCCGGCTTCAGGGATAGCCAGAAGGCGCCCATGCGCTCAATGATGCTGTCGCTGCCGAAACCGTCCACCACCCACAGCCGTGCCCTTCGCCCGCCGATGACATAATCCCGGCTCACCATATCGCAGCTCCGGCCTACGCCCAACAGCAAATCCAGCTCCGCGGCGTTTGCCGCGTAATTTGAAGTCAGTTTTTCCATAAGCACCCCCGCAATATAGGGGTAGTATGTGCCGGAACGGAAAATTTATGGCGGTGAGCGAAAAAAAGCGTGGGACTGCCGAAAGGCGGTCCCACGCTTAATTAAAATGAATTTACTTACCACTCCAGAACGCGGACGCGAATTACATTGGCCATGTGCTGAACGTCCTCAATGACGCGTTCCGCCACCTTCGTGCCGAGGTCCACCATGGTGTAGGCGTATTCGCCCCGGGACTTGTTGCTCAGGTTCTCCACGTTGACCCCGTCCCGGCCGAACAGGCTGGTGATGTTCGCCAGCATACCGGGAACATTCTTGTGCAGGATGCACAGCCGCTCCACGCCGCTGCGGTCCATCACCATATCCGGCAGATTGACGCTGCGGCGGATGTTGCCGTTTTCCAGATAGTCCGTCAGCTCGTCCACCGCCATGGCGGCGCAGTTCTGCTCGCTCTCCGGTGTGGAGGCGCCCAGATGGGGCATGGCGATGACATGGGGCGCGGTGAGCAGCCGGTTATTGGGGAAGTCCGTGACGTATACCGCCACCTTGCCGGTATCCAGTGCCGCCAGTATGGCCTCATCATCCACGATCTCGCCCCGGGCCAGATTGATGACCCGCACGCCCCGCTTCATGGCGGCAATGGCATCGGCGTCGATCATGTGGGCCGTTTTTCCCGTGTAGTGGATGTGCAGAGTAACGTAATCCGCCCGCTTATAAAGGTCATTGATATCCTTGACCACATGAACGTGGCGGTCCAGCCGCAGGGCGGTGTCCACGGACAGGAAGGGATCGTAGCCGTAAACATCCATGCCGAGGGAAATAGCGGTGTTGGCCACAATAGAGCCGATGGCACCGAGGCCGATGATGCCCAGCGTCTTTTTGTAAAGCTCCGGTCCCACAAAGGCGGACTTGCCCTTTTCCACCACAGTAGCCACCTCCACGCCGGAGGCCGCCTGCTCCCGGACCCAGCGGATAGCGCCGGGAATATCACGAGAGCTCATCAGCATGGCGCAGACCACCAGCTCTTTTACGGCGTTGGCGTTGGCACCGGGGGTGGAGAACACAGGGATGCCCGCCGCCGCGCAGCGGTCCAGCGGGATGTTGTTCACGCCCACGCCCGCCCGGGCGATAGCCAGCAGACTGGGGTTGAACTCCATGTCCAGCAGCTTGGCGGAGCGAACTAAAATCCCCTGAGGGTCCTGTACCTCATCGCCCACCTCATACAGTGCGGCGTCAAAACGGTTCAGGCCCACAGGGGAAATCTTGTTCATGGTTTGAATGCGATACATATTCATGATCTCCTTGGCGGCTCCAGCGAGCCGCATTACTCCCACCGGAACGTGCGGCGCTTGCGCCGCTTCCGCCGAGGCACTTTCCATTATAGCGGAACCGTCGGGGGAATCAATGTCCGAACAGTCAAAAAACGGCGGGCTTTGCCGGTGTTCTTTGGCGAAAAGGGCGGTTTGACCGCGAACGGGGAAACAAATGGGAAAAAATTCGGAATTTCAGCGGAAAATATGAAATTTCCCATTGAAATTAGAGAAAGCGTGCATTATAATAATAGGCTGTGCAAAAATCCTTTAGATAGGAAAGGACATTCAGATTATGCAGAACGAACATTTGAGAAACGTAGCTATTATCGCCCACGTTGACCATGGCAAGACAACGCTGGTGGACGAGATGCTCAAGCAGGGCGGCGTCTACCGGGAAAATCAGGAGGTTGTGGACCGCGTGATGGACTCCGGCGATCTGGAGCGGGAGCGCGGCATTACCATTCTGGCCAAGAACACCGCCGTCCGATATAAGGACGTAAAGATCAACGTGGTGGACACCCCGGGCCACGCCGACTTCGGCGGCGAGGTGGAGCGCATTTTGAAGATGGTCAACGGTGTCATCCTGCTGGTGGACGCCGCTGAGGGTCCCATGCCTCAGACCCGCTTCGTCCTCAGCCGCGCACTGGAGCTGGGTCACCGGGTCATTGTGGTGGTCAACAAGATCGACCGGCCCGACCAGCGCATCCACGAGGTCATCGACGAGGTGCTGGAACTGCTGATGGACCTCAACGCCACTCCCGAGCAGCTGGACTCCCCCATGCTGTTCTGCTCCGGCCGGCAGGGCACGGCCTCCTATTCCCCCGATGTGCCGGGCACGGACCTCAAGCCGTTGTTCGAGACCATTCTGGAGTACATCCCCGCTCCCGAGGCGGATGTGGACCAGCCGTTCCAGATGCTGGTCAGCTCCATCGACTATAATGAGTTCGTGGGCCGCATCGCCATCGGCCGCATCGAGCGCGGCACTCTGAAGCAGAATCAGGAGATCGCCGTTTGCAACTACCATGACCCGGACGCCGCCCCCAAGAAGGCCAAGGCCGTGTCCATTTACGAGTTTGAGGGTCTGGCTCGGAAGCAGGTGACGGAGTCCACCGCCGGCAACATCATCGCCATGAGCGGCATCCCCGACATTACCATCGGCGATACCATCTGCGCACCCTCCGCCGTGGAGCCGCTGCCCTTTGTGAAGATCAGCGCCCCCACGCTGGAGATGACGTTCTCCGTCAACGATTCCCCCTATGCCGGCCGGGAGGGTAAGTTTGTCACCTCCCGTCAGATTCGCGAGCGTCTGTACCGCGAAACGCTGAAGGACGTTTCCCTGAAGGTCACGGATACCGACCGCGATACCGCGTTCAATGTGGCGGGCCGGGGCGAGATGTCGTTGTCTATCCTTATCGAGACCATGCGCCGTGAAGGCTACGAGTTTCAGGTTTCCCCCCCGCGTGTGCTGTATCAGGAGATCGATGGCAAGAAGTGCGAGCCCATTGAGCGCCTTGTGGTGGACGTTCCCAGCGACTGCGTAGGCGCGGTCATTGAAAAGCTGGGCCAGCGCAAGGGCGATCTGGTGGAAATGACCCCTGTGGGCGACCGCATGAAGGTGGAGTTCCTGATTCCCGCCCGGGGCCTGTTCGGCTACCGCAATGATTTCCTCACCGACACCAAGGGCGAGGGCATCATGGCCTCCGTGTTCGATTCCTACGCCCCCTATAAGGGCGACATCCAGCGCCGGGGCATGGGCAGCCTGATCTCCACCGAGACCGGCGAGTCCATTACCTATGGCCTTTATAATGCGCAGGAGCGCGGTACGCTGTTTATCGGCGCCGGCGTCCCGGTGTACGAGGGCATGATCATCGGCGTTGCCAACCGAGGCGAGGACATTGTGGTGAACGCCTGCCGCAAAAAGCAGCTCACCAACACCCGTGCCTCCGGTTCTGATGACGCTCTGCGGCTGGTGCCGCCCCGCCAGATGAGCCTCGAGCAGTGCTTGGAGTTCCTGGCGGACGATGAGCTGCTGGAGGTCACCCCCAAGAGCCTGCGGATGCGCAAGGCCATTTTGAACCACGAGCAGCGCATGAAGTCCCTGAAGGGCAAAAAGTAAAAACCGTACAGCCCGCCGAGCCATCCCCGGCGGGCTGTGTTTTAAGCAAAGGAGTATTATATGAAAAAATTACTGAGCATCTGTCTGGCCGCCCTGCTGCTTTTGAGCCTGGCCGCCTGCGGCAAGACCGATACGGACACCATCACCGACAGCAAGGCCGACAAGCCTGCGGCTGAGACGGCAGGCGTGGGTACCCACCACGCGGAGATCGACATTCAGGACTATGGCACCGTCACCGTGGAGCTGGACGGAGACGCCGCGCCCATCACTGTGCAGAACTTCATGGACCTTGCCAACGCCGGCTTTTATAACGGCCTGACGTTCCACCGCATCATTGCCGGGTTCATGATGCAGGGCGGCGACCCCAACGGCAACGGCACCGGCGGCTCCGAGAATACCATCAAGGGCGAATTTTCCGCCAACGGTGTGGAAAATCCCCTGTCCCACATCCGGGGCGCCATTTCCATGGCCCGGGCGCAGGACATGGACAGCGCCAGCTCCCAGTTTTTCATCTGCCATGCCGACAGCACATTTCTGGACGGTCAGTACGCCTGCTTCGGCTATGTGACGGACGGTATGGACGTGGTGGACGCGGTCTGCGAGGCCGCTCAGCCCACGGACGATAACGGCACCATCCCGGCGGATCAGCAGCCGGTCATCACCGAGGTTCGCATGATCGACTGAATTGAAAATGTAAATGCCCCGGAGGGAAGTCAGAGCTTCTCTCCGGGGCATTTTTTCGCCTCCCGGCTTTCCAGCGGCGGTGCCCTGTGCGACAATGCTGTCAAAAGGATTGGGAGGAAACGGTATGAGACAGCGCAGAGCGCCCGTACCTATTACGGCGCGGCAGATCGATACATTCAGGCGGGAGCTGACACAGCGGGAGTGCAGCCCCGGTACGGTGGAAAATTACGTCCGCAGCGTTCGGGCCTTCGCCCGCTGGAACCGGGAGGCCCCTGTGACCCGCGGCCGCGCCGCGGAGTGGAGGCGAAGCCTTGCGGAAACACATGCCCCCGCCACTGTCAACGCCATGCTGGCGGGGCTGAGTAAATTTTTCACTCTGACGGGCCGGGAGGACTGCCGGGTGCGCCCGCTGCGGCTCCAGCACCGCAGCTTTCGCTCGGCGGAGCGAGAGCTGAGCCGCGCGGAGTACCGCAGCCTTGTCTGTACCGCCCGCGCAGAGGGCCGGGAACGGTTGGCGCTGCTGATGGAAACGGTCTGCGCCACCGGGATTCGGGTGGGCGAGGTCCGCTATATCACGGTGGAAGCGGCCCGGCGGGGCCGCGCGGACATTGCGCTGAAGGGAAAACTCCGCACGATTCTCCTTCCCGCCCGTCTCTGCCGGCGGCTCTTGAAATTCGCCGGGAAAAACAAAATCGCCTTTGGCGCGATCTTCCTCACCAAAAGCGGCCGCCCTTTGAGCCGCACGCAGATTTGGGCGGAGATGAAGCGCCTGTGCGCCAAGGCGGGCGTGGCGGCGGAGAAGGTGTTTCCCCACAATCTGCGCCACCTCTTTGCCCGCACGTTTTACGAATCGTGCCGGGATGTTGTAAAGCTGGCGGACATTCTGGGCCACAGCTCCGTGGAGACCACCCGGCTCTACCTCCTGACCACCGGTGCGGAGCACCTTCGCCAGTTGGAGCGGCTGCGGCTCCTCTGTTAGACAAAATAACCATTTTGTCAACAAATAGCGCTTTGCCTGTCGCCGCAGGAAAAGCAGGAGGGATTTTTTCAAGAAAAAGCGCACGGAAACAGACCGGCTCTGCGAAAAGCAAGGGGCCGGTCCGCTCTCATGCGCTTCTTTTAGGGGAATTGCTTGCTTTTTTAAAGGATTTCCGCTATGATTGGGTCAACGAACGGGACAGTGCGTGGGCCTTTGACCGCGCTGTTGACAAAATGGTTATTTTGTCTGCCGCTGTCCCGGAAAGCAGGGAGGGCCGGGGATGGGCTACGAATTTAAACGGCCGGACGCAACGGCCATGGAGCGGGTGCTGGCGCGGCACCCCGCCGACCCGGAGGGCGCGGTGCTGCGCCTTGCGTGGCAGGCGGGCCTCAGCCGGGAGGAAATTGCGGGCCTGACATGGCCGCAGGTGGATTTGACGGACAGCGTCCTGTACCTGTCCGACCGCACCGTGCCGCTGGAGGGCGACACCCTGAACTGCCTCCGCCAGCGTCATGAGCGGTACGCCGCCGTGTCCGACCATGTGGTGATCTCGGACCGCTACAAGCGCCCCATGCCGCCGGAATCCGTGTCCCGTCTGGCCCGGAACGCGTTGGATGCCGAGGGCCTGCGGGTGAGCCTGAAGGATCTGCGTCAGGATTTTGTCATCCGCCAGTTGGAAACCCATGACTGGCCCTACGCCGCCCGCGTCAGCGGCATGGCGGTCTCCACCCTCCGGGGCGCCTTCTCCCAATATTTCCGCCCCAGGGAGGAAAAGCGCCCGGAGCCGCCGGGCAATATGCAGGAGCGGGAATACCTCCTTTGGCGGATTTTGCAGCAGGAGGGCGGCTCCCTTGTGGGGATGGCCCTGTGGATGAGCTGGAAACTGAATATGCAGCCCGGCGAGATCTTGGAGCTTACATGGCCGCAGGTGGACTTCGACCGCGACGTCATCACCCTTCCGGACCGCGAAATCCCCATGGGCAGCCGCCTCAGCCGCCAGCTTCGGGACGCCTGGGACCACCGCCGTGACCCCGCCCAGCCCCGCATCATGCTGGCCCCGGCCACCGGCCGCCCCATGGACCTTGCCCGCCTCTCCACCATCACCCGCACGGCCCTCATCCACGGCGGGCTGGAGGACGTCAGCCTCGGTGACCTTTGCCGCTGGAGCCGCCGGGATGACCGCCGCCGTGCGCTGCTGGCCGCCCTGAAGGAAACCGGCTCCCTGACCCGCGAGGAGGTCATGACCCGTCTCGGCATCACGAAAAATGCCGCCCTCACGCTCCTGAACGCTCTCCGCGCCGAGGGCGCGGTGCTCCGCGTCGGCAGCCGCTACTACCCCGCCGATGCGGTCACGCCCCCGGACGCCCAGCCCGCCGCCGTGCTGGCTTTCCTCCGGGAAAACGGCCCTGCCGCCCGCAAGGCCATCGCCGCCCGCTTGGGCCTTCCCCCGGCGCAGACCGCCGCGCTGCTGCGTCGAATGGCGGCGGAGGGCCGCCTCGTCCTCACCGGCAAGCGCTACGCCCTCCCCACCGATTCCCCCGACTGACCCTCCCCACAAACGCCACGCTTACAAACAACAAAAAACACGGAAATTACGTTATTTCCGTGTTTTTTTACATCTGAATTACGAACCGCGCAAATCTATTTACATTCCGCCCGCCCCCTGCTAAATTGAGCTTGCGAAACAAAGCTGCGGGCAAACTGCCTCCAAGCTCCGTGCTTGGTGTAGGCTCGTAACGCCCGACGCAAGTCGGGCCGTTCCCATTCTCCATTCGCAAACCAGCGAAGCGTTTGCGGATGGAAAAGCGAGGAGAAGGCTCGTCCGATATCGGCCAAACCGCTTGCGGTTCGGCGATATCTCAGAGCCATCGACGAGCAGGCTAGCCCCGACACGAAACCCGGAACCCGGGGGCGGGGACTCCAAGGCGCTGTTTCGACATTTTATAAGGAGGAAACCCCATGAAGAAGTTCCTTTCTCTGGTACTGGCTCTGGTGATGACCATGTCTCTGGTCACTGTCAGC
>ENA-UPXC01002232-UPXC01002232.1-human-gut-metagenome-genome-assembly--contig:-NODE-2232-length-23649-cov-9.390760_pt1 | contig 23649 bp, 17 predicted proteins | sample MGYA00250047_ERZ773371 | MGnify/ENA primary metagenome ERZ773371 (study PRJEB29103, sample SAMN06111975) | human gut metagenome | biome: human gut; feature: ankylosing spondylitis patient; material... | reverse complement strand
AGGCGAAGATTTAACTGTTGAATTAGCTTATAAGCTTGCGAGAGCAGCTTGTTATAAATTAAAAGATGTAGATAATAAATTAATTGTTATAGGAAAAGATACTAGAATTTCTGGGGATATGTTGGAAGCGGCTTTGATTAGTGGAATTACTAGCATGGGTTTTGATGTGTACAGATTAGGGGTGATTCCTACACCAGCTGTTGCATATTTGACTAGATTTTACAATGCTTGTTGCGGTATAGTGATTTCTGCAAGCCACAATCCTTACGAATTTAATGGAATAAAATATTTTAGCAATAAAGGTATGAAAATACCAGATAGTCTTGAAGAAGAAATAGAAGAAGTAATGGACTCTGGAAAAATAGACGAATTAACTGCAATAAGCAGTAAAATTGGTGTATCTGAATACAGAGCAGATTTATTAGATGAATATGTATATTTTTTCAGAAAGAATTTTGATGACAACTTTGAAAAAATAAATAAAGACAATTTTGTTGTAGGAATCGACACAGCAAATGGAGCAACATCAGTAGTTGCAGAAAAAGTATTCAAAGCATTAGGAATAAAATACAAAATAATAAATAATTATCCAGATGGAATAAACATAAATGAAAATTGTGGTTCAACACATCTAGAATCATTAAAAAAATTTGTAGTTGAAAACAAATTAAGCCTTGGAGTTGCATATGACGGTGATGGCGACAGATGCCTAGCAGTAGATGAAAAAGGTAATGAAATAGATGGTGATATGATAATGGCAATTGTATCAAACTATTTAAGGAAAAAAGGAAAATTAGCAAAAGATACAATTGTTGCAACAGTAATGAGTAATTTGGGATTACACAAATATGCAAGAGATAATGGATTAGAATTAGTTCAAACAAAAGTTGGAGATAGATATGTATTAGAAGAAATGCTAAAAGATGGTTACAACTTAGGTGGAGAACAATCTGGACACGTAATTTTATTAGACTACAATCCAACAGGTGATGGAATTTTAACATCATTAATGTTAATTCAAGCAATATTAGAAGAAAACGAGACATCATCAAAAATGACTGAAATAATAAAATTATATCCACAAGTATTGATAAATGCAAAAGTAAGCTCAGATAAAAAATATGATTATGAAAAAGATGATGAAATTAAAAATGCAATAGAAAAATTAGAAAAAGAATTTGCTGGAAATGGTAGAGTATTAATCAGACCTTCTGGAACAGAACCATTAGTAAGAGTTATGATTGAAGGAGAAGACCAAGAATATATTACGAAAAAGGCAAGAGAAATTGCAGATTTAATAGAAGAAAAATTAAAATAAAAAATTGCAGTTAAAATAAAATAACAATAAATATATTTTATAAAAAATAAATATAAATAAAACAAAAGAAAAAAGGGGGAAATATAAATGTTTGTATTTGATTTAACAAATCTATTAACATTATTTTTAGTAACTATTGTCACAGTATTATTCATTTATTTATCACAAGAATTAAAGAAAAGTATGGTTGCAGTAATTCCATTATTTGCATTTGTGGTAGACTTAGTAATACATACAATTCAAACATTAACATTAAAACAAGAATATTCATATTTGTTTGGAACATTAACAGCTAATATGGCAATAGATTTTGCTTTTTTACTAGTAACATTTTTAGCATATTTATGGGCTGACAATGTAGAAGCAAAAGAATTCAACAAAAAGACAATCAATAGTAAAGGAATTGATTGGTTATTTAAAGAAATTTAAAAATATTGGTTACCATTATAAGAAAAAAGTTGCTATATAGGTGGTAATATATCAATATTTTTAGTCAAAAACATATCTGGGGTCTACCATTGGGTCTTTGACTTTAAATATTGATATATTACCACCTAGATAGCAACTTTTTTTATAGCTGAAACCAATATATTATTTTTTTATTTTAAAAGTATTGCAATTTGTTAAAATTGTGATATAATAATATGCAAATCGAAAAAAACAAAAGTCAGGACAACACGAAATATAAAATAACTTAAAGAGAGCCAGAGAGTGCTGAAAATCTGGTAAGTAAAAATATTTTGTTATCACCTAACTGTTTTTGAACTGAACCAACAGAGGACTTAAACAATTGGTTAAAAACAAAAAATCAATATACCTCAAAAAAGTAAGTTCAAACGTAAATCTGCGTTAAAGATAAATGAGAGAATAATGTAAAAGCATAAAATATTTATAAAACTAAAAAAGATTAAATAATAAAAATAAAAGCGGAAACATTATTAAAATAGGTGGTACCGCGGAATAAAGCTATTTCGTCCTAGAAAACTAGGACAGAAGTAGCTTTTTATTTTTACAAAAAATAAAGGAGGAATTTTTATGTACAAAAAAGTAGAACTAAAAGACGGCTTTGTAGGAATGGAAAGAGAAGTCGCAGAAAACTGGAAGAAAAAAGATATAATCAAGAAAAACTTTGACATGAACAAAGGAAAAAGATATTTCACATTTTATGATGGACCACCAACAGCAAATGGAAAACCACATGTTGGACACATCGAAACAAGAGTTATGAAAGACATAATACCAAGATATAAAGTTATGAAAGGATATCAAGTTATAAGAAAAGCTGGATGGGATACACACGGACTACCAGTTGAACTTGAAATAGAGAAAAAACTTGGAATTTCAGGAAAACAACAAATTGAAGAATACGGTGTTGAAAAATTTGTCAAAGAATGTAAAGAAAGCGTTTTCACATATGTGCATATGTGGGAAGAAATGACAAACAAAGTTGGATATTGGGTTGATATGGAACATCCATATGTAACATACCACAATGACTATATCGAATCAGTTTGGTGGGCATTAAGCCAATTATGGAAAAAGGGTCTTTTATATGAAGGACACAAAGTTATGCCATATTGCCCAAGATGTGGAACAGCATTATCTTCACATGAAGTTGCACAAGGATATAAAGATGTTAAAGACTTAACATGTGTTGCAAAATTCAAAGTTCTAGATGGTCAAAATATAGGAAATGGAGTAATTGAACCAAACACATATATTTTAGCATGGACAACAACTCCATGGACATTGCCATCAAACTTAGCATTATGTGTAAACAAATCATACACATATGCAGAAATAAAAGCAAATATTGGAACAGACGAAGAACCAGTATATGAAAACTACATTTTAGCAAAAGATTTAATTGAATCAGTATTAAGAGAAACACCATATGAAATAGTAAAAGAATTCAAAGGAGAAGAATTATTAGGAGTAAAATATGAACAATTAATGCCATTTGCAAAAATTGAAGGAAAAGCATTTGAAGTAATCCATGGAGATTATGTAACATTAACAGATGGTACTGGAATTGTTCACATTGCACCAGCATATGGTGAAGATGACAGTTTAGTTGCTAAACAAAATGGAATTACATTTGTAAATTTAGTAGATAAAACAGGAAAATTTGTACCAGAAGTAGAACCATGGGCAGGTAGATTTGTTAGAGACTGTAACGAAGATATTTGTAAATGGTTAGCAGATGAAAATAAACTATTCAGCAAAGAAAAACACATGCACTCATATCCACATTGTTGGAGATGTGACACACCATTACTTTACTATCCAAAAGAAAGTTGGTTTGTTGCAATGAGCAAACTAAGAGATGAATTAGTTGCAAATAACAATAAAGTAAATTGGTATCCAGACACAATTAGAACAGGAAGATTCGGAAAATTCCTAGAAAATGTAATTGACTGGGGAATTTCAAGAGATAGATATTGGGGAATGACGCCATCCGTGATGACCCAGGCGTTGCCGTAGCGGACGACTTGTTCTGCCAGCTGGAGGAGGACGAAGATGTCCTTGCCCAGTTCAAAGGGCGACAGAGCCGCATCCTTAAAGGCCTGCTGGACCTTGGCCGCCCGGTCCGGCGTATCCTTGGGCAGGCGGACGGCGCGGATGACGCTGTCGAAGGCCGCTGCGTCCTCGGCGATGCCGTCGAGGTAGCGCTGGCGCAGACCGTGGGCCTTATCGCGGATGGATACCATGAGTTTCTCGATTTCATCGTAGCCCTTCTTGCCGATAGTCAGGTTGGCGACCATCTCTACGAGCGCTGCTGCCGAAGCAGCGGTCATAGCGGCGATACCACCGCCGCCGGGAACGGGTTCCTTGGAAGCCGTGACTTCCAGGAGCCCGTCGAGGGGCATGGATTGGAATTGTGCAAAATCCATCTTAAAACAATCCCGTAATGACGCCATTTTCGTCGATGTCCATGCGGTTGGCAGCCGGTACTTTCGGCAGGCCCGGCATGGTCATGATATTGCTCGTCTGGCAGACGATGAAGCCCGCACCGGTGCAGACGCGGACGTCTTTGACCGTGACCTTGAAGCCCTTCGGTGCCCCCAGGAGCGCCGGGTTATCGGACAGGGAATACTGCGTCTTGGCCACGCAAATCGGCATTTTATCGAGGCCAAAGGCTTCCAGTTCCTTGATCTGTTTCTGAGCGTTGCCTTCAAAGAGGACGCCGTCGCCGCCGTAGACTTTCTTGACGATAGTTTCCAGTTTTTCAGGAATCGAAGCGTTGACGTCGTAGAGCGGTTTGTACGGGGTCTTCGGCTGCTGCAGCAGTTTCAGGACTTTTTCGCCCATTTCGACGCCGCCTTTGCCGCCTTCGGCCCAGCAGTTGTTGAGGGCGACTTCGACGCCGTAATCTTCGCAGAGTTTCCGCAGCGTAGCGATTTCTTCATCTGTATCGCTGATGAATTTATTGATGCCTACGACGACGGGTACGTCGAAGAGGCGCATATTTTCGATGTGTTTGGCCAGGTTGGCAAAGCCCTTCTTCAAGGCTTCGACATTTTCTTCCTGCAAGTTCTTCTTGTCGACGCCACCGTGCATCTTCAGGGCACGGACGGTCGCAACGATGACGACGGCATCGGGTTTGATACCGGCGAAACGGCATTTGATGTCCATGAATTTTTCAGCACCCAGGTCGGCACCGAAACCGGCTTCCGTAACGGCGATATCGCCCATCTTCATAGCCAGTTTGGTTGCGACGACGGAGTTGCAGCCGTGGGCGATGTTGGCGAAGGGACCGCCGTGGACCAAGGCCGGCGTATGTTCGATGGTCTGGACCAAATTCGGCTTGATGGCATCTTTCATGAGGATGGCCATGGCGCCTTCGACGCCGAGCTGACGGGCTTTGACCAGATTGCCGTCCAGGTCATAGGCCACGGTGATGTCGCCCATGCGCTTCTTGAGGTCCATGAGGTCGCTGGCCAGGCAAAGGGCTGCCATGATTTCCGAAGCGACAGTGATCATGAAATGGTCTTCCCGCGGGAAGCCGCAGACTTTGCCGCCCATGCCGACGACGACGTTGCGCAAAGCCCGGTCGTTCATATCCATGACGCGTTTCCAGATGATGCGGCGCACATCGATGCGCAGGGCGTTGCCCTGATGGACATGGTTGTCGATGGCTGCGGCCAAGAGGTTGTTGGCTGCCGTAATGGCGTGCATGTCACCGGTGAAGTGCAGGTTGATATCTTCCATGGGCAGGACCTGGGAATAGCCGCCGCCAGCAGCGCCGCCTTTGATGCCGAAGACCGGTCCCAGGGACGGTTCGCGCAGGGCGACGACAGCCTTATGGCCCATGTAGTTCAGTGCCTGAGCCAGGCCGATAGTGGTCAAGGTCTTGCCTTCGCCAGCCGGTGTCGGCGTGATGGCCGTGACCAGGACCAGTTTCCCGTCTTCATTCTTCGACAGGCGCTTGATGGCGTCAAAAGAAATCTTTGCTTTATATTTTCCGTAGAGTTCCAAGTCATCATCGGTGAGGCCGACTTGTTTTGCAATGGCCGTAATCGGTTCCAATTTCGTCTGCTGTGCAATTTCGATATCGCTCAATACCTTTGCCATAGTAGTTGTCACTCCTGTTCTTTGCATAAAAAAAGGCCGCTCCGCTGGAAGGTTGCCCAGACGGTCGGCTTCAAGAAATCATGCTCCCCGTGGTAACTCCACTTCCGTCAGTCACATGATTATGGCTTCATTATACAAAAAAAGAACCCTCTGGTCAAGGGTTCTTTTTCAGGACATCTTACTGGATTACGCTGGTATCGAGGTGTTCAAAGCCCGTGAGCAGGCCTTTCACCTGATTGGCGATCTGCTGACAGCCGCCTTTTTCCCTGCTTTCGATGTTCAGCGGCATGTTCGGGTCGTGGAGGGACATGCGCAGCAGGGCCCAGCCGTTAGGGAATACGAGGCGCACGCCTTCATAGGACGGCTTAGCGATGGCGATGCCCGCTTGGGCGGCCCGGTCTTCAAACTGTTTAAGTACGTCAGCGCCGTAGGACTGGACGTCGTCTGTGCCGGTGATTTTCAGGCGGAATTCGACGCCTTCCGCAGGATGGCCCAATTTGGCAATGAGGTCGCCGAGCTGTTTGCCTTCCTTCTTGGCTTTCGTCGCAGCGATGAGCAGTTTGACGGCCAGGTACGCGCCGTCGTCGAGGTAGTAGTTTTCACTCAGCGCGCCGTGACCGGATGTTTCAATGGCCAGCGGCGAAACTGTGCCGGCCTTGTTGAGGCGGATACATTCGTCGATGACATTCTTATAGCCCCGCATATAGCGGTGATGGACCAAGTGGAGTTCATCCTGGAGGAACGTCGTCAATTCGTCGGATGTGACCGAGTCGGTGACGATAGTGCTGCCGGGATAATCAGGCGCCAAGATGGCGGCCATCATGGCGATGAGGGCGTTGCGGTTGATTTCTTCCCCATCGGGCAGGACAGCGCTCATGCGGTCTACGTCGGTGTCGAAAATGAGGCCCAAGTCGGCTTTGTTGTCGAGGACGGCCTTGCGGATAGAGGCCATGGCATCGGCATTTTCCGGATTCGGGATATGGTTGGGGAACATGCCATCCGGTTCGAGGAACTGGCTGCCCGTCGTATCGGCGCCGAGTTCCGCCAGGACTTTAGTGGCAAAGAAACCGCCGCTGCCGTTGCCGGCGTCGACGACGATATGCATCCCTTCCAGGGGACGGTCGTACATGCCGGAACAGAGGCCGGCACAAATCTTACGGCGCAGGTGCAGGGCGTAGAGGTCGATCAGGTCCAGCGAGGCAATGGCAGCCGACGATACGGCCATGGCCGACGACTGGGAAGCCAGGGTCAGGACTTCTTTGACTTCGCTCTTTTCCAGGCCGCCGTCGACGGTAAAGAATTTCAGGCCATTGCGGTTATAGGGCAAATGGCTGGCCGTAATCATGATAGAGCCATCCATGTGGGTATCTTCAAAAATAATGGACATGAACATGGCCGGTGTCGAAGCCAGGCCGCAGTCCGTGACGTGGACGCCCTGACCGAGGAGGCCGCCGAATACGGCTTCTTTCATCATGCCCGCCGACACGCGGGAATCGTGTCCGACGGCAATGCGCAGGTCACTCGTCTGTTTATTCAGCTTCTTGGCTAAAAACTTGGCAAATCCAGCGGCAATGCGGTTGACCGCTTCCGGGACCAAGGTGACGTCTTCACCGGGAACGCCGGCGATGGCGACGCCGCGGACGTCACTGCCATTCTGTAATTTCATCATCGCTTCTGTAGTTATCATGTAGGGATGTTTCCTTTCTTCGATTTAGCGGACAGCGTCCGCTGCCTCTTATCATACTGAAAATCAGGCCAAAAGGCAAGCGTCGACAATGGCTTCTGCCGTCAGGCCGTACTTTTTCAAGAGATCTCCGGCCTTGCCGGATTCACCGAAACAATCCTGGATGCCGACGTAAGCCTGGCGCGTCGGACAGCGGCGCGACAAGGTTTCCGCCACGGCGCCGCCCAGGCCGCCGATGACGCTGTGTTCTTCGGCAGTGACGACGAAGCCCGTCTTCTTGGCTGCAGCGACGACCAGGTCTTCGTCGAGCGGTTTGATGGCGGCCATGTCGATGACCATGACCTGACGGCCCCGATTGGCCAGGATATCGGCTGCTTTCAGGGCTTCCTGGACCATGAGCCCCGTGGCGATGACGGCGGCATCACAGCCGTCGCGCAGGACCGTCCCCTTCCCCCACTGGAAGGGACAGCCAGATTGATAGACGTCGTCGACTTTGGCCCGGCCCATGCGCACGTAGACCGGCCCGTCATGAGCGACAGCCGCCCGGATGACAGCTTCCGTTTCGGCGCCGTCAGCCGGACAGACGACGGTCATATTCGGCAGACTGCGCATGATGGCCATGTCTTCAACGGACTGATGGGTCGCCCCGTCTTCGCCGACGCTGAGGCCGGCGTGGGTCGCGCAGATTTTGACGTTGAACTTTGGCAGGCAGATGGAGTTGCGAATCTGTTCAAAGGCCCGACCCGTGCCGAAGACGGCAAAAGTGCTGGCCAGGGGAATCTTGCCGCAAGCGGCGAAGCCCGCCGCCGTGCCCATCATATCCTGTTCCGAAATGCCCATATCGAAATAGCGTTCCGGTGCTACATTTTTAAAAGCAATCGACCGCGTCGACGAACCCAGGTCGGCGTCGAGGACGACAATCCTCGGATTTTTATACAATTCCGTTTCTAAGAGATGCCCGTAGGCATCGCGCGTTGCCCTTGCCATCAGCCTTCGCCCCCTAATTCACGTAATGCCCGTTCACATTCTTCTTTCGTCGGCGCCTTGCCATGCCAGGACACGGCATTTTCCATGAACGATACGCCTTTGCCCTTGACGGTCTGGGCGATGATGACCGTCGGCTTCCCTTTTGCGGCCTGCGCCTGGTGCAGTGCAGCGCCGATGGCGTCGTAATCGTGGCCGTCGATTTCCAGGACGTTCCAGCGGAAGGCCCGGAATTTGTCGGCAATGGGCATGACGTCCATGACGTCTTCATTGGACCCGTCGATCTGCAGTCCGTTATGGTCGATGAACAGAGTCAGGTTGTCCAGTTTATACTGAGCTGCCGACATGGCCGCTTCCCAAATCTGGCCTTCTTCGATTTCGCCGTCGCCGGCGATGACGTAGACCCGCCAGTCCGCCCCGTCCAGCTTGGCCGTCATGGCCATGCCGTTGGCAGCCGACAAGCCCTGTCCCAGGGATCCTGTCGTCATGTCGATACCCGGCGTCGTATTCATGTCAGGATTGCCCTGGAGCATGGCGCCGCACTGACGCAGGTGCCACAATTCATCTTCCGGGAAAAAGCCCCGTTCGGCCAGCGTCGCATACAGAGCCGGTACGGTATGGCCCTTGGAGAGGACGAAACGGTCCCGGTCCGGCCAGTGAGGCCGCTTGGGATCGATCCGCATGACATCGAAATACAAGACTTGCAGCATATCGACGATGGACAAAGAGCCGCCGGGATGACCGGACTGGGCCAGGGTAACCATCTTGACGATATCCTGCCGCACGTGAGCCGCATGACGGCTCAATTCTTTGCTATCCATGAGAAAGCCCCCTTTTGCCTTATATTATAGCACAAAAGGAGCTGTCGCATCGCGACAGCTCCTTTTAAGTTGTTAGTGGTTAGGGGCTAGGGGTTAGCGGATGGCTTTAGATGTAAATGCCCATTGGCTCTCTTCATAGGAGAGCTGTCAGCACAGCTGACTGAGAGGTTCGACCTCTCCGGCCCTGCGGGCCACCTCTCCTATCAAGAGAGGCTTACGGTCCGCGACCTGCGGCCGCGGACTGCGCAGTTCAGTTTCTTACAAGCCACGAATCACGAACCACGCTCACAACACATACTTCTCGATGGCTTCGGCGACGGCGCCTTCGTTATTGGTGGCGTCGGTGACGACGTCGCAGTATTGGCGGATGACGGGGTTGAGGTTATGGACGCCGACGGAAAGGCCGGCGGCCTTCAGCATGTCGATGTCGTTGATGTTGTCGCCAATAGCCATGGTTTCTTCATGGGCTACACCGAGGATATCCGCCAGTTTCCACAGGCCTGCTCCTTTATTGACACCTTTGTGCATGAATTCGATATAGCGGTTGCTGGAGAAGCTGACCGTGATGTCGTCCAGCAAGGGACGGATTTCGGCGTGTATCTGCTGTAAATAGCCGTAATCTGTATTGGTCACGATGAGCTTGCAGACTTCTTCTTTGCCACGGATGAAATCGAGGGCCTCCGCTTCGACGGGCACGTAGCCCATGCGACCGTGGAGGAAGGCTTCTTCATCGGGCGTAATATTCGTGATGTAGACGACATCACGCGTATAGATATGCATACATTGACCATAGGCACAGCAGCAGCGGAAAATCCGGTCGGCCAGGTCGAAGGGGATCGGGTCCCAGAAGAGGGAGCGGCTGCCCTTGTTTTCCGTAATATTGGCCCCGTTGAAGCCGATGACGTACTGATCCGCCTGGTCGTAGAGGCCCAGAGTCCTCAGGACGCCTTCGATAGAACGGAAGCCCCGGCCCGTACAGGGTACGAATTTCACGCCTTTGGCAATGGCTGCCGTAATGGCTTCGATATTGCGCCGGCAAATCGTCGCGTCGCTGCTGAGCAGCGTTTCATCCATATCACAAGCAATGATCTTATACTTCATGTCGTCTCCTTTTCTTTCGTAACGGCTGGGGCATAGTGGTCGTAAATCTTCCAGGCTGCCAGTGCTGCCAGACATTCAAAGATCCAGAAGGCGTGCCACACGCCGTCCGGTCCATAAACGCGGCAGAGGAGCCACGCCGCCGGCAGGCTGATGACGACGTAGCGCAGCAGGGTGATGGCAAAGGACGGATTGCCCTTCCCCAGCCCTTCCAGGGCGCCAGACGCCGTAATAGACAAGGCCGACGGTACGAATCCCCAGGCAATGATGCCCAGGGCCGACGCACCGGCTGCGATGGTTTCCTCACGGGACGTGAACCAGCCCATGAGGACGTCCGGTACGGCCAGGCAGATGACCAGGCCTGCCGCCATGACCAGGCCGTTGAGGACCAGCGTCGTCCGATAAATGCGGCGCACGCGGCCCAGTTCCCCAGCTCCGTAATTATAGCCGATCAGCGGCCGCACACCTTGAATGATACCATTTGTCGGCATAGAAAGAAAGGTCTGAAGCTTATAATAGACGCCGAGGATGAAAATATACGTCGGCGAAAAAGGCGCCAGGAGATGGTTCAGGGCGACGAGGAAGACCGACGACAGGCCCATGTTGAGGGCCGCCGGGATGCCGATGCCATAGAGCCGTTTATCGAGTTCGATGTCCCAGTGGAGATGGCGGCGGCAAACTTCGACCCGAAGCGGCCGCCAATGACAGACCACGGCATAGAAGAGGAGGTTCACCGTCTGGCCCAGGCCCGTCGCCCAGGCCGCGCCTTCAATCCCCATGGCCGGAATCGGTCCCAGGCCAAAGATGAGGATCGGGTCGCCGATGATATTGACCAGGCAGCCCAGGGATAAGCCGGCCATGGTGACCTGCATGCGGCCGACGGCCTGGAACATCTTTTCATAGACCAGGTCGACGCTGAGGATCGTAGAAAAGGCAAAGACGATGACGGCATAGCGCAGGCCCAGGTCGATGAGTCCCGCGTCCTGCGTAAAAGCCCGCAAAAAAGACGGCACAGCCCAGATACAGCCTGCCGTCATGACCAGACCATGGATGACAGCCAGGAAGACACCGTGTGTCGCAGCCACATCGGCCGTCCCCTTCTGACCGGCACCGAGGCAGATGGAAATAATGGCATTGAGGCCGACGCCAAAGCCGATGCAGACGGCATTGACGAAGTTCTGCATGGGAAAGACCAGGGACACGGCCGTCATGGCCTGTTCGCTGATCATGGCAACGAACAGGCTGTCAACGATATTATAGAGCGAATTGACGATCATCGACACGACGGCCGGCAGGGCCATGGAAGCGATGAGCGGCAAAATCGCCCGTTCTTTCATAAACGATTCGTCCATACGTCACCTTCTGCGGCGGTCTCGCAGCCAGCGCCAGAGGGCCGCTGCGCCCTTGATGACCAGGTAGAGGATGAAGATATTCACTAACAGGCCGAGAATATCGGCACCCCAGCCCAGGGAACCCCAGCCGAAGAGATGGCTGAGCATACTGCCCAGGAACATGCCGCCGGCAAAGAGGCCGATACCGCGCATGACGCTGCCCAGGCGGGACGAAGACGTCGTCCGGCTGGCATTGGCTTGAGCCGTTTCAGCCTTGCGGGCCTGCGTCTGCCCATTCGGTTTCGTATTGCCCAGGCTGGGCGCTTCATTTTTCGTCGTCCCCGTTTTCGGTGTCACATTCTTAGGCGCCGGGGCCGGCAGCGATTTCGGCGCCGATACGCGGGCACCGCCACCACCTTTGGCGGCCTGTACGGAAGACGGGACAGCCGGCAGGGCCAGGGCCGTCCACAAAGCAAAGACACAAACGGCGATAAGAGTCGTTTTTTTCATAAATAGGCTCCTTTATAACAAATTGTGCGACGGATCCGACCCTTTCAAAACGGCCGGTCCCCCATGGGGAAACATGATGTCATATAGATTCAATGTCGACAGATAATCGGCCAGCTTGCCCTGTACCCCGGCCAGGGCTTCGTGGACGTCACAGAAACCATAGCGGTGATGGTACGGGCACTGGAAATCGCCGTCCAGGCAGCTGGTGATCATGTTTTCCCGTTCCATGACGTTGATGATGTCCATGAGGGTAATGCCGTGCAAATCCCGTGTCAGGCGGCATCCGCCCTGGGCGCCGCGGATGATTTCGATGAACCCGGCCCGTTCGAGTTTCTTGGAAATCTTGTAGGCGAACTGCCGGGGGACGAGCTGTTCGTCGCTGATTTCCCGTATATTTTTCAGCTGTAAATCAGCCAGGGATCGTAAAATGCGGATGGCATAGTCTGTTTCTCTGGTAATAATCACGATGTAAGACGCTCCTTCTCATTCTGTATAGATTAAGTCTATTATAACGTGAAATGACGAGAAATGCCAGTCGTAAATGCCTTGCGGTTACCAGAAAAACCCGATATAATAAATAGTGTTTGCATGTTTTAGCTTTAACTACAGATGAGGTGTACTATGTCATTAATCGATGAAGTAAATAATCGCCGTACTTTTGCCATCATCTCCCACCCTGATGCCGGCAAGACGACGTTGACTGAAAAATTACTGCTCTACGGAGGTGCCATCCACCTGGCCGGTTCCGTCAAGGCCCGCAAGACGGCGAAACATGCCGTTTCGGACTGGATGGAAATTGAAAAACAGCGTGGTATCTCCGTCACCAGTTCGGTCCTCCAGTTCGACTACGAAGGCCATCATATCAATATCCTCGACACGCCGGGCCATCAGGACTTCAGTGAAGATACGTACCGGACCCTCATGGCTGCCGACAGCGCCGTCATGCTCATCGACGTCGCCAAAGGCGTCGAAGCCCAGACGAAGAAGCTCTTCCGCGTCTGTAAAGAACGGGGCATCCCCATTTTCACCTTCGTCAACAAGATCGACCACTTCGGCCGCAACCCCTTCGACCTCATGGATGAAATTGAAGATATCCTGGGCATCCACGCCTACCCCATGAACTGGCCTATCGGCCTGAATGGCAACTACCAGGGCATCTACGACCGGGCTTCGTCGTCTATCGAACTCTTTGAAAAAGACACGACCCACGGCCAGCGCAAACTGGCATCGACCAAGGGCTCGGCAGACGACCCGATTTTCAAAGAACTCCTCGACGAAGACGTCCACCAGGGCCTCATCGACGACATCGAGCTCCTCGATGAAGCGGGCGATGAATTCGACATGGAAAAAGTCAAGCGCGGTGAACTGACGCCGATGTTCTTCGGCTCGGCTATGACCAACTTCGGCGTCAAGCCCTTCCTGGAAGAATTCCTGCGCATGGCTCCGAAGCCGCAGCCGCGCAAATGCCTGGAAGGCGTCGTCGAACCAACATCGGACCAGTTCACGTCGTTCGTCTTCAAGATCCAGGCCAACATGAACCCTCAGCATCACGACCGCATCGTCTTCATGCGCATCTGCTCGGGCAAGTTTGAAAAAGGCATGACCGTCACACACCGCCAGTCCGGCAAGACCCTGCGCCTCATGCAGCCTCAGCAGTTCCTGGCAACGGAACGGACCATCGTCGAAGATGCCTATCCGGGAGACATCATCGGCGTCTTCGATAACGGCACCATGGGCGTCGGCGACACCCTCTATTCGGGCAAGAAGAAAGTCACCTTCAAGGACTTCCCGACCTTCCCGCCGGAACTCTTCGCCCGCATCCGCGCCAAGGATTCGATGAAGCGCAAACAGTTCCTCAAGGGCATGACCCAGCTGGCTCAGGAAGGGGCCGTCCAGATTTATGAAAACCTGGGCTCCATGGAAAGCTACATCGTCGGTGCCGTCGGGCAACTCCAGTTCGAAGTCCTGGAATACCGCCTGAAACACGAATACGGCGTCGACCTGGAAATGAACCGCCTGCCCTACACCGTCGCCCGCTGGATTCAGACCAACGGCCACGACTACAAAGAATTGAAGAACATCGACAGCGCCATGATCGTCAAGGACCATAAACAGCGCGTCGTCCTGCTCATCGCCAACGAATGGCAGACCAACTGGATCGTCGAACGGAACCCGGAATTCACATTCTGCACCACACCGGACCAGTTGAAAATAGAAGAAGAGTAGAAAAAAGGCTTGTCGCGTGCGACAAGCCTTTTTAAGTGGTTAGTGGTTAGTGGCTAGGGGTTAGTGAGGGGTTAGGGGTTAGCAAGATTTTCCCAACGGGGAATCGTAGGGGGCGCCACGTGGGCGACCCGTCGGTATTTGGGCGATGTTCACACACCGCCCCTCACGCCGTGAGGCAGCACCATTCCGGCAGGGTTACGGTACGGTCGAAGGCCGGTAGCCACTCGCCGCGGGTATGGTCATAGGTCCGGATGAGGATATGGTCTTATGGCATTTCCTCCTTCATCCATGAAAAAACAGGCTCTGGCTGTACAGTTTCAGTATAGCCAGAGCCTGTATGTTTTTTGCAAAAATCAAGGGAAATGTCTGTAAAAGGTCATTTCTTCTGGACGACGGGATAGTCCTGCAGGGCGTCGTAGCCTTCTTCGCCGGTCCGGATCTTGACGGCGTTGTCGATGGCCGACACGAAGACCTTGCCGTCGCCGTAATTGCCCGTATAGAGCACTTTCTTCGCCGTTTCGATGATGGTCCGCGGCGACACTTTGGAAACGACCATTTCGACGCGGACCTTGGGCAGGAGTTTGGCCGACACTTTGGCACCGCGGTAGAATTCAGTTCGTCCCTTTTCGATGCCGAATCCCAGGGCGCGAGTAATGGTCATGCCTGTGATGCCGATGGCTTCCATGGCGTCTTTCAAGGTTTCAAAGCGCTTTTCATCGGTAATGATAGTCACGTTATACAGGGCATGGCCGCCGACCGGCTGAGGACTGGCCATGACCGAATCGGGGATAGCCTGGTCCAAGGGGATTTCTTGGGCCCCTTCCGGCGCTTCCCCGGCCTTCAAGGCTTGTGACAAGTCCTCCAAATCGTCGCTGCGGTCCAGTTCGTAAGCCGGTACCAGGCCGTTTTCCTTGAAGTCCAGGCCGTTGATTTCTTCGGCTGCCGAGACGCGCAGGCCTATCGTCGCCTGAAGGATGCGGAAAACCAGGGTCATAGCGACGAAGACGAACAGGGCCATAGCCACGACGCCGGCCAGCTGGACCAGGAACAGACGGATTTCTCCCGTATAGAACAGGCCGTCTTGGACGCTGAACAGGCCCGTCAGGAGGGTCCCCAAGGCACCGCAGCCGCCGTGAGCGGCAATGGCCCCGACCGGGTCGTCGATGCGCAGTTTCTGGTCGATGAATTCGATGAGGAAGACCGTCACGATGCCGGCCAGGGCACCGATGACAAAGGCCCCAGGCACGCTGACGACATCACAGCCGGCCGTAATGGCCACCAGCGCCGCCAGGCTGCCGTCGAGAGTCATGGATACGTCGGGCTTGCCATAGCGGATCCATGTCGTCACCATGGCTGTCGTCGTCCCGGCAGCGGCGGCGATATTGGTCGTAAAGAAGATAGACGCGGCTTTTAGGATGGTCTGTTCTCCCGTCAGGGACAGGGTCTGGCCGCCATTGAAGCCGAACCAGCCGAACCATAAGATGAACATGCCCAGACAAGCCAGGGGCAGGCTGTGGCCGGGAATGGCATTGACCGAGCCATCGTCATTATACTTGCCGATGCGCGGCCCCAAGGCCTTGGCCCCGGTCAGGGCGCAGATGCCGCCGGTCAGGCTGACGACAGAAGCGCCGGCGAAGTCATGGAAGCCCAGGCCTGCCAGCCAGCCGCCGCCCCAGGACCAGTGCCCGACGATGGGATAGATGAGCAGACTGATGAGGATCGTAATCAGACAGGATGACGAAAATTTCGTCCGTTCAGCCATAGCGCCGGACACGATGGCCGCCGTCACGGCACAGAGAACGGTCTGGAAGAGCAAAAAGGCCAGATCCGGATAAGGCGTCCCGGCCATGAGGTCCATATGCTGGGCGAAGAAATCAGGCATACCGATGAATCCGCCTATGTCGCGGCCAAAGAGCAGGCTGAAGCCGACGATCCAGAAGGCCAGGGTCCCGAGGGAAAAGTTCATGAAATTCTTCATGACGATATTGCCGGCATTCTTGCCCCGCGTCAGGCCGGCTTCGAGCATGGCGAAACCGGGCTGCATGAAGAAGACCAGGACGGCCGCCATGAGGATCCAGAAGGTATCGACCGATGAATAACTCATTGCACTCCCCCCTCTTCTTCGGGATAGGTCAGGCCCCACTGCTGGCGGATGGCCGTCATGAGGTCCATGACATCTTTCGTATAAGCCTGGCACATGCCCTGGCCGCCGTGGGCCACGGCGTCTTCCATGTCCCGGATTTCGTACTGCAAGGCCTTGGCCTGACTGCCGGCCTGCAGGACATCCTGATGGCCGTCGGCCGTATAGGTGATGGTCGCCGTATCGGCCCGGGGATAGTCGTAGATTTCGATATAGCCCTTATCGAAGGCGGCCATGCCCCGTTTCGGCTGCTTGGCATGGAGCGATAAGGAAAGCGTCGCCATCTCCCCTTCCCGGTTCTGCAAGAGGATACCTGCCTGCTCGTCGACACCGGTCGGCGCCAGGCGGACCTGGGACGCGATCTGGTCGGGCTGACAGCTCATGAAATAGCGGACGAAGGACAGCGCATAGACGCCGATATCGAGGAGGGCACCACCGGCCAGGGAGCGGTTGAAGAAGCGGTTATTCATATCGTACTCTTTATAACTGCCGAAATTCATCTGAATGAAACGCAGCGGCCCCAGGGCGCCGGAACGGATGAGGTCAGCGAGCTGTTTGTAAATAGGCATATGATATAAGGTCATGGCTTCGGCCAGGACGACGCCGTGTTCATCAGCACAGCGCCGGGCCTGGTCCAGTTCCAGGCTGTTGAGGGTAATGGATTTTTCGCAGAGCACGTGTTTGCCCGCTGCCAGCGCCGGCAGCAGATAACGGATATGCGTATTATGAGGCGTCGAAATATAGACGATATCGACGTCGGGATCCGAAAAGATATCCTCTGGCTTGTCGTAAACCTTGGCGATGCCGTATTTTTCAGCAAAAGATAAGGCCTTTTCATGGGTCCGGTTGCCGACACTGTACAAATTCCCGCCCAGGGCCTGCATAGCCTGGGCCAGTTCATTGCCGATGACGCCGCAGCCCAAAGTCGCCCAACGATATGCTGGCATAATGATCCCCCCTTTTACGATAACAGGCGGCTGACGAGCTTGACACAGTCTGCCGCATCTTTGGAATAGCCATCGGCACCGATTTCATCGGAGAAACTCGGCGTAACGGCTGCGCCGCCGATGATGATCTTGCCGCCATACTGTTTATCCGCCGCCTCGGTGATAACATCTTTCATGTGCATCATCGTCGTCGTCATCAAGGCCGACAAGCCGACGACAGACGCCTTTTCGCGCAGCGCCGTCTCGATGATGGTACCGGCCGGCACATCCTTGCCCAGGTCGATGACCTTATAGCCGTAGTTGCGCAGCATGAGGCCGACCAGGTTCTTGCCGATATCGTGGACGTCGCCTTCGACGGTGGCGATGACAATGGTCGCCATGTCCTGCTGGCCCGGGTCTTTCTTGATGAGCGGTTCCAAATAGGCAATGGCTGTCTCCATCGTATTGGCACTGGCAATGAGCTGGGGCAGGAAGTAAATCTGTTTATCGTATAAATCGCCGACCTCAGTGATGGCCGGAATGAGCAGGTCGTTGATGATGGCATCCGGTGCCATACCCTTGGCCAGTTCTTCCTGAGCCAAGGCGACGACAGCGTCCTTTTCCCCTTCCAGGACGGCCTGGTAGACCGGATTGACCGGCCCTTGCTCAGCGCCTTGGGACTCCTCTGCCGTTTCGACAGCCCCAGCCGTACCGTGGCTGGCCAGGAGTTCTGCTTCTTCCTGCCGTTTTCTTTCGGCTTCTTTCTTGTCGAAATACTGCATGCGGTGGATGTAGGCCAAATCGCTGCCCTCTTTATTCATGAGCATATTGGCCGCTGCTGCCGTATTCATGAGCAAATCCTGAGACGGATTGGCAATGGCCATAGTCAAGCCGCTGGCAATGGCCATGCCCAAGAAGGTGGCGTTGACATAGATCCGGTCCGGCAGGCCGAAGGAGATGTTGGACAGGCCGCAGACCGTAGCCAGTCCCAGGTCCTGCTTGCAGTGGGAGAACGTGGCCATGCAGTCCAGGGCCGACGTCGGCGCAGCCCCGACCGTCGCTACCAGGGCATCGACGACGACATCTTCCGGCGAAAAGCCATGGTCGTAGGCATCGGCCAGGAGCTCGTCGAGGACGGCATGTTTTTCTTCGAGGGTCTTCGGGATACCGTTATCCGAAACAGGCAGGGCGATGAACATGGCGCCGTACTTTTTGACAACAGGCAGGAGTTTCTTTCGCTTTTCCGTTTCACAGGAAATGGAATTGACCAGGGCCCGGCCGGGATAGATGCGCAGGGCCGCTTCCATGATGTCCGGTGAGCTCGTGTCGATGCTGAGGGGCAGGCCCGATACGCCTGTCACTTCGTAAATGGCCTTGAGCATCATTTCTTTTTCATCGATGCCGTTGGTCCCCATGTTGACGTCGAGGATAGACGCGCCGTTGCGTTCCTGTTCGCGGGCCATGGCGCGGACCATGTCCAGCTTGCCCGCCCGCAGTTCAGCCTGGAGCTTCTTCTTGCCCGTCGGATTGATGCGTTCGCCAATGACCTGGAAAGAGCCGTCGAGCTTGATTTCTACGACCTGCCGTTCCGAGGCCAGGACGCGGTGATGGCTGGCATGCGGCGCTTTCGGCGTCAGCTGGCAGACAACCTCGTGAAGGGCCCGGATATGGTCCGGCGTCGTGCCGCAGCAGCCTCCGACGATATGGGCACCGGCTTCGATGAGCAGCCGGCCGTCCTGGGCGAATTCTTCCGGCGTCGTCTTATAGACCGTCTTGTCACCATCCAATTCCGGCAATCCGGCATTGGGCTTGGCAATAAGGGGAATCGTCGCATATTCATACATCTTCCGGACCGTTTCCACCATGTCGGACGGTCCTGTCGAGCAGTTCAGGCCGACGGCATCGACGCCGAGGTTCTGCAAGACGACGACAGCCGCTTCCGGCGGCGTCCCATAGAGGGTACGGCCGTCTTTTTCAAAGGTCAGCGTCGCCATGATGGGCAGGTCGCAGACCTCCTTGATAGCCAGGACACAAGCCCGCGTTTCCTGGAGGCTCATCATGGTTTCAACGATGAACAGGTCGACACCGGCATCGTACAAGGCCTGGGCCTGTTCGCGATAGACGTCAACGAGGTCGTCAAAGGTCAGTTCACCCATAGGATAGAGCTGCTGGCCCGTCATGGTCATGTCGCCGGCAACCAGGGCTTTCCCCTGGGCCGCTTCTTTGGAGATAGCGACCAAGCCCTGATTGATGGCGACGAGCTGGTCATCGAGGCCGTATTCGGCCAATTTGAGCCGGTTCCCCGTAAAGGTCGGCGCATAGAGGATCTGCGAGCCCGCTTCGACGAAACGGCGCTGCAAATCGATCATGACGTCGCGGTTCTCTAAGATCCATTGTTCCGGGCAGACGCCGATAGGCATGCCCGCCTGTTGCAGGTTCGTCCCCGTCGCCCCGTCGAGCAGGACAACACCGCCCTGTAGAAGTTGTTGAAATGCTTCGTTAGTCAATCTAAGTCCCCCTAAAAATTCAGATAATCAATGTATAAGCGTTGAAAGGCTTCGTCGTTGCCGAGGACGATTTCCTCTGCCCCGGCGGCGATGGCTTGTAACTCTTCCAAAGTCACGGCGCCCGTCAAAAGGCCGATGGCCCCTTTCAGGGACGTGTTGCCGACAGCCGTCGTCCGTTCGGCCAGATCCGCTGGCAACAGGCCGATGACAGCCGCTTCCTGCGGATCCAGGTAATAACCGAAACCGCCGGCCAGGAAGACCTGGTGGACGCGCTGACGGCTGATTCCGCTGCGTTCGATGAGCGATTCGATGCCGGCCCGGATGGCGCTCTTGGCCATCTGGATTTCGCGGATATCCTGCTGGCTTAGGGTAATGCGCTGATAATCCAACGTCGACGCCAAAGGAAAGCCTTTATGGAAATAAGGCTCTACGAGTTTCCCCGTTTCGTCGACCAGGCCTTCCCGGACCAGACCGGCCATGGCTTCGAGGATGCCCGTCCCGCAGATACCGACGGGAACGGCGTGATCGATAGTCCGCACCTTGGCCCGGCCCCGCTCGATGCGGACGCCGCAGATGGCCCCGGGGACGCTGCCCGTCCCCCAGGTCAGCTTGCCCCCTTCCAGGGCCGGACCGGCCGGAGCCGATGCAATGAAGCGCTGGTCCTTATTGCCCAGGACCATTTCCCCATTCGTCCCGAGATCGACGAAGAGGCTGACGTCGTCTGACGAGGCCAGGCCGCACTGCCAGATGCCGGCCGTAATGTCGGCGCCGACGTAGGTGCTCATGCCGGGCAGCAGGGTCACTGTAGCGTCTGCCAGCACCGTCTGCGGTCCCAGGACCTCCTGAGCGCGATAAGTCTTCCCGCCCAGGGATACGGGATGGAACGGCCAGTCGCCCAAGCCGTCGCAGGGCCAGCCCATGAGCAGGTGGAACATGGTCGTATTGGCGGCAATGGCCATCTGGCGGCAGCGAGCGGCCGTGCCGGGATGGTCCTTCAGGAGCTGCTTCGTCAGCCGCGTCAGGTCCCGGCGTACGGCTTTCTGCAAGGCCTTGCCTTTGCCATGGCAGGCGGCACCGATGCGGCTGACGACGTCGGCCCCAAAAGATCGCTGGCTGTTGACTGCCGTCGCCGTCGCCAGGATTTTTCCATCCGTACAGTCTACCAGAGCTGCGGCCAACGTCGTGGTCCCGATATCAACAGCCAGGCCATAGTCGTGGTCCGCTGCCAGCGAAAGGGCTCCCTCGTCAGCGGCTTCGGCAGCCAGGGCCGAAAAGCCCTGCTGTTCCTGCACGGGAACGGCAAGTTCGACCGCTTCCCTGGTTACGGCCTTACAGGCCAGGCGCCAGCCCTGGGCCAGCTGCGCTTCGGAAAAGATGCGCTTGTCTTCCGGGGTGACAGGAAGCCGCCCCCGGACGACGCGGATGCGGCATTTGCCGCACATGCCCTTGCCGCCGCAGGGCATGGCCAGGGCCGTTCCCTGAGACTGGATATAGTCATGGACCCGGCAGCCGCCAGGGCAGGTCAGCCGTACTTCCCGACCCGATTCAGCCTGGCGCTGCGGGCAATCCGTCTTAGGGCAGGCCGTACAGTCATGTTTCACCTGAAATACGGCCGGGTCTTCGCAAAGGTCAAAGACGAGGCTCATGGATTTCTCCGGCGACAAAGCCATGGCAGCATTGACCGTCACGCCAGCCGTCCGGCCGGCAGCCGTCTCACGGACCGCATCGGCCTGGACCGATAAGGGCAAATCGCTGCCCGGTTCGTGGCGGCAGACGATGCCACAGCCCTTTTGCCGGCAAATAAGGCGCAGCTGCTGCAAGACCTGCTGTTCCAGGGCAAAGAGGCACGTATCAGCCATGGCAGCGAAGAGCACGGCGGCCAGCTCATCCCCGTCATCCTGATAGCGGTCGATCTGCCGGCTCACAGCAGCACCTAACGTCAGGATGACATAGAGCCGTTCCTCTGTAAAGGCCAGGACCGCCTTGGCCTGCAAAGACCGCCGCAAGAGCGGTGCCATATCCCGGCACATCCCTTCAGCCCGTTCCCAAGCTGCCCCTTTCGATTCATAACCAGCAAACTGCAGAGCCTGCTCCACGTCGGGGACGATCCGCTGCCCCCGGATGATACGAATATCTGCCATATACTTCCTCCTAAAAACATTATCCATAATACATAAATTATATAACCTCAAGGCGCCTCGTGGCAACACAATCTTAACAGAAACCTCATGGCCGTATACATTTCCCTTCCCTTTTGCTATAATTCCGAGTTTGACACTTTTAAAAATAAAAAATACTCACAAAATAGCGTAGTGTTACGTCTTGTGAGTATTTATAGTTCCGTTTCGATATGTGCTGTAGAGTCTATCAGCACAGCTTCGTTAATGATTCTACTATGCTTTCATTTTTTTTTTAGGTTCAAAAGATATCTTTAGAACCATATCCATACCGTCTGCCAAACGTTGCAGAATTTTCAGGGACGGGTTACGGGTACCATTTTCAATCCGGCTGATTTCTGTTTGAGCAATTCCTGTTTTTTCAGCTAATTCTTTCTGTGTAAGATTTTGGGCGATTCTCGTATCTACAATGGCACGAATAACATTCATTGCCGGTTCCAATTCAGCATACGCAGCTGCAAAATCAGGATTCTTCATTTGTTCTGCTTTAAATTGCTTTAATGTTTTCATTCTAGCCCCTCCATTCGTCGAATGTAATCGGCTCGACGTTCTTGCGCTAAACGAATTTCCTGGCGCGGAGTTTTAGGTGTCTTTTTAGTAAAACCATTGGTAACAATAATTTTCCCACCAATATACCACCAATATAAAAGAAAAATAAGGCACGGGTAATATTGTTAGCTTGTTTACACCGTAATTCAAAAATCCCATCCCCTAATGGTTTAGTATATGGTTCTCTGAGTTCAAAACCCTTATCCTCAAGAATTTCCATCATATGAATCATCTTGGCGCGCATTTTCATATCGAATCCTAGTAAAAAATCTTCAACAGGCTTTTGGCCGTCTCCGGTTTCATAGAAAACCAATTCAAATTGCATTTGTTTCCTCCTCTTCATATTTTATGAGTTATATCTCATAAAGTCAAGAATAAATTAGAAATGCTCGTACTGAAAAACGGTCTGCTATCCGGCAAGTATATTGCTATTATTGTATCATTTCTATGCACTTCCAACAAGCTACTTATTGCAACAGAACAGCATCAGCCTCTGGTGGAAATTTTTTTACATACCCCATCATAGCTCACAATCGTATACATTTCCCTTTGGCTATAATGAACGTAGTCTTTTTTTGCTAAAGGAGGAATACCCATGTTAACCAACGTCTTTTTCGACTGTATCAAACGCGATGGCATCGTCTCTGTCGCTTCGGCCAATGCCGAAGGCTAGGCTCACATTGCAAACACCTGGAACAAAAAAGCCAAACTGTAAATCTATAATATATTACAGCAGTTTACAACTTTTTGAACAAATAAATATCGCGTAACCACACTTTGAAGTATAATGAATCTGCTCAAAA
>ENA-UPXC01002226-UPXC01002226.1-human-gut-metagenome-genome-assembly--contig:-NODE-2226-length-23702-cov-4.683513_pt1 | contig 23702 bp, 20 predicted proteins | sample MGYA00250047_ERZ773371 | MGnify/ENA primary metagenome ERZ773371 (study PRJEB29103, sample SAMN06111975) | human gut metagenome | biome: human gut; feature: ankylosing spondylitis patient; material... | reverse complement strand
ATTCTACGGTGGCCGTGATATTGAAGGAATCATAAATTCAAATAAATAAACAGTAATGGAGCTTTTGGTGTAAAAACAAGGGCTCCATTTTTATATGAATATAATAGAAATGTCAGCAACAATGTCATAAGGCAAGTTATCGGTAGCAGCATAATTTTTATATATATACCCCTGTTCACAATTCAGAATTGTATTTCATTTTCCAATGTGCTATACTGTGCATAATTAGATATATCTAACTAAAAGAGGGAAAAGTATGAGCGATTGGGTACTGAAAGGAACGGATGTGAGCCGGTGGTACGGAGACGGAGAAGTCCGTGTTCATGCGTTAAACGGGGTATCTTTCGAGATCTGTCCCGGGGAATTTGTGGTGGTCTTAGGACCGTCCGGTTCCGGTAAGAGTACACTTCTTAACCTGCTGGGAGGCATGGATAGTGCCAGCGGCGGCGAACTGTTATATGGAGAGAAAAATCTGTCGGAGATGACGGCACTGGAGCTGTCTTCTTACCGCAGGGACGTGGTGGGATTTGTGTTTCAGTTCTTCCATCTGATCCCTACGCTGACAGCCAAGGAAAATGTGGAGCTGGCATCCAGCATTACACCGGGTTCCCGAAGTGCGGATGAGGTGCTGGAGATGGTAGGACTGGCGGAACGAAAAGAACATTTTCCGGCGCAGATGTCCGGTGGTGAGCAGCAGCGGGTATCCATTGCCAGAGCAATCGTGAAAAATCCATCGATCCTGTTGTGTGATGAGCCGACCGGAGCATTGGATTCCAAGAACAGCCTGGCGGTGGTAAAGCTTTTACTGGATGTGAGAGATCAGATTGGCTGTCCGGTGGTGACGATCACACATAATGCGGAGATGGCTAAGGTGGCAGACCGGGTCTTCTATATGAAGGATGGTCAGATCATCCGGGTGGAGAAGAATGAGCACCCGCTGAAAGCGGAGGAGCTGCTATGGTAAAGCTGCTGTTCTTGAAAATGCTTCGGGATATGAAGAAGAGTCTGGCAGCTTATGGAATCTGTCTGTTGATCGTTGGTGTGGGCTTCTGTGGCTTCTGCGTCATGTCGGTGGCGAAGGATCATCTGCTGGTGTCCAGAGATCTGCTGTATGAGAAAAGCGCATTTACAGAAGGATTTGCGGAAGTTTATGAGGCTCCGGCAGCAATCAAAGACAAGCTGGCAGACATACCGGGAATTGGAGAAGTACAGGCCAGGATCATCAAGGAAGCAAGGCTTACAGATATTGGAGATGGCAATGCCAGACTGAAGCTTATTTCTTATGAGAAAGGCGGCAGAAATGTGCCCATGCTTTTTCGGGGAACGGATGTGAAAGCAGGAGAACTTCAGGTGGTTGCCGGAAATGCATTTTTGGAAGCCAGAAGTCTGGCTGTGGGAACGAAGATCCATGTGCTGGTATCAGGAAAGGATACGGAGCTAGAGATTACAGGTGGGGGCATTTCGCCGGAAAATATTTACATTATCAGAAATATCGTGGATATGTATCCTGATGCCGCCAATTATGATGTGGGATTTGTGGATCAAAAGACCATGGAATCCCTGTACGGCATGAAAGATATGGCCAACAGCTTCGCCTTTGATCTGGATCCTGGCTACACCATTGACGATGTGAAGGATCAGGTGGAAGAGCTGTTAAAACCCTATGGATGTTACAGTGTCTATGGAAGAGAAGATCATCAGTCAGCGTCCATGCTTGATTCGGAATTGGATCAGCTGGATCAGCTGGCACTGGTATTGCCGTTTCTGTTCCTGTTTGTGGCTGCGGTGGTACTGTATATTACCATGCATCGGCTGATCGAGCAGCAGCGCATCCAGGTGGGGACCATGCTCTCCATTGGAATCACAGGCAGACAGATTGGATGGCATTATCTGGGATATGGTCTGACTATTGGTGTGATCGGCGGTCTGGCAGGTGGTCTCCTGGGAAATGTGTGTGCTACACCGTTGGTGGATTATTATCGGGTCTATTATAATCTGCCGGATGCACAGGCAGGAATCTCCATGAAATACCTGGTGATCGGTGTGATCCTGGCAAGTGTGTTCTGTTCAACAGTCAGCTATCTGTGTGCCAGAAAGCTGACTCACTTAAGTCCGGCGGATGCTCTTCGGCCGCCAGCTCCGAAAGGGGCGAAAAAGATGCTGGCAGAGCGGATTCCAGGACTGTTAAAGCTGTTTACAGTGCCTGGTATCATGGCACTTCGGAGTATTGGAAGAAATCCGAAGCGAAGTATGCTGTCCTTGTTCGGTATTGCCTGTGCATTTATGATCACGGCAACGCTCATGTCGGTGAGCAGTCTGTTTGATGTCTTTTTGTTCGATAATCTGGAAAAAGTACAGCATCAGGATTTTACCGTTTATTTTGAAGAACCACTGAAAACGGTGGATGTACTTTCTTCCATTGAAAATGAAAATATTGAGAAAATGGAGCCTTTTGCAGAGGCACAGGCAAAACTCATACGTGGCAATGAAGAACTGGACTGTACAGTGCAGGGCATTGACAGGGATTGCGAACTGGTACATCTCTATGATGCAGATGGTGGAACGATTCATGTGGCATCAGAAGGAATCGTCCTGTCAATCCATATGGCTCAACGGCTGGGCGTTGGTGTTGGCGGCTGGGTGGATGTGAAAGTGACATACCCGGAAGAACGGATCACGCGGGTTCCTGTCACTGCGGTGATGGAACAATATATGGGAACAACTGCCTATATGTCTATGGAAGGACTGGCAGATATCAGTGAATATCGAAATGTGTGTACGGGTCTCTATATTAAGGCTGCTTCCGGGGCGGAAGAGCTGATCTGGAAAGATCTGGAAGGAGCACCTCAGGTGACCGGACTGGAAGGCAGGATCGCCAAGATCCAGAAATGGAGGGATATGATGGGGAGCTTTGATATGCTGATTGGTATGATGGTAGCTCTTGGAATCCTGATCGGTCTGGCAGTGCTGTACACCAGTGCACTGATCAGCTTTGAAGAGCTGAAACGGGAACTATCAGTGATGCTGATGCTGGGGCTGACAGCGAGCGAGTGTCTGGAAGTCATCAGCGTGGGTCAGTGGATATTGACTGCTGGTGGTGTGCTGTTGGGAATTCCCATGACTTTCTGGATGAGCCATGCATTTGCAGTGTCCATGTCTGCCAAGATGTTCAGTATCCCAGATTTTGCAGATGCTGCATCAGTGGCAGAGTCTGCTGTGCTGATGTTCATTGCGGTATTTATCAGTTCCAGACTGATACTTAGAAAATTAAAAGCGGTATCTCCTGTATCGCTTCTGATGGAGAGGGAGTAAAGAGATGAAAAAACGAGTAAAGATCATTGCAGGAGCAGTACTCTTAGGTGTGCTGGCAGTGGCAGGACTTGTGGTGCTGCTGATGCCTGTGCGTGTGGAGACGGAGACAGTCCAGAAGGCAGACCTTCTGGATACTTTTACGGTATCGGCAACAGTAACTCCGAAGGACAGCCAGTATGTATGTGCACCGCTGTCAGGCACTGTGTCAGAAGTGGCAGCCAAAGAAGGCGAGACTGTAGAGCAGGGTGCAAAGATCGTCGTACTGGATGACTCTCAGACCAGGGATGAACTGAACCGTCAGATCGAGTCTCTGAAGGCACAGAAGACCAGTGCACAGAGTGAAGGAACTTCCACAAAAGCCCAGTTGAGTGTGAGCCGTCAGCAGCTGGAATCTCAGCTTAAACAGGCACAGCTTACCTATCAACAGCTTTACGGGGAGGAAGGGCATGCGGAGCAGCTTTACCGGGTGGCTTCTGAAAATTTTGACACGGCAAATGTAGCATACTGGAAAGCGTTTGATGAGTATGACGGTTCCAAGGATCCAGCCAAGCAGTCCGTGTTAAGCTCTCTGGAGGGTGCCAGAGCGGCAGCAGAGCAGGCACTGGTGGAAGCGGATAACAATCGCTCCGAATCCACAAAGTCATATTATGAGAGCCTGATCGCTTCTTATGAGTCCCAGTTAAGTCTGCTGGACGGAAGCGTGAAAGCGGTAAATACTGGAACCAGTGCATCTGGTCATCAGATTGATCTTCAGATGCAGCAGGTACAGGAAGAACTGAATAAGACAGCTCCAACATCTCCAACAGCTGGTGTGGTATGGGAGATTCTTGTGAAAAACGGCGATTATGTGACTCAGAACCAGCCACTGTACCGGATCTACAACACCGATCAGATGACACTGGAGGCAGATGTGCTGGATACACAGGCGGCGCTGCTGAAGGAAGGCGATACCGCTACCGCAGAACTGGCAGACGGAAGTGAACTTACCGGAACGGTATCTTTTCTCTCGCCGGTATCCACGCAGGAGCTGTCGGTGCTTGGTATTGAGGAAAACAGATCTAAAGTGATTTTGGATGTAGATGGTCTTTCTGAAAAGATGGGTGCCGGTCATCAGGCAGATCTGACCTTCTCTGTGGTTCGGAAAGAAGATGTGCTGCAGATTCCATCTTCAGCCATCGTTCCGGGAGACAATGGAGATGCTGTCTATGTGAAAGCTGGCGGCAAGGCGGTTCTCAAAGAAGTGGAACTTGGAGAACAGAGCGGTGGACGCTCGGAGGTAATCAACGGTCTGGAAGAAGGAGACCAGGTGGTGACTAATCCGTATGACACCGGAATCAAGAAAGGAACACATATAAAATAAGGCAGGACTGTCGGTGAAAAATGGATTTCACCGACAGTTTTTCAGCTTTACCCGAGTTTTGAGGTGTGGTATAATGTGCGATAGCGCAAAGCAGTGCCAGTTTCACAGGGAGATGAGTCGGCTGTTTACAGACGGACGCATCTCACAAGAAACTGATAGGGCGTGAGCCCGACAACGAGAGAAGTCGAAGACTTCTCGAGTGCGCACTGCGTAAGTAGAGTGCGCGCCGGAGTGCGCACTGCGATAATGATAAATATAAGATCAGATAGAATAGATAGCGAGGTAACTGAGTGGCAGAATATACACCAATGATGCAGCAGTATCTGAAGACCAAAGAGGAATACAAGGACTGCATCTTATTTTATCGCCTGGGCGATTTTTATGAGATGTTTTTTGAGGATGCGAAGATCGCATCCAAGGAACTGGAACTGACGCTGACCGGAAAAAGCTGTGGTGTGGAGGAACGTGCTCCTATGTGTGGGGTGCCCTTTCATGCGGTAGAAGGATATTTGAGCCGTCTGGTGTCAAAAGGCTATAAAGTGGCGATCTGTGAACAGGTGGAAGACCCGGCATTGGCAAAAGGGCTGGTAAAGCGGGAAGTTGTCAGAATTGTCACACCTGGAACCAACCTGAACGCACAGGCGCTGGATGAATCCAAGAACAATTATGTAATGAGCATTGTCTATGTCAGTGACCGGTACGGCATTTCCTTTGCGGATGTGACGACCGGTGATTATTTTGTAACGGAGGTTGATTCTGCCAGAAAGCTCATGGATGAGATCTATAAGTTTACGCCTCGGGAAGTGGTCTGCAATGAAGCACTTCTTATGAGCGGACTGGAACTGGATGATCTGAAGGAACGGCTGAATCTGGTACTGTATCCGCTGGAAAACTGGTATTTTGATGATGAACTGTGTAAAAATACACTTCGGGAGCATTTTCATGTGAGATCGCTGGAAGGACTGGGCGTGGCAGATTTTGGCTGCGGAGTCATTGCAGCAGGTGCGCTGCTCCGTTATCTGACAGATACACAGAAGACATCTCTGGCACATATGACAAAGCTTCAGCCTTATGTGTCCGGTAATTTCATGATCATTGACAGTTCCAGCCGGAGAAATCTGGAACTGGTGGAGACCTTAAGAGAAAAGCAGAAGCGTGGTTCTCTTCTGTGGGTGCTTGATAAGACGAAGACGGCCATGGGAGCCAGAACTCTGCGTGGTTATATTGAACAGCCGCTGATCGATAAGGAAGAGATTGAGAAGCGTCTGACTGCTATTGAGGAATTGAATTCCCAGATGATCACCAGAGAGGAATTGAGAGAGTATCTGAATCCTATCTATGATCTTGAACGACTGATCGGGCGGATCAGCTATCAGACAGCGAATCCAAGAGATCTGATCGCATTTAAGACTTCTCTTGGCATGCTGCCGCCCATTAAGACATTATTATCCGAATTGAAAAGTCCGCTGATGCAGGAGATAAGTGAAGAGCTGGATACATTGACGGATCTATATGATCTGGTGGAGAAGTCCATTCAGGAGGAACCGCCTATCTCCATCCGGGAAGGGAATATGATCCGGGATGGCTACAATGAGGATGTGGATAGATACCGGACTGCCAAAACAGAAGGAAAATCCTGGCTGGCCGAGATAGAGACCAAAGAGCGTGAGCGGACCGGAATCAAAAACATGAAGATCAAGTTCAACAAGGTCTTCGGTTATTACCTGGAAGTGACGAATTCCTACAAGGATCTGGTGCCGGAGGATTATATCCGTAAGCAGACCCTGACCAATGCAGAACGCTATATTACCCCGGAGCTGAAAGAACTGGAAGAGACGATCCTTGGAGCAGAGGAGAAGCTGACCGCATTGGAGTATGAATTGTTCAGTCAGGTGCGGGATCACATTGCGTCCCAGGTACTTCGGATCCAGAAGACCGCCAAGGCGGTGGCAAAGCTGGATGTATATACTGCTCTTTCTTATGTGGCAGAAAAAAATAATTATGTGCGACCGAAAATCAATGCCAAAGGTGTGATCGATATTAAAGGCGGAAGACATCCGGTGGTGGAGCAGATGATATCCAATCATATGTTTATCAGTAATGACACGTATCTGGATAATCAGTCCAACCGGATCTCCATTATCACCGGACCGAATATGGCAGGTAAATCCACCTACATGCGTCAGACGGCACTGATCGTTCTCATGGCACAGGTGGGAAGCTTCGTTCCGGCAGACAGCGCGGATATTGGGGTAGTAGACCGGATCTTTACCCGTGTGGGTGCATCCGATGACCTGGCCAGCGGACAGAGTACCTTCATGGTGGAGATGAACGAGGTCTCCAATATTTTGAGAAATGCAACCGCCAACAGTCTGCTGATTCTGGATGAAATCGGAAGGGGTACCAGTACCTTTGATGGCTTGTCCATCGCATGGGCAGTGATCGAGCATATTGCAGATAAAAAACTGCTGGGAGCCAAGACCTTATTTGCCACTCATTACCATGAACTGACCGAGCTGGAAGGCACCATGGAAGGGGTCAACAACTACTGTATCGCTGTCAAGGAAAAAGGCGATGACATCGTATTTTTAAGAAAGATCGTCAAAGGCGGAGCAGATAAATCCTACGGAATCCAGGTGGCAAAGCTGGCTGGTGTGCCGGACAGCGTGATCGCCAGAGCTAAAGAACTGGTGGAAGAATTAAGTCAGGCAGATATTTCCGTCAAGGCGAAATCAATTGCTGAGGAAAGCCAGGCAAAGGCAAAGCAGAAAGCCAAACCGAAGAAATACGACGAGGTGGATCTGGAGCAGATCTCCCTGTTTGATGCGGTGAAGGATGATGATGTGGTGAAAGAACTTCAGGAGCTGGACATCTCCAATATGACGCCGATGGATGCCATGAATACCTTGTATCGGCTTCAGAATAAGCTGAAGAACCGTTGGCAGAGCTGAACATAGAGAGAATAGAAAATGGGAAAGATTGCAGTATTAGATCAACAGACAATTGATAAGATCGCTGCCGGAGAGGTGGTGGAGCGCCCGGCTTCCGTGGTAAAAGAACTGGTGGAAAATGCTATTGATGCCAAAGCCACACAGGTGACCGTGGAGATCAAAGACGGCGGAATCGGATTTATCCGGATCACAGACAATGGAAGTGGAATGGAAAAGGACGATATTCCGCTGGCATTTCTGCGTCATTCCACCAGTAAGATCCGAAGCGCGGAAGATCTGAACGGAGTGTCCTCCCTTGGATTCCGTGGTGAGGCATTATCCAGTATTTCGGCTGTGGCTATGGTGGAGCTGATCACCAAGACCAGAGAGAGCATGATGGGAAATCGCTGCTGTATTGAGGGTGGTGTACAGAAGACACTGGAAGAGATCGGTGCGCCGGACGGGACCACATTTATAATCCGTAATCTGTTCTTTAACACTCCGGCAAGAAAGAAATTTCTGCGAAGTGAGATGAGTGAAGGTTCAGCGATCCATGAGTTGATGACCCATCTGGCATTGTCTCATCCAGAGGTGGCATTCAAAGTACTGATCGGTGGACAGATGCGGATCCAGACTTCCGGAAATGGAAGCCTCAAGGATGTGATCTATCATATCTATGGAAGAGATGTGGCCATGCGTCTGATTCAGGTGGATCGGCAGGAAGGCCCTGTGCATATTACGGGATTCCTGGGAAAACCGGAGATCTCCCGTGGAAATCGGAATTATGAGAATTATTTTGTAAATGGAAGATATGTGAAGAGCAAGATCATTGCAAAGGGTATAGAAGACGGCTACAAAAGCTTTATGATGCAGCACAGGTATCCTTTTGTGTGTCTGGAATTTCAGATTGATGGCAACTTGCTGGATGTGAATGTGCATCCCACCAAGATGGAGATCCGATTCAGCAATCAGAACCTGGTTTATGATCTGGTGGAACGGACGGTGAAAGATGCCCTGTCCGGAAAAGAACTGATCCCGGAAGTGACGCTGGATACACCGGCGCGGAAACCCATAGCAACGCAGACATCAGAGTCGAGATCGCAGATGAGCACATCTGGTATGCCGGAACAGCGGGTATCTGCGCCCATCACAAGAACGATTCCACAGCGGGCAGTGGTCAGTGAGCAGCCCATGGAGTGGAAACGACCGGAGAGCAGACCGGCAGCAGAAACACCGCAGGCTTCTGCACCGGCAGGGGCAGCACAGACAGAACGGGTTCCGCTGGAAAAATTATGGAAGACACCGGAACCAATGCCGACGAAAGAGCAGCCCAAGCCCAAAGACTCAGGTCTTGATTACTTTATGGAACAGATGCGTAAAAGGGTGGAGGAACGCCACCGTCAGGAGACAGAGGTGGCCGCAGTTGAGCAGACCAGGCCAGAACCGCCTGCAGAAGGGGTCAAGACCACACCGGAACCGACCCAACAGCCACCGGCTCCCCAGATGGACAAACCGGAGCAGATGGAGCTTTTCGACGGTAAGCTGCTCTCAAAAGAAGCAGCGATCCATCATGTGATCATCGGGCAGTTATTTGATACTTACTGGCTGGTACAGTATGCAGACAAGCTTTACATTATTGATCAGCATGCAGCCCATGAAAAAGTGCTGTATGAAAGACTGATGAAAGATCTGAGGAACCGGACATTCCAGTCTCAGTTATTATCGCCGCCGATCATACTGAATTTAAGCATGCAGGAAGAGGAATTGTTCCTGAAATACCGGAACTGTTTTACAGACATGGGATTTGAGATTGAGGAGTTTGGTGATCGGGCCTATGCGGTACGTGCAATTCCATCTAATCTGCCAGGAATTGCCAAGCAGGATATTCTGATGGATCTGCTGGATGGTCTGTCAGACATTACGGGGACAGCCAGTTCAGAGACACTGCTTGACAAGGTGGCATCCATGTCCTGCAAGGCAGCAGTTAAGGGTAATCATCAGATGTCTTCCATGGAGGCGAAGGCACTGATCGATGAGCTTTTGTCGCTGGAAAATCCTTACAATTGTCCTCATGGAAGACCGACGATCATTTCCATGAGTAAATATGAGCTGGAGAAGAAATTCAAGAGAATCGTATAGGAAGGAAAGAGGCTTATGAAGGAGCCATTAATCATATTGACCGGGCCGACCGCAGTGGGCAAGACCCATCTATCCATTGCTCTTGCAAAAGCAGTGGGGGGAGAGATCATTTCGGCGGATTCCATGCAGGTCTACAAACATATGGATATAGGTTCGGCAAAGATTATGCCACAGGAGATGGACGGAGTCCGTCATTATCTGGTGGATGAGCTGGAGCCTTTTGAAGAATTTCATGTGGTGCGCTTTCAGGAGATGGCGCGTGCTGCCATGAAGGAGATTCGAAGCCGTGGGCACATTCCTATTCTGGTGGGAGGAACCGGATTCTATATTCAGGCAGTGGTGCGGGATATTGATTTTACGGAAAATGAAGCAAGTCCCTATCGGGCGGAGCTGGAAGCACTGGCAGAGGAAAAGGGAAGCACCTGGCTTCATGAGGAACTGCGTAAGGTCGATCCAGAATCTGCAGAAGCCATTCATGAAAACAATGTGAAGCGGGTCATCCGTGCACTGGAATTTTACAGACTGACTGGAAAGAGAATCTCGGAGCACAATGAAGAGCAGAGAGAGCGTCAGTCGCCCTATCGTTTTGCCTATTTTGTGCTGAATGATGAAAGAGAGCATCTGTACCAGCGGATCGAGCAGCGGATCGATCAGATGCTGGAACAGGGATTAGTGGATGAAGTAAAAAAGCTGAAAAGTATGGGCTGCCATCAGGAGATGGTATCCATGAAAGGACTTGGATATAAAGAGATTCTGGACTATTTGGACGGGATCACTACATTGCCGGAAGCAGTAGAGATCCTGAAGAGAGATACCAGACATTTTGCAAAGCGCCAGATCACCTGGTTTAAGCGGGAAGAAGATGTGATCTGGTTAAACAAGCAGGACTACGCATATGATGAGGACAAGATCCTCAGTACTATGCTGGAAATATTAAGAGAAAAGGATATTATAAAATGAACTTAAGTGAAATGTATCAGGAGATGGGCATTGATCAGGATGTATATGCCTATGGACAGAAAATAACAGAGGATTTGAAGGAACGTTTTGCGGAGATCGATGAGACTGCAGAGTACAATCAGCTGAAGGTGCTGCACGCCATGCAGAAAAACCGTGTCAGTGATATTCATTTTGCTGCTACCAGCGGATATGGATACAACGATCTTGGAAGAGATACACTGGAATCCGTATATGCAGATACTTTCCATGCAGAGGCAGGACTGGTGCGTCCGCAGATCACTTGCGGAACTCATGCGCTGGCAATCGCACTGGCAGCAAACTTACGCCCGGGAGATGAGCTTTTAGCTGTTTCCGGAAAGCCTTATGACACGCTGGAGGAAGTTATTGGAATCCGTCCAAGCAATGGAAGCCTTGCAGAGTATGGCGTGACCTATCGCCAGGTGGATCTGAAAGCAGACAGCAGTTTTGATCTGGAGGGGATCCGTGCAGCTGTCAATGAGAAGACCAAGATGGTGCATATTCAGCGGTCCAAAGGTTATCAGACCAGAAAGACACTGTCTGTGACAGAGATTGGCGAGGTGATCGCATTTGTTAAATCCATCAAACCGGATGTGATCTGTATGGTGGACAACTGTTATGGTGAATTTGTAGAGCGGATCGAGCCTACAGATGTGGGAGCAGATCTTTGTGTGGGATCCTTGATCAAGAACCCAGGCGGCGGACTGGCACCCATAGGAGGCTATATCGTAGGAAAAGAGGCTTATGTGGAGAACTGTGCATACCGCTTGACTTCCCCGGGTCTTGGAAAAGAGGTAGGAGCAACTCTTGGAGTTATGCAGTCCTTCTATCAGGGATTTTTCCTGGCTCCGACCGTGACTGCAGGAGCACTGAAAGGTGCCATCTTTGCAGCTAATGTGTATGAAAAACTGGGATTTTCTGTACTTCCTGATGGAACTGAGAGCCGTCATGATATCATTCAGGCTATTACTTTTGGAAAACCAGAGGGTGTGATCGAATTCTGTAAAGGAATCCAGGCAGCAGCACCGGTGGACAGCTATGTGGAGCCGGAGCCGTGGGCAATGCCGGGTTATGACAGCGATGTGATCATGGCAGCAGGTGCATTTGTGCAGGGATCTTCTATTGAGCTGTCTGCAGATGGACCGATCAAACCGCCCTATGCCGTGTATTTCCAGGGTGGACTTACCTGGGAACATGCCAAATTTGGTATTCTCATGTCGCTACAGAAGTTGAAAGATGCAGGGATCGCAAACTTATAGGATGACTCTATGAAATGTGCACATTGCGGGGCGAATCTGAAGCTGACGGATGAATATTGCCCTTATTGCGGAAGAAAAAATACGCAGAGCAGTCAGCATGTAAAAGAAAAGAAATATTATGAAAAGGATTCCACAGATACCCGGGAGAAGGTACATACTGTATACCGGAGTTCTTCGGAACTACGGGTGCGGGGAATCGCAATCCTTATATTGGCAGTGCTGGTGATCGTTCTTCTGTTTGTCACTTTTTATGTGGATGAAAGAACGTATTACAGGAAGCAGGAATGGGCGGTGTCCCATGAGGATGAAGTATCTGCACAGATCCGTCAGTATCTGGATGAGAATCGGTATGAAGCTTTTTATGGATACTGCGATGCTTATCACCTGACTGGCTGGACGGCCGGGCCATTTCTCAAATACCGTCCGCAGATGGAAGCGGTCCGTATTGATATGTTTATTGATCAGCGGGCAAATGAATATCTGACTGCGGATTCTATCTATAGGCAGAACAGCGCAATGGAGAGCATCAGCGGCCTTCTGCCGGAATTTTATAACAGAGACAGCCTCTGTTATCAGTCCAGAGAAGTCATGGATTCGGATGAAGTGAATGCAGATCTGGACCGGATCTATGAGCATATGGAAGAGAAATTAAGGGTTTATTTTGGTCTGACAGAAGAGCAGGCGCGGAGCCTTTCCTCCATGAGTGAGGAAGAGATTCTGCTTTTGCTGGAGGAGACAAGAGATGAGTAACATACAATGCAGATCCTGCGGAGCCATATTTGACGATCATCTGACAGAATGCCCCTACTGTGGAGCAACCTGCATCAGAGGGTCGGAGAACGCGTTTTTACGATATCTTAAGAAACTGACAAGAAGGGTTGCAGATGCTCCGGCGCAGTATGCCAGGGAAGGGCAGAAAGCATGGAAACATGTGGTGATCCTGGTTTTCTCGACCATGCTGGTCGTGATGCTGGGAGCTGCAGCAGTATTTACATACAGTAACATGGAAGAGCAGGCAAGATGCCGACAGATCAAGGAAACCATATTACATGAACAATAGAGAACGAAAAGAACATGCAAAAAGCATGAAAGAATTTGACCGTGACTATCGGAAGACAAAGGAAGGTGTCTGGAAGCAGACCAGACAGTATCAGACTGGTTCACGCAAAAAAGTGGTGATTGGATTAGCTGGATTTTTCCTGATCGTGTTCTGCATTTTTATGGCAGAATTACAGGCTGGAGCATTGGAAAAATCTCTTCGCCGCTGGAAAGCGGGAAACAACTATGATACAGTTATCAGTCAGATTCAGGAGTATCTGGATCAGGGCGAATATGGAAAGTTATTTGAGTATGGAGAATATTACCATCTGACGGATTCGGAAAAAGGAAAATTTGAGGACTACTACAATGTGTTCTGGTGTGCATGGAGATACGACAGAACTGTCGGTGATATGGACAGCTATTTAAGAAGTCAGGACTATGAAGATCCGGATATCAGAGACAGCTATTTACAGAGTCTGGCGGACAGTCTGTCGTCTTTTTATCAGGAGAGCTGGCCGGATCAGTACCCGGAAGAGATGCGTTCCATCTATGAGACCATGAGAACCAGAATGGGAGAATTGCTGGAAGAAAGAATCGGACTTTCGGAAGCAACAGTTGAAGAACTGGATGGAATGACTTCTGCAAGGATCGCGAAGCTTCTTCGGGAAAGGGGACAGACAGAATGAAAAAGTTATTAAGTCTGGTGATCGTCATTCTGACAGTCCTTATGAGCATTGAACTGATTGCCATTGCAGACAATGCCATTGGATTTCTGCCGGACGGAACCCGGACGGTGACCTTCCTCACATATATCAGCAGAGAAGAATATGCGTACTGTGTGGAGCGTTATTATAAAAATGAGGCTCTGGGGATAAAGCCTGATGAAGAGATGCTGGAGTGCTACGGAGTAGCTAGATACTATGAAGCAGCTCTTCAAAGACAGGTGAGCCTCAGAAAAGGAGACAGGGAGCAGGCAAAGGCCGCAGAAGAACAGATGGAACAGGCTTACGGACAGATGAGAGAGCTTGCGCCGGTGAGAGACAGAATTGACGAGGTGATAGAGCGTTGAAACAAGTATTGATTATAGGAGGAGGAGCTTCTGGACTGATGGCAGCGATTACAGCGGCCAGAAACGGGGCAAAGGTGACTCTTCTGGAAAAGAACAGACAGACTGGCAAAAAACTGTTGGTCACTGGGAACGGGCGATGTAATTTTACCAACCGGAATCAGGAATTATCCAATTATCGGACAGACCGGCCGGATCTGGTGAAAGAAGCACTGGAGAGCTTTTCGGTGGACGATACGGTAGATTTTTTTGAAAGTCTGGGCATCCTTACCAAAGAGAGAAATGGCTATCTCTACCCTGGCAGCGGACAGGCTTCTTCTATTGCAGATGTGCTTCGGCTGACTGCGGTGAAAGAAGGAGTCAAGATCGCCTGCGATACGAAAGCACTGGCAGTGAAAAAAATCAATGACAGATTCGCAGTGGAGACAGAAGGCTGGACTTATGAGGCAGATGCCCTGATCCTTGCCTGTGGCTCCAAAGCAGCGCCGGAGACAGGTTCTGACGGGGATGGTTATACATTTGCAGAAAGTATGGGACATACGGTGGTGGATCCACTGCCCGCTCTGACAGGTCTGTGTGTGGCAGAAAAAGATGGAGGTAAGGCAGCAGGCGTCCGGGCAGACGGAGCAGTGACCTTACAGATCGGAGAAGAGAAATACTGTGAATCCGGGGAACTACAGTTTACTTCGTATGGACTGTCAGGTATTCCGGTATTTCAGATCAGCCGATATGCGGCGAGAGCCCTGAACCAGGGAATCGAATGCAGTGTGACCTTGGATCTTTGTCCTCTCCGGAAGCGGGATCAGGTGCTTACAAGACTAAAGGATCGGAGAGCATATACCCAGGAGCGAAGAGGTGCAGCCGTGCTTCTTGGCATGTTTCCGGATAAACTGTGCAGTCTTCTTCTGGAGCGCGCAGGAATCTCACTGAAGAAGCAAGGCGGAGACTGGACAGACGAGGACTGTGAGCGGCTTGCCGCACAGATCAAAGGACTTCACTTTACCATCAGCCGGTGCCGCGGCTATGAACAGGCACAGATCTGTACAGGAGGAGTCCCTTTGACAGAACTGGATCATACGACCATGGAATCCAGGCGCGTGCCAGGACTTTATCTCACTGGAGAGCTGATCGATGTAGATGGAGCCTGCGGAGGCTATAATCTTCAGTGGGCATGGACCAGCGGATATCTGGCAGGCAGAGCAGCGGCACAGGAACAGAAAGGTATAGAAGTACATGCTTAGAATCAGACAGTTGAAGCTTCCGGTGGAACACAGCCGCCGGGATCTGGAACAGAAAATCATCAAGACTCTGCGTATTCGACCGGAGGAACTGATCCGTTATGAACTGATCCGCCGTTCGCTGGATGCCAGAGGCGGGGAAGTAAAATATGTTTATATGATCGATGCAGAGGTGAAACGGGAACCAACCGTGCTGAAACATTGCAATGGTCATGCGGAAAAAGCGGTGAAAACCTGGTATCAGTTTCCGAAAGCGTCCGCAGATGCAAAAAAAATACAAGGAAGACCGGTCATCATCGGTGCAGGACCTGCAGGACTGTTCTGCGGTTGGATGCTTGCAAAAGCAGGCTATGCACCGCTGGTTTTAGAGAGAGGCGAGAAGGCAGAGGATCGTGCCAGAACGGTGGAGCATTTCTGGCTGACGGGAGAACTGAATGAGCGGTCCAATGTACAGTTTGGAGAAGGCGGAGCAGGTACATTTTCTGATGGAAAACTGAATACACTGGTAAAAGACCCAGTGGGACGCAACCGGAAAGTACTGGAACTGTTTGTGGAAGCCGGAGCCGATGAAGAGATCTTATATGAGCAGAAGCCTCATCTGGGAACAGATGAACTGATCGGAATTGTGACCTATATCCGAAAAGAGATTGAGAGTCTGGGAGGAGAGGTACGGTTTCATTGTCAGATGACAGATCTGTTGATCCAGAATGGACAGATCCATGGTGTACAGGCCACAGATCTGAAGACCGGAGAGATGGAAGAGATCGTTTCCGGACAGGTAGTGCTGGCAGTGGGACATAGTGCCAGAGATACCTTTTCCATGCTGAAGACCAGGCAGATCCCTATGCGGGCAAAGCCTTTTGCGGTGGGTGTACGTATGGAACATCCGCAGGAGATGATCAATATCAGTCAGTATGGAGCTGATTACCCATCATTTCTGCCGTCAGCAGCTTATAAAGTAACCCGGCAGACAGGTGCAGGAAGAGGTATATATTCCTTCTGTATGTGTCCAGGCGGCTATGTGGTCAACGCATCGTCAGAAAAAGGTCATCTGGCTGTCAATGGAATGAGTTATCATGCGCGTGACAGCCGGAATGCCAACAGTGCCATGATCGTGACTGTGACGCCGGAGGATTTTGGAAGTGATGATATTCTGGCGGGTGTGGAATTTCAGAGAAAGCTGGAGCGGGCAGCTTATGAACTGGGCGGCGGAAAAGTTCCGGTGCAGTTGTTCGGAGATTTTTGTCAGAATATACCGACAACCACGCTTGGAGAGGTGGAGCCTTGCATCAAGGGACAGTACACGTTTGCCAATGTGAGAAATATTTTCCCGGCAGAGCTGTCCAGTGCACTGGAAGAAGGAATCCATGGCTGTGAGAAGCTGATCCGTGGATTCGACCGGCCGGATGCAGTGTTATCCGGTGTGGAGAGCCGGACTTCTTCGCCGGTGCGGATCATGCGGGATGAGACCTTTGAAAGTGAGATCAGGGGACTTTATCCCTGTGGAGAGGGAGCCGGATATGCAGGTGGGATCACATCTGCGGCCATGGACGGATTAAAGATTGCAGAAGCAATTGCAAAAAAATATTTGCCGTGTTATGATTAAATGAACTGGTTTTGGAGGTAAGATACAAATGAGAGGAACGAAGAACGGATGGACATTACTTCTGCTGATGCTGGCCGGTGTGGTGATCGGCGGATTTATCGGAAGCATTGCATCGAGTGTGCCGGGACTGGACTGGCTGAATTACGGGCAGGCATTCGGACTTGAGAATCCACTGGTTTTATCTATGGGACTTGTGGTACTTACATTTGGTCTGACCATCAAGATCACGATTGCCGGTATTATCGGCATTGCACTGGCGATCCTTATCTATCGCTGGATCTAGTTATAATAAGATAACCGAAGGGATGTCTGAACACCAACGGAGGTTATCGCATATGAACAAACAGTTTGACTGTCTGCCTGAAGAAGACAGACCCTATGAAAAATGTATTCGCTATGGAGTGCAGGCACTGACCAACAGGGAACTGCTTGCAGTGATCCTGAGGACAGGAGCAAAAGGAAAACATGTTCTTGATCTGGCAGGAGAGCTGCTGAATCTTGTGCCGGAGAGGGAAGGGTTTACCGGGATCCGGCGGTTGAGCATGACCGAGCTTTCAGCGGTTCATGGAATCGGAAAAGTGAAAGCAGTACAGCTTAAATGTATTCTGGAAATAGCGAGACGGATGGCGAGAGAAGAAGCCGGCGAAGGGACTGCATTTACTTCGGCAGAAGCTGTGGCAGGATATTATATGGAAGATCTGCGCCACAGAGAACAGGAAGTTCTTCTGGTCCTGATGCTCAATCAGCGGGGACGGTTGTTAAAGGAGACTTACCTGTTTCAGGGAACCGTGAATGCATCGGTGATCTCACCCAGAGAGATCTTTCTGGAAGCTCTGTCAGCCAGAGCGGTACAGATCATTCTTCTGCACAATCATCCAAGCGGAGATCCGCGGCCGAGCAGAGAAGATCTGGAAGTGACCAGAAGAGTACAGGAGGCCGGAGAGCTGATAGGAATCACATTGACGGATCACATTATTATAGGAGGTCACTCCTATATCAGTTTTCGAGAAAAAAATTATATGTAGACACAGAGAAAGAGGGAAAAATATACCATGAATAATCATAGTTTTGGCTGCGATTTTGGATCTTATCATCTGAAAATATACAACAGAGATGCAGATGGATATTTGATGCAGCATAATATGGTAGCAGTTCAGGACAAGAATAAACTGCTGGCATGTGGAGATGAGGCATACGCTATGTATGAAAAAGCACCGGCCAACATTCATGTAGGTGCACCTATGTCTTATGGTAATCTGGCGAGCATCAGCAATATGCAGGCATTTCTGAAAAAACTGCTGGAAGAGAATATTAAGGGACAGCTGAAAGGTGCAGACTTTTTCGTGGCACTTCCCACAGATATGCAGGAGCGGAACTTTACCATGCTGATCCAGGATTCTGCCATGAAGCCAAAGACCGTATATCTGGTTGACAAGCCAGTAGCAGCAGGTCTTGGTCTTGGCATCAATGTAAAAGAGGCACAGGGAGTTCTGATCGTAGATATCGGAGCTGAGACTACGGAAATATCCGTACTTTCTCTTGGTGGAACCGTGATCAGCCGTCTGATCCAGACCGGTGGACGTTCTATCGACGATGCGATCCAGAGTGCGATCCGTAAGGAATACAGTTTCTTTATTGGAAGCAAAACTGCAGAAAATATCAAAAAAGAGCTGGCATATGCTATAGATCCGGAAGAAAAGACCATGCAGATCTGCGGACGTAATATGGTAGTCGGTCTGCCGCAGATGCTGGAATTGTCCTCTGCATTTGTATATGATGCGATCAAAGAGCAGCTTGGAATCATTACTGATGCCATCAAGACGATCCTGGAGCGTACACCACCAGAATTAGGTGTTGATATTATTGCAAATGGTATTTATCTGACCGGCGGTTCTGCACGGATCCGTAATCTGGATCAGCTGCTTCAGAAGAAGACAGGTATCAGTGTGAAAGTGGATGAAGATCCGGAAATGTGCGTGGTAAGAGGACTTGCCCGTGTGATCAATGAAAAGGAATTCCGTCCGCTGGCATTCGTTACCAAAGAACAGAAATATGTATAACGGCGGGAGCTGTATAGTATGAAACGAAAAAATCGATTTACGATTCCGTCAAAATATATTTTGTTTGCACTGACGTTGTTATGTGTTGGTACGATGTCAGTGTCTTTCCTGACGGATTTTGACGGAGGAATCCTCAATACGGTTTCCGGTTATGTGCTGATCCCGGTACAGAAGGGGATCAATGCAGCTGGCGGCCGGGTCAGATCAAGAGTCGATAATCTGGCAGATCTGCAGCAGATCAACGAGGAGAACCAGAGCCTGAAGGAACAGGTAGCGGAACTGACACTGGAAAATAATATGCTGATGCAGGAACGCTATGAACTTCAGGAGTTGAGAGATCTTTACAATCTGGACAGCGATTATTCTGATCTGAATAAGATCGCGGCCAATGTTATTGGAAAAGATACAGGTAACTGGTTTAATATGTTCATTATCGACAAGGGTTCCAGTGATGGGATCAAAGTGGATATGAATGTGATCGCCGGAGGCGGACTGGTCGGTATCGTGACCAAGACCGGACCGGACTGGGCACAGGTGCGTTCCATTATTGACGACATGAGTAATGTCAGCGCCATGATCCTGAAAAATTCGGATCTGTGTTATGTGCGCGGTGATCTGGAGATGATGTCAGAGGGAACCCTGCAGCTTAATCAGCTCAGAGATCAGAATGATGAGGTAGAATCCGGAGACAAAGTTGTCACTTCTTATGCCAGCGCAAAATATCATAAAGGAATCCTGATCGGCTATGTAAATGAACTTGCTGTAGATTCCAATAATCTGACCAAGTCCGGAAGCATTACTCCGGCTGTGGATTTTGAGCATCTGAGTACGGTTCTTGTCATCACTGACCTAAAGCAGCAGGTGGATGAATCACAGGCGGATGCAACAGAAGAAGATACGCTGCTGGATGAGACTACTGAGACAGAATAGGAGGGCAGAAGAATAGATGAAGCGTAAAATTGTGATCGCTCTGATGATTCTTCTCTGCTTCCTTCTGCAGAGTACGGTGTTTCAGGCTCTTGCTATTGGCTCTATCAGTCCCAATCTCATGATCATTCTGACAGCTTCCTTCGGGTTTATGGGCGGTCGGAAAGAAGGTATGATCGTAGGATTTTTCTGTGGGCTGCTGGAAGATATTTTCTATGGAAGACTTCTTGGCATGCATGCAATCATTTATATGTACATCGGCTATGGCAATGGACAGTTCAACCGGATTTTTTACGGAGACGATATTAAGCTGCCGCTGAGTCTGATCTCGGCCAGTGAACTGATCTATGGACTGGGAACGTACATGATCATGTTTGTCATGAGAAGCCGGTTCGCATTTTTTCATTATCTGACAAGTATCATTCTGCCAGAACTTCTGTATACAGTCATTGTGACCCTGTTTATTTATCGGTTGATCTATAAGATCAACGTAAGGCTTAAGACTGATTCGTAAGGAGCGGGTAATTTGCTGGAAGATATCAAAGAATCCATATTGAATTTCATAACATCGCGTATATTCGTGCTCGTGGTGATTTTTCTGGCTTTTTTCGGAATTATGATGAGCCGGATCTTCTATCTGCAGATCATCAATGGACAGAATTATGCAGATAGCTTTACCATGCGTATTAAACGTGAGGTAAGTTTACCTGGCACCAGAGGAAGGATCTATGACAGGAACGGACAGGTTCTGGCAGATAATGTTCTTTCCTATTCGGTGACCATGGAGGATAACGGAACTTATAAAAGTGCAAGAGAGAAGCAGTCTACCTTAAACCGGACTGTGCTGAAGGTCATAGATATTGTAGAGTCTCATGGAGACAACGTGATCGGTGATTTCGGCATTGTGTACCAGAATGGCTCTTATACTTATACGCAGGAGGGAAGAGCACTGCTTCGTTTTAAGGCGGATATTTATGGTTACAGCAGTATTGATGATCTGAAGCCGGAAGAATATGTGGCGACTGCGGACGAGATGATCGAGTATCTGTGCGGTAAGAAAAAGTTCTGGATCTCTCCGGACCTTTATACAGAGGAGCAGATCAAGGAATATAAGGTTCCCACAGATCTGACGCCGGAACAGATCTTAAAGCTGGTGACTATCCGTTATGCCATCAGCAGCAACAGCTTTAAACGTTATGTGACTACCACCGTGGCTTCAGATGTATCAGATGCCACAGTTGCAGAGATCCTGGAAAACCAGAGTAATCTGCAGGGAGTGGATATTGAGCAGAGCAGTCTGCGTACGTATGCCGATTCTAAATATTTTGCAAATATCATTGGATATATTGGCAAGCCTGACCAGGATGAGCTGGATACGCTGAAAGAACAGAATGAAGATTATGACGCCAACGACCTGGTTGGTAAAGCAGGTCTGGAGCAGTATATGGAGACAGAGCTTCAGGGTAAGAAAGGGCAGCGTACCATCTATGTGGACAGTGTGGGAAATGTGCTGGAGGTGGAGAGCGAGACTCAGCCAGAATCCGGGCATGATCTGTATCTGACCATTGATAAGGACCTGCAGATTGCAGCATATAATATTCTGGAGCAGCGTCTGGCGGGTGTTCTGGTGTCCAAGATCCAGAATATCAAGCAGTATGTGCCAGGGGCACACAGTTCTGCCATGAGCATTGTGATCCCTATCTATGATGTCTATTATGCGCTGATCCAGAACCATATTATTGACACGTCCCATTTTACAGCGGATGATGCCACGGATCTGGAGAGGTCAGTACAGCAGCGGTTTGATACTCAGCTTGAAGATGCAACCAGCCGTATTATGGCACAGCTTCAGTCGGATAGTCCGACTGCTTATTGTGACTTACCAAGTGACATGAAAAATTATATGAGCTACATTGTGTCTGACATCCTTATGGGTGGGGATCAGGTACTCATGAAGAGTGCGGTCAATACAGAAGACGCTACTTATATTGCCTGGGCAAAAGACGAGACCATCAGCCTGAAGGAATATCTGGAATATGCCATTTCCATGAACTGGGTGGATGTATCCGGGCTTGATGTGAAGAATTCCTATATGAATTCCGAAGAAATCTATCAGGTGGTAGTTGATTATATTTCGTCAAAACTGGCAACCGACAGCAATTTTCATACAATGCTGTATAAATATGTCATTTTGAATGATGTTGTGACGGGAAGAGAAGTTTGTTTGCTCTTGTATGACCAGGGTATTCTGGAGTATGATGAGGAGACGGTTGGAAAACTCAGAAGCGGTGCTTATTCTGCATACAGCTTTATGATGGATAAGATCAAGAATCTGGAGATCACACCGGGACAGCTTGCACTGGAACCGTGTAGTGCCGGATGTGTGATCACCGATCCGAATACAGGGGATGTACTGGCAAATGTGTCTTATCCGGGATATGATAACAACCGACTGACTAATACCATGGATTCTGCTTACTATGCAGAACTGAACCGTGACCTGGCAGGACCTCTGTACAGTCGATCCACACAGGAGCGTACAGCACCCGGTTCTACATTCAAACCGATTTCTGCTGTTGCTGGTCTGGAAGAAGGGGTGATCCGTTCCACAGATATTATTCATGCAACAGGTGTGTTTACGGAAGCATACGGTTCACCTACCTGCTGGATTTATAACCAGTATCATGGAAGCCATGGAAACATCAACATGGTGGATGCTATTCGTGTTTCCTGCAACTATTATTTTTATGAGGTAGGATTCAGACTGGGAGGCGGACGGAGCACAGGCTATTCATCAGACCGGGCACTGGCAGCACTCTCGAAATATGCGGCTATGTTTGGCTTTGACCATACATCAGGTATGGAACTTCCAGAGAGTGACCCGAAGATCTCAGACAGTGATGGTATTCGTTCGGCAATTGGACAGGGTACCCATCTGTATACGGTATCTCAGATCGCCAGATATGTAAGCACGATCGCAAACAGAGGAACCGTGTATGATTTGACATTGCTGGATAAATTGACAGATTCTGAAGGAAACACTATTGAAGATTATTCGGCATCAGTATATAATAATATCGATATTGCGGATAATTCCTGGAACACCATTCAGGAAGGCATGCATCAGGTGGCAGAGAATACGGCGGCATTTAAAGATCTGAATCTTACTATTGCAGGAAAGACCGGTACTGCACAGCAGTCCAAGAGTCATCCAAACCATGCACTGTTCATGGGATATGCACCATATGAGAGCCCGCAGATCGCAATTGCGATCCGAATTGCCAACGGCTATACTTCCGCAAATGCAGCTTCTATGGCAGCCGATATCTTTTCCTATTATTTTGATCTGACAGATAAAGATGAACTGCTGAATGGATCTGCAACAACTGCTACAAGTGCAGTGATCAATGACTAGGGAGACAGTTATGATACAACAGAAGGTTGTGATAAAAAGCAACAAATATGGAATTACCTTGTGCCTGGATAAAGATATTGCTTTTCGTGATCTGCTGTCGCAGATCGCAGAAAAGTTCAAAGCATCTGCCAAATTCTTTGGTGATGCTCAGATGGCATTGAGCTTTGAAGGACGCAGATTATCAGAGAGTGAACAGCTGGAAGTGGTTCAGACAATTCAGGAGAATACTTCGCTGGAGATTCTGTGTATCATGGAACAGGATACGCTGACAGAAGCTTATATGAAGGAAATCCTGGAAGACAGAAAAAAAGAACTGAAGAATCTGGTGAAATTATTAATGTATCGTGAAATGTAGTTAAGTATCGGAGATA
>ENA-UPXC01002223-UPXC01002223.1-human-gut-metagenome-genome-assembly--contig:-NODE-2223-length-23719-cov-5.198799_pt1 | contig 23719 bp, 18 predicted proteins | sample MGYA00250047_ERZ773371 | MGnify/ENA primary metagenome ERZ773371 (study PRJEB29103, sample SAMN06111975) | human gut metagenome | biome: human gut; feature: ankylosing spondylitis patient; material... | reverse complement strand
TTTTTCAAGCAGAAGACGGCATACGAGATTGTTGACTGTGACTGGAGTTCAGACGTGTGCTCTTCCGATCTGATAAGCTATGATCATCCATTCAGTCTTTGACGCCGCCTTTGCCCCCTACGGCAAGGTGCTGGGAGGCTACGACACCGCCGCCCTGACGGACACTCTGAAGTCTGTAACTCCCGTACCCGACGGGGTGGACTACGTCCCCTCCCAGCCAGAGCTGGAGGCGCTGCCCATCGCGGGACAGTTTGCCTCCAACGCCTACGGCGGCATGCCCATCCAGCTGGGGCGGTGCAACGGGCATAATACCAAGCTCAACTGCCTGGAGTACCACCGGGACAGCGAGCTGAACATCGGCGCCCAGGACTTCATCCTCCTGGTGGCCAAGGAAGATGACATGGTAGACGGCCGTCTGGACACCGCCAAGGTAAAGGCCTTCCGGGCTCCCGCCGGCGCGGTGGTGGAGGTATACGCCACCACCCTGCACTATGCCCCCTGCTCCGCCGCCCCCGGGGCCGGCTTCCAGGTGGTCATCGTGCTGCCCCGGGGCACCAACGGCCCCAAGCCTGCCATCACCCCCCTCAACGGGGAGGATGAGACCCTGTGGGCCTGCAACAAGTGGCTGCTGGCCCACGCCGACAGCAGCGAGGCCGCCCAGGGCGCGCCCGTGCGGCTGGATGGCATCAATGTGGATATTGCCGCCGATCTGTAAGCGGTAGATTTGAAAAGAGAGGTCTGATTATCATGTTTGCCAATATTCCTGAGGTCAAGCTGGGCATCATTGCCGTGTCCCGCGACTGCTTCCCCATCGCCCTGTCCACCCAGCGCCGCCAGAATATCGTCTCCGCCTACGGCGAGGGCCTGTATGAGTGCCCCATCACCGTGGAGAACGAGGCCGACGCTCTGAAGGCTCTGGATGACGTGAAGGCCCACGGTGTCAACGCCCTGGTGGTGTTCCTGGGCAACTTCGGCCCCGAGACCCCCGAGACCATCCTGTGCCAGAAGTTTGACGGCCCCACCATGTACGTGGCCGCCGCTGAGGGCGACGGCGATATGATCAACGGCCGCGGCGACGCCTACTGCGGCGTGCTCAACTGCTCTTACAACCTGGGCATGCGCCACCTGAAGGCCTACCTGCCTGAGTACCCCGTGGGCACCGCCCAGGAGTGCGCCGACATGATCCGGGAGTTTGTTCCCATCGCCCGGGCTATCATCGGTGTTGGAAATCTGAAGATCATCACCTTCGGTCCCCGTCCCCAGGACTTCTTTGCCTGCAACGCCCCCATCAAGGGCCTGTATGAGTTGGGCGTGGAAGTGGAGGAGAACTCCGAGCTGGACCTGCTGGTGGCCTACAAGGCCCACGCCGGCGACCAGCGCATCCCCGAGGTGGTGGCCGACATGAAGCAGGAGATGGGCGAGCGCACCTACCCCGACCTGCTGGAGCGGATGGCTCAGTTTGAGCTGACCCTGCTGGACTGGGCCGAGCAGCACAAGGGCGCCCGGCAGTATGTGGCCTTTGCCGACAAGTGCTGGCCCGCCTTCCCCGAGCAGTTCGGCTTTGAGCCCTGCTATGTAAACTCCCGCCTGGCCTCCCGGGGCATCCCCGTGGCCTGCGAGGTGGATATCTACGGCGCTTTGAGCGAGTACATCGGTGCCTGCATTACCGGCGACGCCATCACCCTGCTGGACATCAACAACTCCGTGCCCAAGTACATCTACGACGAGGATATCGCCGGCAAGTTTGACTATGACATCAAGGACACCTTCATGGGCTTCCACTGCGGCAACACCCCCAGCTGCAAGATGTGCGACGGCTGCGCGGTGAAGTATCAGCTCATCCAGAACCGCCTGCTGGAGAACGGCGGCACCCCCGACTTTACCCGCGGCACCCTGGAGGGCGACATCGCCCCCGGCGCGATCACCTTCTATCGCCTGCAGTGTGACAGCGAGGGGAACCTGCGCTCCTACATCGCCCAGGGCGAGGTGCTGCCTGTGGCCACCCGTTCCTTCGGCGGCATCGGCGTGTTCGCCATCCCTGAGATGGGCCGTTTCTATCGCCACGTGCTCATCCAGAAGCGCTATCCCCACCACGGTGCGGTGGCCTTCGCCCACTGCGGCAAGGCTCTGTTTGAGGTGCTCAAGTACTTCGGCATCTCCGACATTGCCTACAACCAGCCCAAGAGCCTGCCCTATCCCACCGAGAATCCCTTCCAGTAATCCCCAATTGCAAAACGGGGCGCTGTTTGACAGCGCCCCGTTTTTTTGTTGGCTAAAAATTCTTTTGCAAGGCGGCGGCAATTTTCTTCCATTTTCCACCGTTGTATATTATAATGGCATTAAGTTCTCCGCTAAGGGGCGGAGAGAGAAAGGAAGCAAGCGGTTCCCCAATCATACCATGGAATTATTGAGGAGGAGAGGCACATGAAACCCTATGCGTTCGGCGTAGATTTGGGCGGAAACGCCATTAAGATCGGTCTGTTCCAGACCACAGGCAATTTGGTAGAAAAGTGGACCATTCCCGCCCGTCTGGAGGACCATGGCAGCCACCTGCTGGCCGATGTGGTGGACGCGATCCGGGCCAAAATGGAAGAGCGCTCCCTGACCTGGGATGTGGTCGAAGGCGTGGGCATGGGTGTGCCCGGCCCTGTGGACCAGGACGGCACCGTGATGCGCTGCGTCAACCTGGGCTGGGACATTCTGAATGTGCCCAAGGCGGTGCGGGAGCTGGAGCCTGCCATTGAAAAGCTGGAGGTGGCCAACGACGTCAACGCCGCTACCCTGGGTGAGATGTGGCAGGGCGGCGCCCAGTGGAACAGCAGTGCCGTCATGGTCACTCTGGGCGTGGGCATTGGCAGCGGCATCGTGGTAGATAACAAGGTGTTTGTGGGCAGCACCGGCGCCGCCGGCGAGATCGGCCACATGTGCGTCAACCCCAAGGAGACCGAGCGCTGCACCTGCGGCAACTACGGCTGCCTGGAGCAGTACTGCTCCGATACCGGCCTGGTACGTACGGCCCAGCTGGTGCTGGAGGAGCGTCCGGAGGAGCCCAGCTTGCTGCGGGACGGGGAGATCACTCCCAAGGCCATCTGCCAGGCGGCCAGAAAGGGGGACGCTGCCGCCTCTGAGGTGCTGGACCGCTTTGGCCAGCTTATGGGCCAGGCTCTCACCGCTGTGGCCTGCACCGTCAACCCCCAGGTCTTTGTCATCGGCGGCCAGATGGCTCAGGCGGGCATGTCCATTCTTAAGCCCATCGAGACCTATTTCCGCCGCTACGCCTTCCACGCCTTCCGCAACACCCCCTTTGTGCTGGCGGAGCTGGGCGAGGACGCGGGCATCTACGGCAGCGTGCGTATGCTCTTTGACGAAGTGAAGCTGGAGGAGGAAGAGGAGCTGGAGCTCTGACCCTCTGTGTTCCTGGCTGAGGGATCTTTGGACACAATACATACGGTCTGCCTGGGAGGATGGCAATGAAAAAGATCTCGTTCAAGGACTTGGTCAGCATGGTGCTCAGCTGTGTGATCTGCAGTATTGCGGTCAACTGGGTGGCCCTGCCCAACGGCTTTGTGGTCACCGGTATCACCGGCCTTGCCATGACGGCACAAGCCTTTACCGGCATCAACTATGCGCTGATCTACTACGGCCTCATGCTCCTGATCCTGGTGCTCACCCTGGTGGTGCTGGGCTACCGGGAGGTGTCCAATATTTTATTTCTCTCCTTCTTATATCCCATGGTACTGTGGGTGCTCAATCACTGGACCGTGGAGATCATTTTAAAGGAGAAGCTGATCGCCGTCATGTTGTTCGGTGTCATCTACGGCGTGGGCGCGGGGATCACATACCGCCTGGGTTACTCCTACGGCGGGACCGATACCCTGGCCAAGATTTTAAAGACCCGGGTGCTCAAGGCGGTGGAGCTCAAACACATCCTGCTGGGGCTGGACGGCATGATCATGGCAGTGATGCTGCTGCGCTTCAGCCTGGATGTGGTGGCCTATGCCCTGGTGGGGCAGATCATCTACGTCAACAGCATGAACTATGTGATCTTCAACATGGGCCCCAAGCTCTATGAGATCCAGATCGTGTGTGAAAATTCCAAAGCCATTGAGTCCTTTGTCATCCATGAGATCCACAAGAGTGCCACCCTTAGCCAGGTCACCGGCAGCTACTCCGGCCAGACCAAGACCCAGGTGGACTGCGTGTGCAACTCCCGGGAGTATGTGCAGCTGCGGGAGTTTATCCGGGACCAGGGGGAGGACTGCTTTATCAAGGTGTTCCCCCTCACCCATGTATTTGGACAGAACAAGGACTTCCACCGGCTCAGTGATCAAAATCTGGAATAAAAAAAGACGGACCGCAATGCGGTCCGTCTTTTTGTTTGTCTTAGCTCTTCCCCAGAGCCTTCTGGCTGCCAGTGTGATAGATGGGCTTCCACTCCACCTTCCGGACCAGAGCGGCCAGGGAGATGGGGACGTAAGTAAACATGAAGATGGGGAAGGTAAATACGTACAGGATCTTCTTGTAGGTAGGAATATGGATCTGCTTCCACTCGCTGAGTACAGTCAGAGCGCCGAAGAGCAGCAGGCCCAGGTAGAAGTTGACCACGGTAGAGCAGGCAAAGCTGCCGGACACGGCCAGGATCTTGTTGGTGATGTACACCGGCTGGCCCCAGCAGGCCAGGCAGACCACCAGGTTGAAGGCCAGGGTCACCAGGGTGAGCAGCATACCGGGAGCCACGGTCATGAACATGTCGTAGCAGGACCAGCTCTGGCGGGTGGGCTTACGCAGGAAGCCGCGGGTCAGGGCGGCGCTGTAATTGGCGTTGACCTGATAGAAGCCCTTGGACCAGCGCAGGCGCTGATCCCAGCTCTGACGGAAGGTGGTGGGCTGCTCGTCGTAGATGACCGCCTTGTCACAGTAGCCGATGCGGCGGCCCTTCAGGGCGCAGCTGACGGAGAACTCGATGTCCTCGGTGAGCAGATGGAAGGGCCAGCCGCCGTTCTCCCGGATGACGTCGGCATTGATCAAAAAGCCGGTGCCGGAGACGTGGCAGTTGGTGCCCAGGAGCATACGGGGGAAGTTGAGGAAGCGGGCCTCACGCAAAAACCAGATGGCGTAGCCGGAGGAAATCCAGTTGTCGCCAAAGTTGCGGGAGTTGCGGTAGCAGGTGATGGCGCCGTAATTTCCGCTGTCAAAGACCTTGTTCATCTCAGCGGTAAAGTTGGGGTCCACCAGATTGTCCGCGTCAAAGATCATGTAGCCGTCGTACTTGTCGCGGCCCTCATGGTGCAGGGTGCGGAAGAGGAAGTCCAGGGCGTAGCCTTTGCCCTTCTTGTTCTGGTTAAAACGCTCGTAGACGATGGCGCCGGCCTGGCGGGACACCTCGGCGGTGTTATCGGTGCAGTTGTCGGCCACCACATAGACGTCCAGGCAATCCTGGGGATAGCGCTGCTGTTTTAATGAGTGGATCAATTCTGCAATAACGCCTGCCTCGTTCCGGGCGGAAATCACGGCCGCGTAGCGATGGATCTTGGCATCCTGGGACTGGTTCCAGTGCTTGCGGCGGATCACACCGATCACCAGATAGACCAGCTGATAAAAATAGGCCACCGTGAACAGAACCGCCAGGAAGAGGTTGAAGGCCTCCACCAGTTGAATCATATTCATGTTAATCACCTTTATAAAATGTCGTTGTTTATCGTCTTCGGACCAGTCTCTATGTACTTGGTCTGATACATCATAGCACGCTTTTAAAATATTACAAGATTGTTTCATGAGTCTTAATGAAAAGTTAAGAGTTCGTTCATAAATTCACAAGGTTCTGGGAACATTTCTAACTGAGTTTCCTTGAATTTCCTATGCCAAGTTGTACATTCCTAACAAATCTTAAGAAAAGACTTTTTGAAGAGACATTTAACCTATGAAATACTTTCTTAACAATTTAAAAATTTCCCCTCCTTTTTCCGTAAAAAAACGGACCGGGGATTGGCTCCGTCGGTCCGTCAGTATGTGGGATTTTTTGGTGGAAATGGCTTACTCCCGGCTGTGCAGCAGCTCCTCGGCCAGTCCTTCCCGGACGACCAGGGCGGTAAACAGGCCGGTGTTCAGCGCCCCTTCCAGGGCGGCAGAGGAGGTATTGGCCGAGCACAGGCCGATCACCCGGGGGCAGCGGGACAGTACGTCCCGGGGGATCTGGATGGCGAAGTCCCGGTCGGAGGTGATGATCTCGCCCTCCCGGTTAAAGTAGTAGTTGAGCAACCGCCCGCAGGCCCGGCTGCGGTGGAGCAGGTCCCCGTATCGGGCCACCGAGGCAAAGTCCGGGGTGGAGGGGTAGTTGCCGATGTTCACCAGGGCGGTATCCATCTGCTCCCACTGTAAATAGGTCTGGCCGTAGAGCTGGGTGGAGCACAGCAAATCCCGTTCCTCCCAGCTTTGAGCCAGGGCGGGCAGGTTGAGAAAGTAGGGCTCCGCCCCCAGCCGCTCGGCCAGCAGGCGGACATTTTCGTTGGAGTGGTAGTTGCGGATGGGGATGCCGGCGCTGCCCAGCAGGGGGCAGATGGTCTGTACAGGTCCATGCCGCCGGGGCTCCTGCTCCAGCACGCTTACCATCTGGCCGATAAAGTGGCCCCAACCGATGCCCACCCGGCGGGCCCGCAGCCGTTCCAGCAGGGCAATCGCCGCCAGGGCCAGGGCCTGGTTGGTCTGGCCGTCGCCGCCCTGGTCGGGGCAGAGTACCACATCCCGCAGAGACCAGCGGGCACGCAGCTGCTCGGTCAAATCCTGCCGCTGCTGGCCGGGGGTGTGGACGGTAATCTCCACCACACCCAACTCCCGGGCCTCACTGAGCATCCGGCTGATCAGAGGGCGGGAGACCCCCAGCTCCTTGGCGATGTCGCTCTGCTTCCAGTCCTCCAGGTAGTACCGTGTGGCCACATGGGCCAGCCGCCGCAGCCGCTCCTGACTGTCCTGCATCCCGCTCCCTCCTTCCTGTTTGGTTACATATGTTACAGGGTATCACAGTTTTTTGTCCCGCGCAACCGGGACAGGACAGAAACAGGCCGCCAGAGATGCTGGCGGCCTGTTTTGTGGGGACATAGGGGGAGGTCAGTTGGCCTCGTACAGCTCCAGAATGGCACCGTCCTTCCAGACAAAGGCCAGGCGGTCCTTGTCATTGGCGGGCATGGGGCCGCAGATGACGCTGTCGGCGTCGGCAATGTACTTTTCCAGATTGTCTACCTTATAGGCCACGTGGGGGTTGCGGTGGATCTCCTCGGGGAAGGGGGTGCCCTCCTCAAACTTCAGATACTCGATCTTGTAGTCGTAGTCGTCCACGTTGCTCACCCAGAACTTGGCCCCCTCGTTGTAGGTCATGCCGGGCTTGCGGTTGGTGACAGGAATGCCGATGTGCATATACTCAGCGGACATAATGGGTCCTCCTATCCATATTGTATTTGATTAGCCGTGTTTCACGGTCTCGTACACCTCAAAGGCCTGCTTGGGGGTGTAGCCCTCATGGACCACCTTGCCGATGGCCTGGGCCATGCCGGCGGGGCAGTCGGACTGGAAGATGTTCCGGCCCATGTCCACACCGTGGGCCCCCTCCTGGATGGCCTTGTAGGCCATCTCCAGGGCGTCCAGCTCAGGCAGCTTCTTGCCGCCGGCGATGACGATGGGCACCGGGCAGGCGGCGGCCACCCGTTCAAAGCCGTCGCAGTAGTAGCTCTTGACCACGTTGGCTCCGTTCTCCGCCAGCACCCGGGTGGCCAGCAGGAAGAACTTCTCGGTGCGCTCCATCTGCTTGCCCACCGCCACCACGCCCAAGGTGGGCATGCCGTAGCGGGTACCAGCGTCGGCGGTGCGGCACAGAAGCTCCAGGGAGCGGCTCTCGCCGGGAGCGCCGATGAAGGTCTGGACGGCCACGCAGGCCGCGTCCATGCGCAGGGCATTTTCCATGTCGCAGGCGATGCCGCCGCCGTTGGACATGTCGTCATAGAGCACGGTGGAGTCGTAGGTCACCCGCACGCACTTGGCCACCGGTGCGGCGGGGGAGATGCAGGAGCGGATGACTCCCTTGGTGCCCATGAGCACGTTGACATAGGGGGCCAGGGGCGGAATCACCAGGTCGATGCGCTCCAGTCCGGCGGTGGGGCCCATGATGTAGCCGTGGTCAAAGGCCAGCATCACGGTGTTGCCCGACTTGGGGTCAAACATCCGGGCCAGGCGGCTCTTCATGCCAAAATCACAGTGGGCCGCGCCCTTGACGTAGAAGCCCTCCTGGGCCACGGGGACGTCCAGGTGGTAGTCGTGGGCGGCCTTGTTGCCGATGTTGTCAGCCATAGCGGGTCCTCCTTACTTCTTGGTGAGGTAGGGGGTGCGGCAGGGGGCATTCCACAGCCGCAGCAGCTCGTCGTCCATGCGGGCCATGAACATCTGGAAGCCGGCCTGCTCCTGAACGGTGAGCAGCTCGCCCACGTAGTTGGCCACGATCTCGATGTTCTTCTCCTTCAGGATCTGCTCGCACTTGCGGTAGATGATGAGCTGCTCCATAAGGGTGGTAGCGCCGGAGCCATTGATGATGAGCATGACCTTCTCCCCGGACTGGATGCCGATGTCCTTGAGCAGGGCGTTGACCATGATCTCGGCGGTCTCGTCGGCGGACTTCATGCTTTGGCGGCCACCGCCGCCCTCGCCGTGCTGGCCCATACCGATCTCCATGTCGTCCTCACCCAGGTCGGCCAGAGCGGCGCCGGTGGAGGGATGGGTAGCCCCCCGGACGGCTACGGCCAGGGTGGCCATGTTGTCGGCGAAGCGCTGGGCGATGGCGGCCACTTCCTCCAGGCTCTTGCCCTCGGCGGCGGCGGCACCGGCGATCTTATAGGTGGGGATGCAGCCTACCAGGCCGCGGCGGTCGTCGGCGTTCTCACGGGGCGCGTTGGACACGTCCTCCTGGGTGACCACCTTCACCACGTTCAGCCCCAGCTTCTTGCACTGCTTCATGGTCAGGTTGCCGGTGAGCATGTCGCCGGCGTGGTTGAGCACGATGTACAGCACGCCCTTGCCCTTGTCGGCCAGCTTGATGGCGTCCACACAGGCCTGGGGACCGGGGGCGGCAAAGATATCGCCCACCACGGAGATATCCACCATGCCCTCGCCTACGAAACCGGAGATGGCGGGCTCATGGCCGGAGCCACCCTGGGTGACGATGGTGACACGGTCAGCGCCCTCCAGGGCGTTGTTGATGATCATATTCTCCTCGCCCCGGTGGATGATGTCCCGGTTGGCGGCAGCCAGACCGTCCAGCAGCTCGTCGGTGAGGTTTTCGGGATTGTTGATGAATTTCTTCATTTTCATGGGGAAGTCCTCCTTATTATGATCTGAAAAGTAATGAGTGTCAGATTCCCTGGGCCAGCCCCTGGAAGAACAGAGCGGTGGATACCGCTCCGGCGTCGGGGGTGCCGATAGTCTGTTCCTTATAGCTGCGGGCCCGGCCGAACTTGGAGACAAACTGCTCGCTGGCCTTGGCGCCCTCCTGGGCGGCCTGAGCGGCGGCCTCCAGGATGGCCTTGCAGTCCCCCTGGGCCTGCTGGGCGGCCTGCACCGCGGGGACCAGGGCATCCATCATAGTCTTGTCGCCCACCTTGGCGGTGGTGATATCCTCCATCTCGCTCAGACAGCCGGCAAACATGGCCTTCAGGCCCTCCTCGTCCACCTGTCCGGCGTCGTCGTCCAGGTTCACACCCAGGCCGCCGATCATGGTGCCGTACAGCGGTCCGGCGGAGCCGCCCTTGACCTCCATCACGGCCATACCCAGACTGTCCAGGAAGTCCTTGATGGAGTCCTCACCCCACTGGGGGACCCGCTCCTGGATGAGTTTGGCGATCTTCCCCATGGTGATGCCGTGGTCGCCGTCGCCGAAGCGGGAGTCGATGTCACTGAGATACTGGGTGTTCTCCTCCAGCAGCTTGGCCGCCTGGAGCAGCATGGCGCCCAGAGCCTCTCGATCCAAAATCATGCGTCCTTCCTCCTTGTCTGATCCGGTGCTTCTCAGCCCGTGTACCTGTTACGTTTGCAACCAAATCATAACAACAAGGGTAACGAAAGTCAATGAATATTGTGCAATTCTACCTATTATAGGAAATGAAGCGCTGCTTTTTGTGCACATCTATTTCAAAAACAAAACTTTATATTACATATGTAACATACCGTGCAGAGCACCCTCCCGGACCTACAAAGGTTTAAGATGCATTTTACACAAACCCCGTGGAAGGGACACGGCACCTCTGCTACAATAGACCCAGATTCCCTTCCGAGGAAGGAGGTTGGAAGATGAGCGGTCAGTGCCAGAGCATCGGGAATACGAGTTCAAGGCCTTCCTGTGCCTGCCCACTTCCCCTTCCTCGTCTTGCGGCAGATCTCGGGCCGGACGCCTATGTCGGTGTCCAGCCCCAGGTCTGCCGCTGCTTTTTTTAGGGAGCCTGCGTCCCGGCGGAATACCAGTTGAGAGGAGTCATGTTTATGCTGCCCTGTCAGAATACCTGTCCCAACTACCAGCACGGCTGCCACAAGAGCTGTGCGGCCTGGAAAGAGCTTCAGGAGCGCCAGCGCCTCCAGCGTCAGCAGAAGAAGGCCTACCTGGACTACTACAATGACCTTTGTCTCACCATGGCCCGGCAGTTCCGGGCGATGAGTCCCTGCCGCCTGGCCCGGTGATCGCCCATACATAGAAAAACGCCCCAGCCAACCAGAGTAATCTGGCAGGCTGGGGCATTTTGCATTCGGTTAAATAGGCAGCAGGGTGCAGGCAATGCGGAAGTAGACCACCAGGGAGATGGCGTCCACAATGGTGGTGATGAGGGGGGCGGCCATAATGGCGGGGTCAGCATGGCACAGCTTGGCGGCCATGGGCAGCACGCCGCCCACCGTCTTGGCCAGCATCACGGTGACAAACAGGGCCAGGGCCACCGTCAGGGCCACCATGTAGTTGCCGGGATAGGTGATGATCAGGCGGACAAAGTTTACCGCGCTGAGCACCACGCCCACCAGCATACTTACCCGCAGCTCCTTCCAGAAGACCTTGGCAAAGTCCTTAAGCTGGATCTCGCCCACGGCCATGCCGCGGATGACCAGGGTGCTGCTCTGGCTGCCGGCGTTTCCGCCGGTGTCGGTGAGCATGGGGATAAAGGTGACCAGCAGGGGCATGGCGGCAAAGGCGGCCTCGTACTGGCCCAGGATGCCGCCGGTGATCATACCGGAGATCATCAGTACCAGCAGCCACAGAATGCGGTGCTTGGCCAGGGAGAGCACGCTGGTCTTGAGGTAGGGCTTCTCCGAGGGGGCCATGGCGGCCATCTTCTCAAAGTCCTCGGTGGCCTCCTCCTCCATGACGTCCATCACGTCGTCTACCGTGACGATGCCCACCAGGCGGCCCTCCTTGTCCACCACGGGCAGGGAGATAAAGTCGTACTTCATCATCCGCTCCACCGCCTTCTCCTGGTCCTCGGTGGTCTCGGCGGTGATGACGTCGGTCTCCATCAGGTCGGCAATGCGCTGCTCGTCTTTGGCCAGGAGCAGCTCCTTAATGGTGAGCACGCCCTCCAGCCGGCGGCCGGCGTCGGTGACATAGCAGGTGTACACGCTCTCCGAGTTCTCTCCGGTGCGGCGGATGTGGGCGATGGCCTGAGAGACCGTCATGGACTGCTTCAGGTCGGTAAACTCGGCGGTCATGATGCTGCCCACCGAGTTGTCGGGGTAGTTTAAAAACTGGTTGATGAGCTTGCGGGTGTCGGGACGGGCGGCCTTCAGCACCCGCTTTACCACGTTGGCGGGCAGCTCCTCCAGCATGTCCACCGCGTCGTCCACATACAGCTCCTCCACGATGGCGGAGACCTCCTGGTCGGTGGCCGACTGGATGATCACCTGCTGGGTGTCTGCCTCCAGGTTGGAAAACACCTCTGCCGCCATCTCCTTGGGCAGGGCCCGGAACACCACCACGATCTTGTCCTGGGGCAGCTCCTCCAGGAACTCGGCGATGTCTACTTCATTCTCCTCCAGCAGGGCAGCACGCAGGGCGTGCAGATCACGGCGCTCCAGCAGCTCCAGCAGCGCCTGTACATTCATCATCTTCTCCATTGGAAATTCCTCCTGTTCTTAGTTTGATACAGCGAGGAAGTGACCAATTGGACATACAAAACCGCGGCAAACCTGCCGAAGGAGCTTCTTCGGCCGTTCTCCGCGGTGATACCCGAGTATGGAGCCGCTAAGGCGGCATAAAGCAGACCACCCCTGTGGGCGTGGTCAAATCACGGGGAAAGCCAGGCGGCCTGGACAGTCCCAGTCCATATAGGGATATCACGGTCCATCTTGGTACTTCGTCCGCATAAGTCCACCTGGATTTCCTCCTTTTTCCTATCATTTGGCTAGGATTTCTTTGCCGAGTTCAGAATAGCACAATATTATGGTACTGACAAGTTAAAATTTGTAAAGAAAGGGTGAAAAGAAGCCGCTGCGATCTCCGCGTTTTAGGCGGGACCGCAGCGGCGAAATCATTTTTTTGGGGGTGCTCACCGGTTGGAGTCGTAGGTGTACACCGGGGGAGCGGGAGGTACAAAGGAGATCCGGGCGTCATAAAAGCCCGCCCGGGCCAGACCGGTGTAGGGCAGCAGCCAGAGCTCCACCGGCAGGCAGATCAGAAGGCCCACCAGCGAGCCCGCCGTAGTTCCGGCGGCCAGGGTCAGCAGCGTCTCGGTAGTGGCACCGCTCTGCAGGATCCCCAGCAGCGTGGGGATGAGAAAGATGACCTGGGCAAGAATGGCCAGACCCCACTCCAGCACATACCAGCCCAAAAAGGACAGGTCCAGCTTGAAGAGCTCCATTTTCCAGCCCCGCATCAAATTGACACTCTCCCGTACCGCGGCGGCAGCGCCCCGTTCCGGGCGGTCCATCAGCAGGTAGGGGGTGAGGGCGTAGCGCAGACGGATGAAATAGAGGTAAGGGATCAGGGCGAAGGTAAACAGCTCCATCAGAAGGACCATGACCTCCAGACTGTTTACGCTGGAAATGATCACCGTGGCGGGGATCCCAGGCAGCAGGCACCAGCCAAACAGCCGAACAAAGATGTGGATCTCCATCATCAGCACCTGTCCCGCCATGCCAAAGCCGTCAATCAAGGTGGCAAAGTTGGCCTCATCTCTCCGCCAGGCCCGCAGGCACCAGATTTTATAGCCAAAGTCCATCACAACGCTGTATAGGGTAAGCAGCAGCGTGAAGAACAGGGGGAAAAACTGCACGCCGTAGGAGGACGCGGCCAGGTTGGTGGTAAAACCAGCCAGGTCGGAAAGATTGCTCACGCCGGTGGTCAGGCCCCAGAACAACAGGGCTACCAGCCATGCGGAAGGAACATTTTGCCGCATGGTCTGTTTGGCCCGGTCCTTCAGGGCCTTGCGGTGGATCTCCATGGGTATCATCGTGTGTCTCCGTTCTATTGTGATTTTGCCCTCAGTTTTCCCAGTTTTCCATCACCTGGCGCAGCTGATCAGCCAGCTTTGCCAAGTCCTTGTTGGGGCGGCCGCGGCTGCGGCTGATGAGAGCCTCCAGCTGCTTGGACACGTCCAGCAGGCGGACAAAGGCGGGGGAGCCCTGGGCTGCGCCGCCGGACACCCGCTTGGGCTCCAGCACGATGCCTTTGGCCAGCATCACGTTCTCCGCCAGGTCGTAGACCTCCTGATAGAGAGGGGCGTGGGCGGGGATGCCCCGGTCGTTGAGGGTTTGGGCAAACAGGTCGGTGACCGGGCTGTCGCCGTGGACCACAAAGACCTGCTTGGGGGTGGGGGCAAAGCGGCCGATCCAGTCCAGCAGATGGGTGCGGTCGGCGTGGGAGCTGAGCCCCTTGAAGTTGACAATGCGTGCGTTGACGGCGATCTCCTCGCCGAAGAGCTTCACTGACTTGGCGCCCTCCAGCAGCCGCCGGCCCAGGGAGCCCTCCGCCTGATAGCCTACGAACACCACGGCGCACTCGCTGCGCCACAGGTTGTGCTTCAGGTGGTGGCGGATACGGCCCGCGTCGCACATGCCAGAGGCGGAGATAATGACCTTGGAGCGGGGGTCCATGTTCAGTGCTTTGGACTCGTCGGTAGACTGCACCAGGGTGAGCCCCGGGAAGGTGAACAGGTTTTCGCCCCCCTGGAGGACGGCAATGGCCTCCTCGTCCAGGTAGCCCCGCAGGTCCCCGGCGTAGATCTTGGTGGCCTCAGCGGCCAGGGGGCTGTCTACGCACACCTGGAAGTCGGGGTGAGTCTTGACCAGTCTCTCGTTTTTAATTTCCCGCAGGAAGTACAAAAGCTCCTGGGTACGGCCCACGGCAAAGGAAGGGATGACCACGTTGCCGCCCCGGGCAAAGGTATCGTCGATGAGCTGGGCCAGCGCTTCGGTGTAGCTCTCAGGCACCTCGTGGTCCCGGTCGCCGTAGGTGGACTCCATGACCACGTAGTCGGCCTCTTCCAGGAACTCTGGGTCCCGGATGATGGGCTGGTCCACGTTGCCCAGGTCGCCGGAGAAGACCAGCTTGCGGGATACCTCTCCCTCCTGGGCCCAGATCTCCACAATGGAGGAGCCCAGCAGATGGCCTGCGTCCCGGAAACGGATCTTCACGCCCTCGCACAGGTCCAGGGTCTGGCCATACTCCACGGTGAAGATCTGCTCTAGTGCCGCCTCGGCGTCAGCCACGGTGTAGAGAGGCTCTACCTCGGGCCGGCCGGCACGCTTGCCCTTCTGGTTCTGCCACTGGGCGTCGCTCTCCTGGATGAAGGCGGAGTCCCGCAGCATAATGGACAGCAGCTCTCCGGTGAGCCGGGTGGTAAAAATCTGCCCTTGGAACCCCTCTTTCACCAGCAGGGGAATTCGACCGGAGTGGTCGATGTGGGCGTGGGTAACGATAACATAGTCGATGTAGCTGGGGGAGAAGTCCAGAGCGTTGTCGTCGTGCTCATCCCGGCCCTGCTGCAGGCCGCAGTCGATGAGGATCTTTTTGCCCCCCACCTCCAGACAGTGACAGCTTCCAGTGACCGCGTGAGCCGCGCCGAAGAATGACAGCTTCATAATCGTGCCTCCTGTGTCCACATGTAGTGACTATATTGTACATCCAAGCCAGGAGGAATTCTATAGTAATTTGTGAATCTTGTCTGAATTACAGCACCTGGAAATGCTGGAGGGCTTTGACGATGCCGTCCTCGTCCACCGAGGCGGTGGCCCAGTCGGCCTGGCGCTTCACCTCGTCGCTGGCCGTGCCCATGGCTACACCGATGCCGGCGTGGACCAGCATGGTGAGATCGTTCTCTCCATCGCCGAAGGCCATGCTCTCCTCCACGGGGATGCCGAAGTGCTTCAGGATAGCGTCCATGCCCTTATCCTTTCCGCCGGTGGGAGGGATGACGTCCAGGAAGTGGGGGTGCCAGCGGGTGGTTTTCAGGTGGGGCGCCCGGTCCAGCAGCAGGTGCTCATTGTCCCGGTCCAGGAAGGTGATGGCCTGGTAGATCTCCCGGCCCAGGGCGTAGGAGGCGGGGCGCACCGGAGGCAGAGGCAGGTTCAGATCCTTCATAAAGGTGCGGGTAAACTGGTTGATGCAGTTGAGGTAGACCTCCTCGCCCTCCAGGAAAATACAGGAGAAGGCGTCGTCCCCCGCGGCGGCCACCAGCTCCTCCACCGCTTCCGGGGGCATGGGGTTTTTCCGCAGCACCTGGTCCCCGGCAAAGCAGTACTGGCCGCTGAGGGTGACATAGCCGTCAAAGGGGAACCAGTCCCGCACCTGGCCCAGCATCTTCTGGTGCCGCCCGGTGGAGAGAAACAGCTTGATGCCCCGCTGGCGCAGTACATTCAGAGCCCCCAGCGTGGAGGCAGGGATGGTGTGGGTCTTGAAGCTGACTAAGGTGCCGTCTACATCAAAGAAAATGGCTTTAATCATGGTTTTCTCCTTAAAAAAGGCTTCCCCGAAGGGGGAAGCCGGTGGATTTTTTGCTTCTCTGGGGAGGGGATGTGACTTTCTGAGCGATCAGAAAGGGACGATGTTACTTTGCCCACGGCGGCAAAGTAACCAAAACGCCGCTGGGGGGAGCCGCAATCGGACCGGCGGCAAAGCCGCCCGGTCCTCCATGACGTCTTCCCCCAGACCCCCCGTTTACGAGGGGACGCCCTCCCGGGGAATTACTAGTAAGTTTTCGGCGGGCAAAACCTGAATGGAATACCCTTCTTGCCCCGGGGCACTGGCCCCTACCGGGTTAAAAATTTAAAAGATATGCAGTTGAAATCACACCGCCTACATTGGCAAAACTGTGGCAGCTGGGCAATGGAGCCGCCCCGCAGGGTGGCAGCCCCAGAGGCGAAACGAAGTTTCGCACAAAGTTCTTTGCCAAGCTTTCTTTCAAGAAAGCGGGGCAGGTTCCAGTTTTTCCACCAGCGCCCACTCCACGCGGCGCTCGCACAGCTCCTCCACCCGGATGCGCAGGCCCATGGCCTCCACCACCGGGCGGCTGCCGTCCTCGGGAATGACCGGCAGCAGGGCAAAGACCAGACCGCCTACGGTGTCGCAGTCCAGCTTTTCCAGCTCCTCCTCGTCCAGCTCCACGTCCATGGCCTGGGCCAGGTCCTCCAGGTCGGCGGAGCCGGACACCTTCCACTGCTTGTCGCTGAGCTGAATGATCTCCTGTTCCTCCTGGGGGTCGAACTCGTCGTAAATCTTGCCCACCAGCTCCTCCAGCAGGTCCTCCAGGGTGAGCAGGCCGCCGGTGCCGCCGTACTCATCCACCACCAGAGCCATGTGGATCTTCCGGTTTTGCATATCCCGGAACAGTACGTCAGCCCGTACCGACTCCGGCACAAAATAGGCCGGTCGGAGTAGCTGCTCCAGAGGCTGGGGCTGGGGTTTGCTTCGATTGATCAGGTAGTCCCGGGCGGACAGAATGCCCACGATATCGTCGATATCTTCCTTATATACCGGGAAACGGGACAGACCGGAGGACTGGATGGTGTCCAGAATGGTCTGGTCGTCATCATCCAGCGCCAGGGTTACCATATCGGTGCGGTGACGCATCACGTCGTCGGCAGTCATGCTGTTAAATTCAAAGATGTTGGCGATGAGCTCCTTCTCATTCTGCTCAATGGCGCCGGACTCTTCGCCCTCTTCCACCATTGCCATGATTTCATCGGCAAGCTGTTCCTCCTTGTCCCGGCGCAGCCAGGTAAGCACCGGCCGGTAAAGCAGCAAAACGACATTGACAGCCAGACTGATCCCAAACAATATGGGCCATAAATGGTCCCCAGGCACGGAAATTCCCCCTTAAATTTAAAAAATATACGAATACAATTTGCATGATAGCACAAAATCTTCCTCCGTGCAAGAGAAACCCCGGCGCTCGTATCCCTGATGCCTCTCAAAATCAAAGACTTAACAGAAGCGTGCGCTTTCCTTTTACAAAGTGTGGGAATAGGGTGCAAATGGAGAGCGGATATGCTATAATTTTCCCAAACACCGGACGGAGGAGAGAGACATGAAGCTGGGTTGGGAACGCTGGCTAGGTCATATCCGGGAGCTGGGGATTTTTTTCAAATGGCTGCTGTATGCCTGCGGCATCGGGCTGTTGGCGGGGGCGGTGGCGGCCGCCTTCCACTTCGGCATCGATTGGGCCACAGAGCTGCGGGGGGAGTACCCCTGGGTGGTCTGGCTGGCCCCAATCGGAGGCGTGGCCATTGTGCTGCTTTACCGGGTATGCCATATGGAGAAGGATCAGGGCACTAACCTGGTGCTGGTGGCTGTGCGGGAGGCGGAGCCTATCAAGCTACGTACCACTCCACTCATCTTCCTGTCCACCATCCTGACCCACCTGGTGGGCGGCTCGGCAGGGCGTGAAGGGGCGGCCCTGCAATTGGGCGGCTCCCTGGCTGCCTGGGTGGGCCGGAACATTGGTCTGGACGACAAGGACCGGCGGGTCATGGTCATGTGCGGCATGGCCGCCGCCTTCTCCGCCCTGTTCGGCACTCCCCTTACCGCTGCCGTCTTTGCCATGGAGGTGGTGAGCGTGGGGGTCATGTACTACGCCGCCCTGGTGCCCTGCGCGGTAGCCTCGTCGGTGGCCTTCCTCCTGGCACGATTCCTGGGGCTGCACCAGACCTTGGGCTATCCGGTGGGAGAGGTCCTGGCCCTTAACCCTTTGACCATGCTCCAGGCGGCGGGGCTGGGCCTGCTGTGTGCCTTGGTATCCATTTTGTTCTGCAAGAGCATGCACTACGCTCCCAAGCTCTATACCCGGGTGCTGCCTAATCCCCTGGCCCGGGCGGCGGTGGGCGGCGTGCTGGTGCTGCTGCTCACCTTGTTGGTGGGAGAGCAGACCTACAACGGAGCGGGAGACGCTGTCATCCGCGCCATGCTGGCCGGGGAGACCATCCCGGAGGCCTTCCTGCTGAAAATCCTTTTTACCGCCGTCACCCTGGGAGCAGGCTTCCGGGGCGGCGAGATCGTCCCCGTCCTCTTTACTGGGGCCGCCTTCGGCACTACGGTGGGGCCCCTGCTGGGGATCCCCCACGGCTTTGGCGGAGCTATGGCCATGGCGGCCGTGTTCTGCGGGGCTACCAACTGTCCCATGACCGCCCTGCTCCTCTCCCTGGAGCTGTTCGGCGGGGAGGGCCTGCCTCTCTACGCCCTGTGCTGCGGCGTGTCCTATATGCTCTCGGGGTACTATGGGCTGTACAGCGAGCAGAAGATCGTCTATTCCAAATTTAAAACGGAGTGGATCGATAAAAAAGCCCAATGACCCCAACCCCCTGGGGCAGTAAGCGGACAGGGGTTCTCACCGGGCTGACAACAAGATATTGTGGCGTGTTTTTTGTCGAAATCAATATATTGACTCCACATCTTGGAAGTGATATAGTGAAGTCACGCCAATCACGGCCCGGCGCTGCGCCGGGCTGTTTTATTCTGAGTGTTAAGGGAGCGAGAGAGTCATGTATCAAGTATCTAAGCGTGACGGTACCGCCGCCACCTTCGAGATCGGTAAAATCAGCGCTGCCATTACCAAGGCCTTCCAGGCCCTGGACAAGCAGTTCCACCCCAGCGTCATCGACCTGCTGGCCCTGCGGGTCACCGCCGACTTTGAGCCTAAGGTCCGGGATGGCCGCATCGCCGTGGAGGACATCCAGGACAGCGTGGAGGCCGTCCTCTCCGAGGCGGGCTACGCCGACGTGGCCAAGGCCTACATCCTCTACCGCAAGCAGCGGGAGAAGATCCGCAACGTCAATTCTGCCCTGCTCAACTACAAGGACCTGGTGGACGACTACCTCCAGATCAACGACTGGCGGGTGAAGGAGAACTCCACCGTCACCTACTCGGTGGGCGGCCTCATCCTCTCCAATTCCGGCGCCATCACCGCCAACTACTGGCTCTCTGAGATCTACGACCAGGAGATCGCCAACGCCCACCGCAACGCGGAGATCCACCTCCACGACCTCTCCATGCTTACCGGCTACTGCGCCGGCTGGAGCCTGAAGCAGCTCATCCAGGAGGGACTGGGCGGCATCCCCGGAAAGATTACCTCCGCCCCCGCCAAGCACCTGTCCACCCTCTGCAACCAAATGGTCAACTTCCTGGGCATCATGCAGAACGAGTGGGCGGGCGCCCAGGCCTTCTCCTCCTTCGATACCTATCTGGCCCCCTTTGTCAAGGTGGACAACCTGACCCAGAAGGAGGTCAAGCAGTGCATCCAGTGCTTCGTCTACGGGGTCAACACCCCCAGCCGCTGGGGCACCCAGGCTCCCTTCTCCAACATCACCCTGGACTGGACCGTGCCCAAGGACCTGGAGAACCTGCCCGCCATCGTAGGCGGTAAGGAGCAGGACTTCACCTACGGGGACTGCAAGAAGGAAATGGACATGGTGAACAAGGCCTTCATCGAGATCATGATCGAGGGCGACGCCAACGGCCGTGGCTTCCAGTACCCCATCCCCACCTACTCCATCACCCGGGACTTTGACTGGAGCGAGACCGAGAACAACAAGCTCCTCTTTGAGATGACCGCCAAGTACGGCACTCCCTATTTCTCCAACTACATCAACTCCGACATGGAGCCCTCCGACGTGCGCTCCATGTGCTGCCGCCTCCGCCTGGACCTGCGGGAGCTGCGGAAAAAGTCCGGCGGCTTCTTCGGTTCCGGCGAGTCCACCGGCTCCGTGGGCGTGGTCACCATCAACCTGCCCCGCATTGCCTACCTGGCCAACGACGAGGCCGACTTCTACCAGCGCCTGGACAAGCTGATGGACATTGCCGCCCGCAGCCTGAAGACCAAGCGCACCGTCATCACCAAGCTGCTGGACGCGGGGCTCTATCCCTATACAAAGCGTTATCTTGGCAGCTTTGATAACCATTTTTCCACCATTGGCCTGATCGGCATGAATGAGGTGGGCCTGAACGCCAAGTGGCTGCGGGCGGACCTCACCCATGAGGAGACCCAGAAGTTTGCCAAGGACGTGCTTAACCACATGCGGGAGCGCCTTTCCGACTACCAGGAGGAGTACGGCGACCTCTACAACCTGGAGGCCACCCCCGCCGAGTCCACCACCTACCGCTTTGCCAAGCACGACAAGGAGGAGTTCCCCGATATCATCACTGCCAACGAGAACGGGACTCCCTACTATACCAACTCCTCCCACCTGCCCGTGGGCTACACCGAGGACATCTTCTCCGCCCTGGACATCCAGGACGAGCTCCAGACCCTCTACACCTCCGGCACCGTGTTCCACGCCTTCCTGGGTGAGAAGCTGCCCGACTGGAAGGCGGCGGCCAATCTGGTGCGGAAGATCGCGGAGAACTACAAGCTGCCCTATTACACCATGTCTCCCACCTACTCCGTCTGTGCCGACCACGGCTACCTCACCGGCGAGCAGTTCACCTGCCCCATCTGCGGCAAGCCCGCCGAGGTGTACAGCCGCATTACCGGCTACTATCGTCCGGTGCAGAACTGGAACGACGGCAAGAGCCAGGAGTTTAAGGACCGGAAGGTGTACGACATTTCCCGCTCTCACCTGCGGAAGGCTGGCCGGGCCGGCTCCCAGGTCACCGTGGAGAGCGCTCAGGCCGTCCAGAAGGCCCAGGGTCAGGAGCTGATGCTCTTTACCACCCGCACCTGCCCTAACTGCCGCCAGGCCATGAGCCTGCTGGACAAGGCGGGGATTCCCTACCGGAAGGTAGTGGCGGAGGAGAGCCCCGATCTCACCACCCGTTACGGGGTCCGGCAGGCTCCCACCCTGGTCTATGAGGAGCAGGGACAGGCGGTGAAGCTCACCGGCGTGGGCGCGATCAAGAAGTTCGCCGATCAGAACCGCGCCGCCGTCTGACCTACTTTTTTCGGAGAAAAAAGTAGGCAAAAAAGCTTTGTGCGAAACTGCGTCTCGCCTCTGCGCCCGTAAGAAACATTTTTGTAGGAGCGACACTTTCCGTCGCTCCTACTTTTTTTATTGGGAGGGTTCCGCCCTGCGGGGCGGGTTCCTTTCTGAGCGGTCAGAAAGGAACCAAAGACCCGCTGGGGGCTGCTTCCGGTGAGCGCCTTCGCGCAGCGGGCGCTCACAGTCAACAGCCCCCAGACCCCCGGCTACGGGGGACGCCCTCCTGATTCCTTGGCAATAACCTCCCGGCGGTCTTAAGACAAGATCCGTTATACTACTTGCCTCGGCCCACTGGGGCCTGGGTGTATGAAATTTGGAGGGCAAATGCGTTGAAATGACACCGCCTACTCTGGCAAAGCCGTGGCAACTGGTTCATGGCCGGGGACAAACTGTCCACCCGCCCGACACCCGCAGCACTCAACAGGAAGGTACGCACCAGGCGGTGCAAAATAGAAGCATATGCCAACAAATTTTGATGGCAAAAGGCCCCTGTGGGCCGAGAGTAGGACGGAAACAAATCTTGATTTTGCCCGCCGAAACAATTCGGCAATCCAAAGTGGCCCGCTCTCGTAAATGGGGGTCCAGGGGGTGAGGCGACTTTGAACGCCCGCTCCGCGAAGGCGTTCATCGGAGCCACACCCCTTGGCGCATCTTTGGTTACTTTCTGTGCGAGCAGAAAGTAACGTCCCCGTCCGCCACAAAGAAAAAATCAAAAACTTATCCACATTCTGCCCGAAAAATGTGGATAAAAAATACTCCGTTCCCACAAGGGGAACGGAGTATTTTGATTGTTCAGATTATTCCTCTGCCATAGCCTTGGCGGCCTCGATGGCCTTGGCCTGAGCCATGGGCGGGCAGTCCTCGTAACGGACAAAGTGGAAGGTGAAGGAACCGCGGGACTGAGTCATAGCCCGCAGGTCGATGGCGTAGGAGGTCATCTCCGCCATGGGCACCTCAGCCTCGATCACCTGCTCGCCGCCCTCGGTGGGGGTCATGCCCATCACGCGGCCGCGGCGCTTGTTCAGATCGCCGATCACGTCGCCCATGTAGTTGTCGGGCACGGTGACCTTCAGCTCGCCCACGGGCTCCAGCAGCACGGGGTTGGCCTCGGGCATAGCGGCCTTGTAGGCCAGCTGAGCGGCGGTCTTAAAGGCGATTTCGGAGGAGTCCACGGGGTGGTAGCTTCCATCGTACAGCACGGCCTTCAGGTTGACCACGGGGTAGCCGGCCAGAGGACCATGGACGCAGGCCTCGCGCAGGCCCTTTTCTACAGCGGGGAAGAAGTTCTTGGGCACGGAGCCGCCGAACACTTCCTCGGCGAAGACCATCTCCTCCTGGTCGAAGTTGGGCTCAAAGCGGATCCACACGTCACCGAACTGGCCGCTGCCGCCGGTCTGCTTCTTATGACGGCCCTGCTTGGAGACGGTCTTGCGGATCTTCTCACGGTAGGGCACGCGGGGAGTCTTCAGCTCGGTCTCCACGTTGAAGCGGCTCTTCAGCTTGGACACCAGCACATCCACCTGGATATCGCCGGCGGCGTAGAGCACCATCTGGTGGGTCTCGGCGTTGTTGACCACGTTGAAGGAGGGGTCCTCCTCGTTGAGGCGGTTCAGGCCCTGAGCAACCTTATCCTCCTGGCCCCGAGTCTTGGGGGAGATGGCCACGGAGTAGTTGGGCTCGGCGAAGGGGATGGCGGCCAGGGAGATGACCTTACGGGCGTCGCACAGGGTGTCACCGGTCTTGACCTTCTCCATCTTGCCGATGGCGCCGATGTCGCCGCAGGAGAGCTCCTTGACCTCTTCGGCCTTCTTGCCCCGCATGATGTACAGACGGCCCAGCTTCTCGTTGTTGCCGGTGCGGGAGTCCACCAGGGTCAGGTCGGAGGTGATGTTGCCGGAGAGAACCTTGATGAAGGAGTACTTGCCGTACTGGTCGGAGACGGTCTTGAACACGAAGGCGCAGGGCACGCCGCCGGGAGCGACCGCGAACTCCTCCTTGGTGCCGTCGGGAGCCACGCCCTTACGCATGTTGCCCTCAGCGGGGTTGGGCATCAGTTCCACGATGTTGTCCATCAGCATCAGGGAACCCATGGTATTGACAGCAGAGCCGCACAGCACGGGGAACAGGGACAGCTCACGCACGCCCTGACGCAGGCCCTGGATCATCTCAACATAGGTGAAGTCCTCGCCGGAGAAGAACTTGTCCATGAACTCCTCGCTGGTCTCGGCCACGGACTCCTTCAGAGCGTCGTTGAACTCGGTGATGACGTCCTCCTTGCCCTCGGGGATGTCGATCTCCA
>ENA-UPXC01002210-UPXC01002210.1-human-gut-metagenome-genome-assembly--contig:-NODE-2210-length-23797-cov-6.017580_pt1 | contig 23797 bp, 30 predicted proteins | sample MGYA00250047_ERZ773371 | MGnify/ENA primary metagenome ERZ773371 (study PRJEB29103, sample SAMN06111975) | human gut metagenome | biome: human gut; feature: ankylosing spondylitis patient; material... | reverse complement strand
GGCACAGGCAACTGCCATATTTTTGTGGATGAGAGTGCCGATTTTGATATGGCAATTGACATTATTTTCAATGCAAAGACACAGCGGATCGGTGTGTGCAACGCATGTGAATCTCTGGTGATCCATGAAAAAATCGTGGATGCATTCCTGCCACGTCTGAAAGCGCGCCTGGATGAGAAGCATGTACAGATGCGTGGTGATGAGAAAGCATGTGCAGCTGCGGAAGGACTTGTGAAAGCAACAGAAGAGGACTGGGGCAGAGAGTATCTGGATTATATCCTGTCTGTGAAGACAGTGAAAAATATTGATGAGGCGATCGCACATATCAATCGCTACAATACTGGACATTCGGAGGCTATCGTGACAAAAGACTATGCCAATGCGCAGAAGTTTTTAAATGAGATCGATGCGGCAGCCGTCTATGTGAATGCGTCCACCCGTTTTACGGACGGATACGAATTCGGGTTTGGGGCAGAGATAGGAATCAGTACCCAGAAGCTTCATGCAAGAGGGCCTATGGGACTTGATGCCCTGACTTCTGGAAAATATATTATTTATGGAAATGGACAGATAAGATGAGAGTAATTGCAGGAACGGCACGGAGTATGCCGCTGAAAACTGTGAAAGGGATGGATGTACGTCCTACCACAGATAAGACAAAAGAGACCCTGTTTAATGTATTGCAGACAGATGTACCGGACAGCCGGTTTCTGGATCTGTTCAGCGGAAGCGGAGCCATCGGTATTGAGGCACTGAGCCGCGGAGCATCCCATGCAGTGCTGGTGGAGCAGGACAGCAAGGCTGCTGACTGTATTCTGGAAAATCTTCAGTTTACAAAGCTGATCGACCGGGCAGAGCTTCAGAAATGTGATGTGCTGACAGCCCTTCACCGGATGGAAGGACAGAAACCATTTGATGTGATCTTTATGGATCCGCCTTATGATCAGGGACTGGAACGGCAGGTCATGGAGTATCTGACCAGAAGTTCTCTGGCAGATGAATATACAGTCATTGTTATTGAGGCTTCTCTGGAGACGGATTTCTCCTGGCTGGAGGCAGCTGGCTTCCATGCTTATAAATACAAAAAATACAAAACAAATCAGCATGTATTCATTCAGAGAAATGATGCATAGCGTGAGAGGATAAGGATTAATAAATGACTCGAGCAATTTATCCGGGAAGCTTTGACCCGGTAACACTGGGACATCTGGACATTATCAGACGTGCGTCCAAAACCGTAAGTGAGCTGATCGTAGGTGTTCTCAATAATGGAGGAAAGACTCCGCTTTTTACTATTGAAGAACGAGTGGAGATGCTAAAGGAAGTGACGAAGGATCTGCCAAATGTGAAAGTAATGTCTTTCTCTGGACTTTTGGTAGATTTTGCAAAACACACGGATTCCAATCTGGTAGTCCGCGGGCTTCGTGCGATCTCTGATTTTGACTATGAGCTGCAGATGGCTCAGACCAACCGGAAGATGAATGCAGATGTGGATACCATGTTTCTGGCAACCAGTCTGGAGTATGCATATTTAAGCTCCACAACAGTAAAAGAGGTTGCTTTCTGTGATGGAAATATCAGTGAGTTCGTACCGGAACCTGTAGTGGAGAAGGTTCAGGAAAAAGTACGTCTGGCACGACAGAAGGCAGGAAAGGAGTAGCTGGGGATGAGTAACAGCAGAATTGAACAGATCATTGAAGAAATTGAGGATTATATTGACAGTTGTAAAGGTCCGCTGTTCGGTGGAGGAGACAAGATCGTTGTTGACAGAGAGCGTATGGAGGAACTGTTAAGAGAGCTTCGCATGAAGACTCCGGAGGAGATCAAACGCTATCAGAAGATCCTGGCAAATAAGGATGCGATCCTGGCAGATGCACAGCAGAAAGCAGAGGCTATTATTGCACAGGCAAATATTCAGAATCAGGAGCTGGTCAATGAGCATGAGATCATGCAGCAGGCATATGAGCAGGCTAATCAGGTGATCGAGATGGCTACCAGTCAGGCTCAGGAGATCTTGAACAATGCTACCAGAGATGCCAATGAAATTCGTCTGGGAGCCATCCAGTATACAGATGATATGCTGGCAAATATGCAGACCATGCTGCAGGATGTGGTAGAGAAGTCCAATAGCCACTATTCTGCTATGATGGATAATTTCCAGCAGTTCTATAATACCATTACCAGCAACCGGGCAGAACTGGCCCCGGAGACAGAAGAACCAGCACCGCAGGAAACATCAGAAGCGGAAGAAGAAGCCGACCAGTAATCCACGGTTTCAAGTCAAGATCTGTGTCCGACAGGACACTTATGATCTGAGCACAGGTACATAAGCCGCCGAAGGAAGCTCCGGCACAGACAAGGGCTGTGCGCATGGGAGTGGAAGCAAGTGGCAGGGCACTGAGGGCATGCGTACCGGAGCTGATCTCCAGAAGAGCGGCAATGGCAGCGGTCAGGGGAACAGGAAGATGAAAAAGTGTCAGCATCTGAGCAATAATTGAGAACAGAATGATGTATCCACCCAGGCGGGTGATCGTCGTAAAACTATCCATGATACAGGTATCCAGCATCGGAAAATCAATCCGGTGAATGGATACCTGTTTTTGTATTACAAGAGAAGTACCGGTATGTATAGACCGGACAGCACCGGAAATATTATGGCTGGAAGCCGGTGCTTTGTAGAAAAAGCGGCCATAAATATATCCATACAAAAGCGGAACACCATAAAACACGCAGAATAGTATTGGCGGCACCTTTGTGAATCCAAGCTTGGCAATACAGATATAATTGACAAAAAAGGCAGGGCTCACATTATTGCAGAATACCATCAGATAGGAGCCTTCCTCTCTGGAAATGTGCTGATGTGCCACCAGTTCGGCAATCACTTTGGCACCCATGGGAAAGCCGCACAGATATCCCATAAGAATTGCATAGGAGCCATCTGAGGAGACAGGAAAGATCCGTGTCAGAACCGGTGCGAAGATCCGGTTCAGAAAACGAAATGCACCGGTTCTGATCAGAAGTCCGGATAAGATAAAAAAAGGAAGCAAGGAAGGCAGGACAGAAGTGTACCAGAGGGTCAGACCCAGCGTACAGCCCTGTGCCGGAATGGTAAGTATGTTTTGCAAGATACCTCCATATGATGTAGTAATTCATTATAATGTATGGGGCAGGCCGTGAAATATGAGTCTTTTTGCGGGCAGAAGCTTGCATTATGGATAGGGATGATGTTATTGCTCAACTGTCTGATCCAGGAAGAACTGTACTGGATCGAAGACCGGCTGAAGGCGCAGATGCCGTCTTCTTCGGATTTCGATGTGGAATATGAGGTCTATCAGCAGGCATTGGAGCAGGTGTGGGAAGAACTGGAATATTTTCCTGTACCGGACTCTACTTTGAAAGATACAGAGGCTGTTTCTTTTGAAAATACCTGGCAGGCAGAACGAACCTATGGAGGCAAGCGAAAACATGAGGGATGTGATCTGATACCGGAAAAAGAAGAGAGTGGATATTACCCGGTGATCAGTATGACAGATGGGACAGTAGAGCGGGCAGGCTGGCTGGAAAAAGGAGGCTGGCGGATCGGAATCCGTTCGGACAATGGCAATTATTATTACTATGCACATCTGGAATCTTATGTGGGTGACTGGAAAGAAGGAGACCAGGTGCAGGCAGGAGACTTGCTTGGATACATGGGAGACAGTGGTTATGGACCGGAAGGCACGACCGGACAGTTTCCAGTTCATCTTCATGTGGGCATCTATATGCCCCTTGGTGTAGAAGATGAACTGGCGATAAATCCCTATTGGATGTTAAAGTATCTGGAAGAAAAGAAAGTTAAATGGGATTATTGACAGTAAATGACAATAGTCGGATATATGTAACCATCACAGCCAATACCGGAAGAGATAAGGAACCTAAAAAGATAAACAAAATCAGGAAAATATTTTCATAGTATGAAATCATAAGCCAAAGCATCAGGATACATAAAAACAGTATTGTAAAAGCAAGGACAGCAAGTAGAATAGTACCTCCCCATAACTGTTTTCTATTGGGAAGGGTAATCTGAGAAGTGAGATTATCTTCTGTGCCACCTGGATGTCTTTTTTTGAGTTTGTTCTGGATTGCCTGATAACGTTTTACTTTTTGTAACACAAAAGGAAGATTCAGAACAAACAGGACAAAACAGATTCGACTTGATAGATCTGGATGAGCATGGCCGGCTAATGTAACAATAAATCCAAGAAAAAGTGAAAGAGATATACTGACAACGGCAAAAGTAGTGGTTATCACACCTAGTTTTGAATATATATAGATGTAATCGTATTTGGTGTAAATTTTTTTCATATGAAATCTCCGATCTTTATGTCTATTTTTTTAATTCTTCCCAGTCTGGTCCGAGCTGCAGGCTGCCATCTGTGCTGGCTACAAAGGTATTTCCATTTTTATAGATATGTTCATATTTCACGTCTGCCTGATAGGTATTTCCATAAGAATCCCGGTAATGGTCCACACCACGGATACCATCGGTGGAGTGGTCATAGATATGATCCATCTGACGGCTGTGATCCTGACAGGCCTGGTTTACGATATCCGAGGTCTGGGAAAGTGTGTGGGAAAGATTCCGGGAAGCTTGTATGGCATTCTGCTGCCGGGTCATGGCACCCTGAAGCTGTATCTGCCGGACGCGCTGGAGTTCCTCATCCTGAAGGGCAAAATAGAGAGGACCGTATTTTAACTCCTGAAGAAACCGGTCAAAGACAGCTTCACAGGAGGAAGCAGCTGAGCTGGAAGCTTGACAGAGAATCAAGATATCAAAGGCTCGGCCCCAGTTGGAAGTATTAAGACCTCCAATGCCGTACATAGCACCCATAAATGCGGTTCCCTTTTTCAGAAAATCTGTAATCCGATCTGCGGAAGACGCGGAGGGATTTTTTGGAACCTGTGCCAGTATAGTGGCAAAAAAGCCCTCATAAAGTTGTCCACCTGCTGAGATGCGAAGAGCAAACTTACCGGGAAATACAGTTGCTTGCTTCTGAAGCTTCTGAGAAGCTGTCTGTTGAAACCGCAGAGCCTTTGGCTGTAGGGCTTCCGCAGATACCGGATAAAGCTCCGGTTCAGAGAGAGAGCCAGGAAGAAGCTGGGAGGTGATACCTATAATTCGCCGTCTGGCATACTGGGGAAGCTCAAGCCATCGGCAGTTGCAAGCCATGGACATGGGATCTATCTGGTACTCGCCGCCTGAGGAAAGTCCAGGAATTCCCATAGAGGAAAAAATAGAGGCTTTTGGTGCAGAATCCTTGTAGAAGGCGAAAGGATAGAACAGAAGCTGGGCGGACATATCCTGGGAGAAAAGCTGTAGTCCCTTGCAGACGGTTGCTAGTGTAGAGATGGAATCATTATCATCAAAGACGCGGTAATCCCATTCGGCTGGAATATAAGATTGAAACAGTGCACCCCGTCCACCATAGTTGATGATGCGGACAGGGTTTTTCTCGTTGCACTGTGATTTCAAAACATATTCGGTACCGCAATAAGGACAGCGGATTCGTTCGGCGTCTTCTGCGACATGCATTGGACTTCCACAATTTCTACATTTTACTTCTTGATATTCCATAGAACGATGCTCCTTTCGATGGTGGTTATAGCTTTGTATGATACTGTTGTCTACAGTCTAACATAAGTGAAAATGGTCTTGCAGTTGACAAATGTTTCATTCCTGGCCTGTAAACAAAAAACTGAAAAAGCAGAAAAAAGAGGAGAAAGAAAAGATTGAGACTTTTGTCACCTTGTTCGATTGAGACTTTTGTTTATAATAGAATTATCAAAAGAAGGTAATTCAGGGATAAACGGAGTGGAGATAGATGAAGTGGTGTAGATTAAATGGAAGAGTGTTGACATTGATGTTGGCTCTTGCTTTTTTCAATTTTATTTTTCTGGGAATTGAATATCAGTTTGACAATATGATGGCATTAGTTACCGGACCGGAACAGGTGGTGACAGCTCAGGGGTATATATTGGGAGCCAGTGTGCTGGGATTTCTGCTTTATCCGGCGGCTGCTTCCTGCATAAAAGAAAAATTCTGGCAGATTGTCGTATTCGCAGGAGCACTGGCAGGAGTAATCTGTGTTTTTGTGATCTGGCAGCATATCTCTTATGGCACGATTCTGGCGGCGGGCTGCATCTGCTTTATTCTGATTGGCATGGCAGGAAGCGCAGTACATTATTATCTGTCCAGGGCGGCAGCTCCTGAACATCTGGCGAAGACCATCGGTATATCATATGCAGTTGGCATCTTTCTCCAGTTTCTTAATAATAATCTTATAAAAAATGATATGGCAGAGTCTGTTGTTCTGGCCGTGTCTGCAGCCGTATTTTCCGTATTGCTGTTAAACGCAGAGAATGGAATAGTACAAGCAGAAAGTGACTCGGAAAGTGCATCAGAAAGCACATTGGAAAGCTCCGAGCATGCGGGTCTCTGGCTGATTCTTCTGATAATACTGATCACTTGTATCTTTTCTACATTGGATGCAGCAGTGACGCTGAGACATGCAGCGGGAAGTGCGGATGTAGGTCAGTGGCCGAGGCTGTTGCTTGCAGGAAGTGGTCTTCTGGCAGGTGTGTTCTATGACAGTCTGGAACATCGATATGAGAATATACTGATGTATTGCATGACAGTTTTGTCTGCTTTCTGCATCGTGGTACTGGAAAATGGTGGGCCATTTTTTGCGGGGCTGGTTGTGTTTTATCTGTCAGCGGGATTTTTTGTAGTATTTTTTACTGTAAGCTTTATGCGTCTTTCAATCCGGATGAAGTGTCCGAGACTCTGGTCGGGTCTTGGAAGAGCTGTGAACAATATCTGTGCTTTTGTCACAGGATCACTGTCCATCCGACTTATTCAGTCAGAAAATCAGATGCTGCGGGATGGTCTGCTGCTGGTATTATTTGTTTTGATCAGTATTGTATTTTTTATCTATAGTAATGCCTTGTACAGGAGAAAAAAGACAGAGCCACAGAGCAGGGAGATAAAGCTTGGAGAAAAAGAAAGTCTGGAAATGTTTGCCGCTTCATTTTCTCTTACAGAGCGGGAGAAGGAAGTGTTGGAGGTGATTCTGGTATCCGATGAGAATGTTCAGGATATTGCGGAGACACTGATGATTTCCAGAGCGGCACTGTACCGGCATATTGCCAGCCTCAATGAAAAGACCGGGACAAAGTCCAGAATCGGACTGGTTCAGTTTTACTATCGATATCACAGGAGGAATGAAGGATGAAAAAGAGACGTCATTACAGAATACTTTTCATTCTGATGGCAGCAGGCCTGCTTTGCAGCTGCGGAACCGTCGGGGAAAAGGAAGAACCGCAGACAGCAGGCACGCAGACGGAAAAAGCAGAAAAAGAGGATGCCCGGATGGCACCCTATCAGAGCATGGAACTGGCTGCTATGGCCCGTGCTTATTATTTAAAGGGAAATAATTATCTGGCACCGGAGGTGGAATGCCTGAAGAATGATGACGGTACGACAACCCTTCATCTTTATGAGATTGTGAAGGACGATGATGAGAGCAGTCACACCGCCACTTCTGCCTGGTATACGGTGGATGAATATGGAAAGGGAGAGGACGACATCATGGGAAATATGGTGGAGTTTCCAAACATGTCCCTGGGGGAAATTGCAGAATATGTGAAAACTCCTATAGCACTTACCTACAATGAGGAAGGGGAAACCCATAATGAGTGGAAGATTACTGATGCAGCGACGATTAATGCCTGTATACAGGCTATAAGTCAGATTAACGTCGGGGAGGAGACAGAGCTTCGCACCATGGATGCCGGGGAGACACTTGTCTTCCAGATGGCGGATGGAAATACGTGGACGTTGGAGTTTGAGGCCGGAAATCTGTTGAGAAATAACGCTTGTTATGAGACGGGCGGATGGAAAAAAGTTCAGAATATCATACAGGATTATCTTACGGAGGAGGGATTGTAATGAGACTACGAGACGGGAAGAAGGTAGGGACATTACTGCTTGTGGCACTTTTGCTGACCGGCTGTGGAGGAGCAGAGAATACATCGGATGCTGTAATGAGTGTCAGCGAAGATACTGCGGCAGGAACATGGGAGCTTGTGAGCATGACCTATAATGGAATGACGGTCGGAAAAGAGGATCTGGAAGAGATGGGCACATCTATGACGTTGAATCTTCTGGAGGATGGTACCGGAACTATGGATTATGACGGCACAGTCCATGATCTGACCTGGGATGACAGTGCCATTACTACGGATGGCGTGGCAGATGCTTACACGTTAGAAGATGGCGTATTGGTTCTGGCAAATGAAGAGACGGAGATGGTCTTTGAAAGACCAGGAAGCATGGCAGCAGTGACTGCGCCGGATGAAGAAGAGGATAAGCAAACAGCAGACTCGCGTACAGAGACGGGTTCCCACACAAAGGCATCAATACAAGACAACTGGACAGTCGTTCCGCTGGAGTCTGCTCAGGAGTTGGTGCCTTATAGCTGTACGGAGTTCAGTATGAATATTCCACAGGGATGGACAGTGAGATCTTCTGCCATGTACACCGGTATGTTTCATGCGATTCATGCTTTTGATCCGGAGAAGCCGGTGAATCAGATTTTCTTTATGCTGAAAATGGAGCCAATGTTTCCGGATGAGAATTCTCGGGCAATGATGGCACTTTCCAGTGATTTGTTTGGAAAATATCCCATTCTTACGAATGTATCGACACAGGGAGTCTTTGAAATATTCCCACAGTTTGCAGACGCAATGAATGCAACTGCTGATTATGCGGATATTCAGACACCGTACATTGCAGATTTTTCTGTAACAGAGAGTTTTGAAAGTACTCAGGGAATGAGCAGCGTTGCTATTTCTCCATCCATTCTTCGGGCAGATTTTACGCAGGATGGAATGGCGGGAGAAGGAATGTTCACAGCGGATGTGGTGCCCTTTGCCATGGGTACGGGAATGGGATATTATTCCGTCTATAATCTGACAGTCCTCAGCGCAGAAAAGGGAACCTTTCAGGACTGGCAGCCTACTTTGAATAAAGCCCTCAGCAGTCTTAATTATACGCCGGAATTTCAGAGCTTTGCCATGTCTCAGAGCAATCAGGCGGCATCCACCTCCCAGTCCCTCAGTCAGTCTGCCAATGAGATGTCCGACAGCATCATGTCCTCCTGGGAGAACCGGAACCGGAGTCAGGATATCATGAGCCAGAAGCAGAGTGATGCGACCTTGGGCTATGAGCGTATTGTGGATACTGAGACAGGAAATATCTACAAAATTGACAACGGCTTCACTGACTGGTACGATGGATCCCGTTATAAATCCATCACCGATGATCAATATACGGATTCGGTGGAAGCTGTAATTCACTGGAAATAGACTTGTATCAATAAAAAATTGATTAAGGCTTGATTAAGTGAGAGATTTTTAAGCAAAATCTCTCACTTTTTGTTATAATCAGACAGGAAGTATTGTCTGATGTTTCTATTAACACGGAATATAATCTGGATGTAAGAGGAGAGTAGATATATGGGAAAAAATCGGATAGTTATTATAATCTGTTATCTGATGATTGTAACAGGTTATTTTGCAGGAGACTGGTATCTTCAACAAAATGGAATGGAATATCTTCTGAAAATAAAACTGGTGACAGGCATTTTTCTCTGGTGTTTACCAGTGTTGCTGATCGGATCGTTTCTCTGGAGAGCGTACCAGAAGAAACAGGCAGGTCTTTGGTTCGGACTGTTTCTTACTTATGTGATCGTCATGGCACTGGTGAGTGTCTGCGCTGCATTTATCCAGGTGGCACAGCTGGAAGACGAATATCGGATGAAGGATGGCTATCTGCGGATCACAGAATCTGCCGCTTATGGTACTCCCAACGAGGTATATTATGCGGAGCCTGTATATGGGATTGCAAGACGGAAATTTACCTGGGATACAGAGCATTATGCACAGAGTCTTTCCAGAATCTATGATACGGAGTTTGTGCCGATGATGGATGAGAGGAAAGGGCAGGTCTACATATCTGAAGATTATCCAGATGTGAAGGTGCAGGTCTGGGGTGTGGATCGTACCGCAGATCCGGAGTTAAAAGAGAATCTGTCCTATCTGCTCACCTCATCGGAGATTGAGAAGAAAGGACAGGCTTATTTTGGCGACTCCATACAGTTAACGAAAAAGCAGCAGGTGACAGCGGAACAGGCATATCTGGAAGATAACCTGACTTACGAAGTGACAGCACTGACCATTGATGCCGATCAGATCGATGCTGCGGGAGAGAAGATCGCTGCATTTATGCAGGAAGAACTGGAAACAGGTCTGTTTGATCATGTACAGGGAAGCATTTTTATCGTATTGAAAAGTTCAGTGGACGATCCAGAAGGCTGGTCATTTAATCTTCCGTTCAGTGTACATTCATCCGACAGCTGGGTTTATGGTGCAGATGTTACAGCAGAAGTGATCCAGAACTGTCTCCACACAGAACTGATTCAGTATCAGCAGTCAGGATCCTGGGTGGAAGAGCCAGACAGCAGCAATCATGCTTATGATGATACGGTCTATTCAGGTGGAGATGATGCAGAAGAAGCACCAGAAGGGCAGGATCAGACAGAGTTCTATAATCAGATCAATGATGGATATGTGGCGATCTATTCTGAATATATGGCGGATGCAGACGGAGCCCGTTTTCAGACTACCCAGGATGCCAAAGGAAATTCGCGGATGCTGGTCTATGAAGATGATGATAAGGTAAGGTTCCTGGTTTATGATAGAGTGTCTAAGAATGAAAAATGTCTGCTCTTTGTTTATCATGAAGCGGATAAAGCATCCGACGGCAGCTATAGTCTACAGGAAGCAAGAATTCTGGATATGTACGCCTATGTGATCGACACAGGAGAGGTGATTGATTCCGGCAGACAGGCATGGGGAGATGTAGGAACATCGGAGTATCGGGAGGCCACCGGTGAATAGGTAAGAAATCTGATGTGGAGGACAAAAGAAGTAGACAGATGTTATTATTTTTGAAAGTGTTTTTAACGGAATTCATCGCGGAGATGGGAGACAAAACGCAGCTCATGCTCATTGCTCTTACTTCCAAGTATAAGTTAAGAGATATTATATTGGGAACTGCTGCAGCAATCCTTGTGCTGAATGGACTGGCCGTTCTTGCTGGAGGATTTGTCAGTGAATTCATTCCTGACTGGCTCATCAAAGTTATTGCAGCATTTGCATTTCTCTATTTTGCTGCATCGACGATTGCCGGTGATGATGACGATGAAGAGGAAGAGGGCGGTAGATCAAAGATCAAGTTTGCTCCGCTTGCAGTATTTTGTACATTTTTCGTAGCAGAACTGGGAGATAAGACACAGCTTACTGCTATTACATTTGGTGCAAATGAAGGAATGAATGCTGCATTGATTGTATGGATCGCCTGTTCTCTGGGACTTTTTGCAGCGGACATCTTAGGAATGCTGGCCGGTTATCTGCTCAGGAGCAAGACACCGGAGGGACTGCTTAACACACTGGCATTTGGAATCTTCTCTGTGTTCGGTGTATATACACTGTTCCAGGGACTGAAACTCATCAGCACAGATGTCTGTCCGATTCCGGTGTTGCCAGTACTTGTGGCAGCATCGGCGGTCTTTGTTGGTGTCTGTGTCTGTCTTTTTATAAGAAGAGAGAAAAAAGCAAGATAAATCATCCTTTGAGTTTGAATGTATTTTTATAAAATTCCAGCAAACCTTCATCCCGCATTTTGCCTAATTCTTTTGATAATGCGCTGCGGTCCAGATTCAGATAGTCGGCCAGCTGCTGACGGTTAAATGGAATATCAAAGGTAGAACTTCCGGCTTTCATGGACTGGGCTGACAGGTAAGTCAGGAGCCGACCGCGGATGGTCTTAGGTGCTGTGCAGAAGATCCGACTGGATAGGGAAAGGTTCTTCTGCATGGAAACATGCAGGATATTTTTCAGAAGCTTTTTCTGCCATGACCGGTTAACCATGGATTCTTCCAGGCCGCGAAGTAGCGGCGAAATAATTTTTTTCAAAATATTCTCCTTTTCGTGGTTATTACCACTGAATTATTGTGTTGACTCTACTATATCCCAGGGTGCTGTATATACAGAAATATCAATCAGGAGGAACGATACGATGAATGAAGTAATCAAAGCAGGGGAAGTTTTTAAACTGGCGGAGCTGGTTCCTTATGCGGACGGCAAGATTGTCAACATGGATGTGGTGCATAATGACACCATGAAATTTGTTGTCATGGCATTTGATGAGGGTACCGGCCTTTCTGAGCATGTAGCCCCCGGCGAAGCCATTATTTTCGCACTGGACGGCGAGGGTGTGATCGGCTACGAAGGCAAGGATTATCCGATCAAAGCTGGAGAGAACTTCAAGTTCGCCAAGGCAGGACTGCATTCCGTAAAGGCAACGAAGAAATTTAAAATGGCTTTGCTGCTGATGCTTCTGGCAGGTGGCTGTGGAGATACCAATGGAAAACCACAGATTGATAAAACGAACCATCTGAAAGAAGCATATGAATTTGGAAAAAACATTTATTAAGTAACAGTCAAATAAAAGAGGTATATCATTTTCGCGCAACAAGGTGTGCGCGGAAGCCCTTCTGTTTTTCCATAGTCAGCACGGTGAAACCGGCTTTTTCTGCCATAGAGATGAATTCTGCGGACTTATACACTTTCACATCGCCGTGCCCTAACAGATTGCTCAGAGGCAGTTCCAGATGGTTCATGAGCCAGACAACAAGATCTGAAGAAGTATAGTCCCGCAGAATCAGACGGCCGCCTTTTCGGAGCACACGGTAAGCACTGTCGAAGAAGTTTTGTGGATTCGGGTAATGGTGAAAGCTGTTGGAGCAGATGACAGCATCAAAAGAAGCCTCTGCAAAAGGCAGATTTTCACTGTCGCCCACAAGAAATTCTGTGTTGGAAAGCTGCTTTGCCTGTGCTACATGGATCATTTCAGGCGTGAGATCCAGACCTACATAGCGTCTGTCCGGGTATTTCTCATGAAGGAGCTGGATCATGGGACCGGTTCCGCAGCCACAGTCCAGCACATCGTGGAAGGATTCTTTTTCCAGTTCCGCCAGAACCGGAGGATAGTCATGTTTACACATTTCATAAATGCCGGCATGATCGCTGTCATAGATTCTGGCTGCCCGTGTAAATTCTTTGATAGAAAGCTGTTTATATTCTTCTGGCGTCATATGGAAATTCTCCTTATTAATCTTCTTAAAAGTTAGTTATTTCTAATCCACTTTATCATAATTTTCCAGCAAAGTCAAAATACATTCCACTTTCAAAAATTGCTAATAAATTCCGAGCATTTTTGTCGGAATTAACAATAGAAATATTGAATCCTCCGTTTTATAATGAAATCTCAGTAAAATAGTAGGAATTAATGAACGGAGGATCATTATGGCAACTCAGTTATTATCAATCAAAGACTTATCTGTGGGTGTGGAGGAGAAAGAAATTCTGCATTCACTGAATTTAGATGTAAATAAAGGCGAGACCCATGTACTGATGGGACCCAATGGAGCAGGAAAATCAACACTTGGATATGCGCTGATGGGAAATCCGAAATATGAGATCAAAGGTGGACATATTTATTTTAATGGAAAAGATATTACGGAAGAGTCTCCGGAGGAGAGAGCGCGGGATGGAATCTTCCTTTCCTTCCAGAGTCCCATCGAAGCTCCCGGAATCACCCTTGGCAACTTTATCCGTACTGCACTGGAGCAGAGAACCGGCAATCGGATCAAATTATGGGGATTCCGTAAAGAACTGAAAAAAGCCATGGATATTCTGCAGATGGATGAGTCATATGCAGACCGTGATCTGAATGTGGGATTTTCCGGTGGTGAGAAAAAGAAGGCTGAGATCCTGCAGCTTCTGATGCTGAAACCATCGTTGGCAATTCTGGACGAGACAGATTCCGGTCTTGATGTGGATGCAGTCCGTACCGTATCCAGAGGTGTGGAAGAATATCAGAAGGACAAGAATGGAGCCCTCCTGATCATCACCCACAGCACAAGGATTCTGGAAGCACTTCATGTGGATACAACTCACATTCTGGTAGATGGTAAGATCGTTACATCCGGTGACGGTTCTCTTGTGGATGACATTAACGAAAATGGATTTGAGAAATACATGCAGCAGTAGGGAGGCACGGATCTTGAAAGAAAAGACATATGTAGAAGACATTGACAGAAGCATGTATGATTTTCGGAACGATGATAAGGATGCCTATCGAGTGGACGAAGGTCTGACACCTGCCATTGTAGAAAAGATTTCCAGGGAAAAACATGATCCGGCATGGATGGAGAATTTTCGTCTGCAGTCTCTGCAGATCTATAATGAAATGGAAGTTCCGGACTGGGGACCGTCCATCGAAGGGCTGGACATGAACAATATCGTGACTTATGTGCGTCCAAATACCCATATGACGGCTAAATGGTCTGATGTGCCGGAAGATATCAAGGATACCTTTGAAAAACTGGGAATCCCGCAGGCAGAGAGGAAATCTCTTGCCGGTGTGGGTGCGCAGTATGATTCCGAACTTGTCTACCACAATGTGAAGGCAGAGGTGGCGGCACAGGGCGTGGTATATACCGATATGGAGAGTGCGTTGACTGGTCCTTATGCGGACATGGTCCGGAAGCATTTTATGAAGCTTGTGACTCCGCGGGATCATAAATTTGCCGCACTTCATGGGGCTGTATGGTCAGGAGGTTCCTTTGTCTATGTGCCGCCTGGTGTATCTGTGGAGATTCCGCTTCAGTCCTATTTCAGACTGAATGCACCAGGAGCCGGACAGTTTGAGCATACTCTGATCATCGTGGATGAGGGAGCGTACCTTCATTTTATCGAAGGCTGTTCAGCACCAAAATATAACGTAGCCAATCTTCATGCGGGCTGTGTGGAGTTGTATGTCGGAAAGAATGCAACTCTTCGCTATTCCACTATTGAGAACTGGTCAAAAAATATGTACAACCTGAATACCAAGCGTGCCAGAGTGGAAGAGGGCGGTAAGATTGAATGGATTTCAGGATCCTTTGGTTCCCATGTATCCTATCTGTATCCCATGAGTATTCTGAACGGAGAAGGCGCACGGGCTGAATTTACCGGAGTTACCTTTGCAGGAAAAGGACAGAATCTGGATACCGGTGCAAAGGTGGTTCACAATGCGCCGAATACTTCTTCCTATATGAATACAAAATCCATTTCCAAAGATGGAGGAATCAGTACCTTCCGAAGTTCGGTAGTGGTAAATCCAAAAGCAAAGGGAAGTAAATCCGCTGTTTCCTGCCAGTCACTGATGCTGGATGATATTTCCAGATCCGATACGATTCCGGCTATGGACATCCGTACCCAGGATGCGGATATTGGACACGAGGCAAGGATCGGCCGGATCAGCGATCAAGCGGTATTTTATCTGATGTCCAGAGGTATTTCAGAGGAAGAGGCAAGAGCACTGATCGTCAGCGGTTTTGCAGACACAGTATCGAAGGAACTGCCGCTTGAGTATGCCGTGGAAATGAACAATCTGATCAGACTGGAAATGAAAGGCAGCATTGGATAAAGGATGGAGGGAAATGCCATGAAAGTAAACCCGTTACCTGCGAGAACATGGAACTGGCTGAAGATGAATGATACCGTTCTGAATGAGAATGTCATGACAGAACGTGGAAATATGACTATAGAAAAACCGGAATCTGTAGCTCTGGCTGAGGAACAGAATCCGGAGCTCTTTTCTTCCATTGTAACCGGAATGGGAAAAGAGATGGACGGATTTTTTGATGCTGGAAAGGCGGCAACGCAGATATTTACAACAAAAGCAGGGATAAAAGAAGCGGAACCGCTCAGACTGACATTTACATACGAAGACGGAAGCAGAACCGTAAACCGTATTGGAATCCACCTGCTTCCGGACAGTGAACTAACCGTTGTTATGGATTTTACATCCGAAGAAGAGAGTGAAGGAACCGCAGCAGTTCAGACAAAGATTTTTGCAGAAGAGAATGCAGTCCTCCATCTGGTACAGGTGCAGCATCTGGGAAAGAAGTTCCGGATCCTCGATGATCTGGGAGCTGACTGTCAGAAGAAGGCAGAGGTAAAGACCATTCAACTGATACTGGGAGGTAAGGATACTTACCTTGGAAATTATACGGCGCTGGAAGGAGCACAGAGCAGTCTGGAATCGGATATCGGTTATCTGGCGGGAGGAGACGGCCGTGTGGACATGAACCTGGTGGCACTGCATACCGGGAAAAAGACCACCAGCCGTATGGATGCAGCAGGCGTATTAAGTGACAAAGCCCAAAAAATTTTCCGGGGAACTATTGATTTCCGAAAAGGATGTGCAGGATCTGTTGGAAATGAGAAAGAGGATGTGTTGCTTCTTGATGACACGATCGTCAATCAGACTATTCCACTGATCCTCTGCAATGAGGAAGATGTAGAAGGAAATCATGGAGCGAGCATCGGAAAGATCGACGAAGAACTGCTGTTTTATCTGGAATCCAGAGGAATCAGTGAAGAGAATGTCTATGATATGATGGCAAAGGCAAGGATCAATGCGGTCTGCAATAAGATCACTGATGAAGAGACGAAGCGCAAGGTACAGGAATATCTGGAAGGGATGAAGGAAAATGAGCAGGAACTTTGATATAGAGGAAATAAGAAAAGATTTTCCCATTTTTCAGAATAAGGAACTCGTCTATTTTAACAGCTCGGCAACCTCCCAGAAGCCATATGAAGTGATCAATGCGATCACTGATTTTTATCAGAACTGCAATGCCAATCCGTTGAGAGGACTTTATGACCTTGCACAGACAGCGACGGAAAAGTACGAGTGGGCAAGAGAGCGGGTGCGTCAGTTTATTCATGCCAAAAGTGCGGACGAGATTATTTTTACCAGAAATGCAACGGAAAGCCTGAATCTGATTGCGTACAGCTATGGAGATCTGGTGCTTCAGCCGGGTGATGAGATCCTGGTCAGCATTATGGAACATCACAGCGATATGCTTCCGTGGCAGCAGGCAGCAAAACGAACGGGAGCCGTTGTGAAATATTTAGAATGTGACCAGCAGGGTAAGATCACCGAAGAAGATCTGAGAAATGCGATTACGGAACATACGAAGATTGTTGCCATTGCACAGGTATCCAATGTGCTGGGCGTGAAAAATGATATCAAAGCATTTGCCAGGATCTGCCATGAGAGAGGAATTGCTATTGTGGCAGATGGCGCTCAGAGCGTTCCGCATATGCCGGTGGATGTGCAGGATCTGAACGTGGACTTTCTGGCATTTTCCGGACACAAGATGCTTGGTCCTATGGGAATCGGTGTGCTGTATGGAAAAAGAGAGCATCTGGAGAAAATGCCGCCATTTCTTACAGGCGGAGAGATGATTGAGTCTGTCAGACGGGACGGAGCATTATTTGCACAGCCTCCTCACAAATTTGAAGCAGGTACCGTAAATGCCGGAGGTGCTGCTGGTTTGACCGCAGCCATTGACTATCTGGAAAATATCGGATTTGAACAGATCCAGAAGCAGGAAGATCATCTGACAGAGATGCTTATGGGAGAGATCCGGGGAATTCCATTTGTGCATGTGATGGGCTCAGAAGATCCCATGGAACATCATGGAATCGTGACATTTACCATTGATGGGGTACATCCCCATGATGTGGCGGCGATTCTGGATGCGGATCATATTGCAGTGCGCGCGGGACATCATTGTGCACAGCCTCTGATGCAGCATATGAGTGTCATGTCCTCCACCAGAGCCAGTCTGATGTTCTATAATACGGAAGAGGAAGTAGAGAAATTTATCTCAAGCCTGAAAGATGTAAGGAGGAAAATGGGATATGCCGAGTAATACATTTTATAATGAAGTTCTGACGGATCATAACCTGCACCCAGGTCATAAACATGATCTTCCAGATGCCAATCTTGTACTGGAGGGAGTCAATCCAAACTGCGGGGATGACATCTGGTTAAAGCTGAAAGTGGAAGATGGGACGATTACAGACGGCGCATTTGTAGGTGACGGATGTGCGGTCTCTCAGGCATCTGCGGATATGATGCTGGATCTGATTATAGGAAAATCAAAAGAAGAAGCCATGAAGCTGGCAGACATCTTTTTCCGTATGATCAAGGGTGAAGTGTCAGACGAAGAACTGGATCAACTGGAGGAGGCATCCATCCTGAAGGATGTAGCTCATATGCCTGCCAGGGTAAAATGTGCAGTTCTGGGGTGGCACACCATGGAAGAGATGTTGAAATAAGATGCTTACGTCCTGAAAAATGTATGCAGAACACGAAATTACGTCCTGAAAAGTGTGTATATATAGTAAAAACTCCGCATGAAAAATGTTGACAAGAGTATTTTGAGATAATAAAATAAGAAAAAAGCGGTATTATACTGATATGGGAATATGCTGTACAACAGGGGGATGTTAAATGAAGCGTTTTGCATTGGAGAAGTTAAGAGAGTGGAAAGATAAAGCGAACAGAAAGCCTCTGATTATCCGTGGAGCCAGGCAGGTTGGAAAAACATGGCTGATGAAAGAATTTGGAAGAACATGTTTTGAGAAAGTTGCCTATGTAAACTTTGACAGTAATACGAGAATGCAGCAGGTATTTGAAGGAGAGATCAGTATAGAACGAATTGTGCTGGCAATCAGTGCAGAGACTGGTGTCTCCATTGATGCTAAGAATACGCTGCTGATATTTGATGAAGTGCAGGAAGTTCCGAAAGCATTGTCTTCTCTGAAATATTTTTGTGAAAATGCTCCTGAATATACAATTGTGTCAGCAGGTTCACTTCTTGGTGTGGCTTTGCATAAAGGAACATCTTTTCCAGTTGGCAAAGTTGATTTTATGGATTTACATCCTTTGACATTTCAGGAATTTTTATGTGCTTTGGGAGAAGAACGTTTTGATGAGATACTGCAGGGGACTGATATGGAAATGGTGACGATGTTCAAGTCCAAATATATTGATAGGCTGCGGGAATATTATTATGTGGGCGGTATGCCGGAAGTAGTGCAGACATATGCAGAAACCAAAGATTTTAACCAGGTCAGAGAGATACAGAAAAACCTTTTGAATTATTATCAGCAGGACTTCTCAAAGCATGCTGAGATTTCTCTGGTTCCGCGATTGAATCTTGTATGGAATTCTATTCCAATGCAGCTTGCGAAGGAAAATAAGAAATATATTTATGGACAGGTGAGAAAAGGTGCCAGAGCGAAGGATTTTGAACTTGCGATTCAATGGCTTCTGGACTGCGGACTCATTCATAAAGTGCAGAGAGCAGGAAAACCGGCACTTCCATTGAAAGCTTATCTGGATTTAGATGTTTTTAAAATCTATCTTCTGGATGTGGGATTGTTAATGGCAATGACGGACATGGATGCACAGGTTATTATTGATGGCAACCGGATATTTACTGAATTCAAAGGAGCATTGACGGAACAATATGTTTTGCAGCAGTTAACTGCAATGAATTGTATAGAACCATACTATTATTCTACAGAAAATTCCGGTGGTGAGATTGATTTTCTTTTGCAGGGAAAGACATCCATTATTCCGCTGGAAGTGAAAGCAGAAGAAAATTTACGGGCAAAGAGTCTTAAGGCTTTCTGCGAAAAATATAATCCGAAATATGCAATAAGAACATCTATGTCGGACTACCGGGAGCAGGAGTGGATGACGAATATACCATTGTATAATATTGACAGAATGAAAGAATATCTGGATAAATGATGCAAAGAAAGGCATGAGAACAGAAAAAAGGTGACTTATGAAGAAAAGTACATTACTTTTTGCTTGTATACTGGCAATCATTTGTTTATCTGGCTGTGCGAGATCAGATAATGCCGTATCAGGCCAGTTATCCGCAGTCAGCATTCCTGTGGTCGAAGAAGATATGGAAGCGGAATCGACGGACACTATTTCGGAGACAGAGGAACCAGTATCGGAAGTATCAGATGAATACAAGATCATCATGGTAGGAGATGTGCTGTTACATACTCCCATAGAGGAAAATTGCAGACAGGCAGATGGAAGTTATGATTATAGTTCGTTGTTTTCACATACGAAGGACGAGATTGCATCAGCAGATCTGGCACTGGTGAATCAGGAGGTGATCATCGGTGGCGAGGAGCTTGGCATTAGCGGTTATCCGTGTTTTAATGCGGACTTCAGCCTTAGTGATGCCTTGGTGGATGCAGGTTTTGATATGATCTGTCATGCGACGAATCATGCCATGGACAAAGGGCGTGCAGGACTTGCAAACTGTGCGGAACACTGGAAAGAGCAATATCCACAGATCACGGTCCTTGGAATTCATGATACGGAAGAAACCTCCACATCCCGTGGCGCAGATCCATCAATTATAGATCTGCCAGATATGAAAGTTGCTGTTCTTAATTACACATATGGAACGAATGGCATTGCGCTCCCATCGGATATGCCTTATGCTGTGGATCTGTTGGATGAGGAGCAGGTGGCTTCAGATATCCAGAGAGCAGAAGAGCTGGCAGATTTTACAATCGTATGTCCACACTGGGGAACAGAATATCGGTTGACACCAGATGATATGCAGCAAAAATGGACACAGGTTTTTTTGGAAAATGGTGCAGATCTGGTTCTGGGAACCCATCCTCATGTGATCGAGCCAGTTGAATGGGTAACAGATGAAGAGACGGGGCATGAAATGCTGGTCTACTATTCACTGGGTAATTTTGTGAACTGGACCTCTGGAATCGGAGAAGGAATTGCCAACCGTATGGTAGGCGGTATGGCAGAAGTAACCATTTCCAAGGATGATACCGGTGAAGTGAAGGTCATTGATTATGGAGTTCGTCCGCTGGTCAGTCATGTGACATCAGAGCCAGGTGGAGTATCGGCTTATTTTCTGAATGACTACACCGAGCAGCTGGAAGCGGAGAATGAGATCATTTCCCAGGATCCGGAGTTTTCCATAGAATATTGTATAGATTTATGTGATTCTGTGTGGGGCGAACTCTGGATTTGTCAGTAGAAACTGGCAAGGGCTTTTTCCATATTCTTATTAAGAAAGCTTTAATTCCAGGGTACAAAAAAAGGTGCAGGAGGATTACATCATGGAACGAGTAGTACAATTTTTAAAAGAAGCAGAGACATATTATCTGGCAACAGTGGAAGGCGACCAGCCAAGAGTTAGACCTTTTGGAACAGCACACATTTTTGAAGGAAAGCTGTATATTCAGACTGGCAAGGTAAAGGATGTTTCAAAGCAGATTCACGTAAACCCGAAGGTAGAAATCTGTGCATTTAAAAATGGCGAGTGGCTTCGTGTAGCCGGAGAACTTGTAGAAGATGACAGGAGAGAAGCAAGACAGTCTATGCTTGATGCTTATCCATCTTTACAGAATATGTATTCAGCAGATGATGGAAATACCGAGGTATTCTATTTTACAAATGCGACAGCTACATTTTCATCATTTACACATGAGCCGGAAGTAGTGAAGTTTTAATGACTAAGGATGAATGGTATATGCAGTTGTTTGAACGACTTGATAATTCCAAGTTCCGAAGCAGTTTTCATCTGAAACAGAAAGATATTGATTACATAAATGAAAAAAGTTGCGGTCGTCCAGTGGACGACCCTGCGTAGCAGGGGCAACGACCGAGTCGGGAGATGAGACATGGACACAATAAGGCAACATGCAAAGGAATTTATTGCAAAGAGAGAAGCTCCTGCATATATAGCAAATGATGGTAAACAGACACCGATGAAAGGTCATCCAGTATTTATTGCCAAGCACGCAACAGCTACATGCTGTAGGGAGTGCATCCGAAAGTGGCATAAAATACAGCCGGGCAAGGAACTAAGTCAGGTGCAGCAGGATTATCTTGTAGATGTAATTATGACATGGATTCAAAAAGAAATCGAGAGGCAGGAACATAAAATATGAGTTTGAAAAATGTATTGATTATTGTTGATAACATTGACGAATCAATTGATTTTTATGAAGAACTGTTTGGACTGCGTGTGATTACAAGGCAGGAAGGTAATGTAATAATGTCTGAGGGGCTTGTATTACAGGATGTAGATGTATGGTATGATAGTACAAAAATACCTACAACTCCACATAACAATATGACGGAACTTTATTTTGAAGATAATGATATAGAAGGTATTATTGAAAAACTGGAGTCTGGCAAGTATGTTGTAAGTTATGTTACGGAATTAATGGAACTTGAAGGTGGACAGAAGCTTGTAAGATTTTATGATCCATCAGGAAATCTTATAGAAGTACGAACACCAATTAACTATAACTGATATGAAATGGATTTAGGGAGAAAATGCAGATATTTGTAGATGCAGATGCGTGTCCGGTAGTGGGCATTGTCGAGACAATAGCAGAGAAATACAATATTTCTACCACCTTGTTGTGTGATACGAATCATATTTTGTATTCTGATTACAGCGAAGTGATTGTAGTAGGTGCAGGAGCAGATGCAGTAGATTATAAACTAATCAGCATATGTCATAAAGGGGATGTAGTAGTATCGCAGGATTATGGTGTTGCTGCGATGGCACTTGGAAAAGGGCTCACAAGGTCCGGTGGACCTTGGCTTTGAGCCGACCGAAGCGGAGCGTAGACATATGCTATTCACCAATCCGGTAAGTGGTACACGAATGAGAACATAGATCAGATGCTTATGGAGCGGCATCTTAACAAAAAGGCAAGACGCAGCTCTCATAAGAATCATATGAAAGGGTGCACGATGTCCAGTGGACATCGGTTCTGCACGGACCGGAGTGGCAACGGAGACCAGGGAAAGCGTACAGAAGATGATGATGTACGCTTTGCACAGTCATTTGAAAAACTAATACTGATGGCAAAGTCAAAAGAAGGTGCTCAGAGTGGGACTATTTAAGAAAAAGACAGTTATAAAGACATATGATAAAGAAAATAAGAAACCGGTAATCAAGGCGAGCATATGTAATGGCGAGCAGGTTGTGGGCTTTAAGAACATTCATACTGGTAAGATAGAAGAGATTATGCTGATTAAGAATCAGGCAGACCTTGATGCATTCAAGAAAATGTATGGAATAGATGATGAGATAGGGAAGGAATATTGATATGAGCATATTAGGAAATATACTTTGGTTTATATGTGGTGGATTGTTGAGTGGAATGTCGTGGGTTTTGGCAGGTTGCCTGTGGTGCATTTCAATAATAGGGATACCGATAGGCTTACAGTGCTTTAAGTTTGCAGGTTTGGCATTTTTTCCGTTTGGAAAAGAAGTGGTATATGGTGGCGGTGCAGTTAGTTTAATTGCAAATATTATCTGGCTGATTGTATCAGGAATCCCTATGGCAGTTGGAAATGCTGTGGCAGGTCTGATATGTTGTATAACAATTATCGGAATTCCTTTTGGAAAGCAGTTTTTCAAAATTGCAAAATTGTCTCTGATGCCATTTGGGGCAGAGGTAATATAATTAATAGGCAGGTAAGAAAAATGTATTTGATTAAAACGATAAAAGGTGACATAACAAAAGTAACAGATGTGCAGGCAATCGTAAATGCAGCAAACAACTCTCTTCTTGGCGGAGGTGGTGTAGATGGTGCGATTCATAGAGCAGCAGGACCGGAGCTTTTGGTAGAGTGCAGGACACTTCACGGATGTGAGACTGGAGAAGCAAAGATAACAAAAGCCTATAATCTGCCATGTGATTATGT